>Ga0209673_1001228_pt1 | contig 26996 bp, 20 predicted proteins | sample AraplaCol_mMS_r2_2_FD_184274 | JGI IMG/M metagenome (GOLD analysis project Ga0209673, IMG submission 184274) | Arabidopsis root microbial communities from North Carolina, USA - plate scrape MF_Col_mMS_r2 (SPAdes) (version 3) | ecosystem: Host-associated > Plants > Roots > Endosphere | place... | reverse complement strand
GGGGGTTAGGGTTTTTAGGGCCACACTTTACGGTCGGGACACCTAAGCTAATAGAAACAATATATATAGAGGTTACGTTGAATGAAATCAAGTGTATTTAATATACAATATTAAATGTGAAAAACAAGAGGAAACAGGAAGGCGAGACTCTGCAAATAAGCTGCGAGAGCTGCGTTATGTACGAATAGGCAACGGACTCTGGTTCGGATTATTACACAACGTAGGGACTTGCTTCTTTTAATCAATACCTATAATTTGCTTTAAAATACAAAAAATCCGGCAAGGGAATCGTGACTACGATTGGTAGATGGGTACTCTGATTAATGGGTGAAATACGCCAAGCTCCTTCCACTATCTTACTTTCTACCACCGATACCGTTGAGAATGAATGGACATATCGAATATGATTTATTCGCAAACATCTATTCAGTTCTTCAAAGTTATTCAACCTAAGTTACTGCGGGGTACGCCTCTGATTGTTCTTCATTCAATTTAATTATTTCTGACAAGCATTTTACTGGCACCCTACCCGGCATACTTTTCGAAGTTATTCAATAGAATCAGAGCCAATGTGAAGTTTTGCACATCAATACCACAGTTATAAATCAAGAGTTGAAGATTATCGAGTGGTTTCTGGTCTGCTTAGCTGCATTTTAGCCCTTCGTTCGATAATTCTCTGCTAGAATTCGCGAATGCCACTTTTACAATTCGTTTCGGCGCTTCGCGTAAAATGCTGCAGCGGCCGTTAGGGCGGCGAGCCGCTCAGGACAAAATCGTTGGCGCTAGGTGACTACCACCATACAATATCTGTTGTATGTTTTTTTGTTCATCCGTTTTTTTTTTTTTTTTTTTTTTTGTTGGGTTTGTTGCCCTTGCCGCTTTACTCGTCAGTCCCTTCAGCCTTCTCACCTGAACGCCCTGAAGCCCCCGAACGGGTGACATTGCTACTCGGCTAAACCTGCTGTCCTTCGTTGCTCCCTTCTGGCTTCTTGCAGCACCCTTCGATAAATAAAAGAACTATTCTGTCTAATACTAGAGGTGCTCGATATAATTTTCTTATCCTACTATTACATAGATATACTGTATTTTGCACAAGATCTAGGGGACATAGCTAATATTTTTTATTAGTATCTTAGTCAGACCTAGTAAATTAGTTGTAGGTTTTGTTGCAACTATGATATGCTACACTACTCGTAGTCAGAATGTATACTAAGTCTTAAGATAGCTATGCTTTTGTAAACAGCGGCCCTGTGAGTTATACGACCTGGTTAGTTTTGCCTTCGTAGGTTTAGCTCCACATAACGCTGTTTTGTCACCTCCCCCCTCTCCCGCCTCGATATGCAAGTCGATCTCGCTCTTTCGACCTCCTTGCATTCTTCTCCTTTACAATCCTCAATTTTGCACATATCGCGGCTACCTTTCTTTCAGTCTAGCCTCTACCGACTAATACTTTTTAGCTTCTACCCCTCTGCTCTTTACTCCCCTCTAATTCTGCTAGCTATCTTTACATTTGCAAAGCGCTAGTATACCCTTGAGGCCGTATATTCTGCTTCGTTCGCTCCATCCAAAGTGACACTGCACTGCCCCAGTGCGGAATTGCTCTCGTTTACCTGATCACGGATGTCTTCGCATCTAGTTTAACATCATTCTCTGCCTCTCCGGTTCCTCTACACCTAGTCGATGAATATTCGAAAGCAGAGCCCGGTGATATAGGTCAATTACAAAATTACCACACGCTCCCCGAACCTTTATTTTTAGACTGCGACCATGGAAATGCTAACAGAGAAATGACCAAGGATAGGCAAGGGAATTGTATGGATATGTATTGTAAAGATGGTGGTAAAGTGTACAGAGAATCGTCTCCAATGGAGCATAGCCTGTGGCTGTATGATATGGAACTGGCGTGGCCTTGTTTCTATGGATACAATCGTCAAGATTGCAAGATATGGTCGAGATAGTCTACTACCTGCACTTGGTACACACTCGCCTATGTATATTGGTATTTAACTCTGGCTAAGGGCACATCCGTATCTATTATCTCGGAACCGGGATAAATTGGATACACGAACACAAGACTGTCTTAGCTACTGTTCGTGTTAGCCAGTTGGTAATAGATAATAAGAGTTGACGAGGAGATAATAGTACCACTACGGCATTTCATAGTGATCGTTAGACTTCACGGCACGGTACCCATACTCATTTCGATCTCCATGAACGATTTCTGAACCTGACCTGATGATAAGCCCGAGCAACCGCGCACGAGCACCCTCTCTTATCGGCGTTAACAATTTTTCCTGCCGCAGTTCGCATTCCAGAACTTTCATGACCATTTTTGCCGTGCGTATTGCCGTCTAAACCATGTTTCCCTCATAATCTTGGCAGAGAGATTGAGATAATCGGGGGGAAAAAACCATACCCCTGGAGCTGGGGGAATTACGCAATAGATAAGATGGGGGAACCTTTGTTTGTCCATTGATGTGTCCTGCCGTTTCGTCTTTGGCCGTGTATCATGGAACAACTGGCAAGCAAAGCTCAATCGACCTGGCAGTGACAACTGGGTGCAGAAGATGGGCAGACGGGCCGTTCCCTAGAAATACCAACAGCGACTTCGCACTGTGGCTTTTGGATCAAGTGGATGAGTGTGCGAGTCATTCCTGTAGTGTATGTATGTACTAAATTTTCATAGATATTGAATTATGTCCCTGTTTTGCAATGCTCATAGTGTGGTTAGTCAGGCATCAGCTTTCTTCTCTTCGCCCTGGAAACGTGATTTCAAGCAGAGAGAGGATCAAGAAGTATTAGAATTCTAGATATAAAAAGCCTACGTCATATTAAAAGTTGAAGTTAGATATCCCATCGATATACAATTGGCTATCACCAATGAGGGATATACTTCGACCAGCTTACTACCTGGAAAACATGCTCTGGTAGTCTTCTTAGCCCAATAAGATCCTCTACCTAGATATATGCCCGAGATAAACAATCTGCAACCCAAAAAAGGACATTTGGGAGGAATATTCTCAAAGGAAGGATCAAATCTGGATCTCGATCGGGATGAATATTTCTCAATTTCCATGCAATTCGAAGGAGTTGCCGTTGTGGTGGGTATTCAAAGAGCTCAATCTTTTCCAACTGCTTGGGAAGAATGACTGTATGAGCATACCAGATACTAAGCCCGCCGGCAAGACCAAATACGATTTGATAGACTGCTGAAATGTGCCAGATAAGTCTTTCCGTGGGGGTAGGAAATTCGAAATTCCAAGCCAATATGAATATACAAGCAAATAGTAGCTCGAATACAAGAGTAAAAATACCCTCCACTTGTCTATCCAGTCGCAGAAAGATATCGGAAGAGAAATGATCGTAAGGTTTAGTGTTCGGTCGGGCAAAGATTGGAATGTGCAGATAGTGCAGTATCTGAGTATAAAGCGCCATAGACGGCCACAGACCCATTCATCACGCGAAAGAAAATCGAGAGGTGTCTGATACCATCTTTGTTCAGGGTATGAATGATACTTTGAGCGAATAGTAGTAATTGTAGTTAGGATTATGGCTCGTGAAATATCCTTGGGTTTATTCTTCCAGCAGAACGATGTGGCGAAGAAAATTAGAATGAAAGATAGAGTAGTAAGCTCCAGGGTGGTCAAAACGAGATGTTGGGCTACACGGATGATACAGTTGACTAAAAACCAAACTACTTGCAATACTGCGATCATTCTAAAATGAGGTTAGAGATAAATTTGCTATCATATCATAAGCTCCATATAAACAGGAGTTTAGAAAGTAAGGGGGAGGATCAACTGGTCGCAGAAATTCTAACTATCCAGGAAATCGTAAACAAAGGAGAATAAATCACACCATCTAGTCTACGTCGATGAATCTGGGTGTGATAATCCTGTTAGATTTAGACGAACAGGCTGGGCACCACGTGGCACGTCTCCTGTGCAAGTAAGCAAGTAACGCAATTCCATCGAGATCAGAGATACCAGATACTACAGTATTTCTGAGAAACGGTGTCACCACCTACACTCATTCATTGTTTCCCGAACCCTAAATGCCAAATCACGCTAGACCTCATTAAGAAAGGAATGGAAATAATAACTTTCCAGCGCTTTGCCAATACAAATTTGTACATACAGCATATTCAAATATGTATGGGGGATTCAAGTACTACTTAAGATAGGTATCTTGGCAGATCCTTCCAGAGGAAATGCAAACAACTCTAGCAGCGGTGGATCTTGCGTATCCGATCTCCTGTTGGAATTATACGTTCAATCTTTTCTAGTGATTTCTAGATATTGAAATGCCGTGTTTTGATGATTGATTATGCTCATTATAGAAAACAATGTCAATACCTTGCGTTCAAGAATCGTTGACATTGAATAATACTCCATGCTCTATACGGCGAGCCCGAATGCGGTCCTTCGTAGCGATCATGTCCCGTCGTCTTTTTTCAATACCAGGTCTGTAGTAGGAGTCGAAATATTTTTTCGCCTTCAGTTCAGCTGGTCCGCCAAGTGCAACATGACCAAACCGCTCGTGTCCTGTTGAGTCGCCAATCCAGCCTGGTGTCTCGTCCAGCGTGGAGATATTCTCGAGGTTACCTGCTAGCCGAAGGGGAATTTTTTCGTGGATACTAGCTCCGAGTCGCATCATCGTAAAAGAATCAAGCTTCTCTGTCCAGCGAGGAAGCATTACTGCGTAGATCGTAGCCGCCCAGAGAAGAATTAAAAATATGCCGAGGAGTGTAGAGAGAAGTATCACTCCTTTAGTAGAGATAGATGGCCGCTGCGAGTCCTCGCCAAGATCATATGATATAATCAATGACTCTACCTGCCGGCTGGTCTCTAGCCAAGCACGGTTCGCCAGGTATGCAGCCACAGTGAAGGCATACTCAATCGAGTAGAGGTCATTCCTGAAGTTCGACAAGAATTCACCAATTTCCATGTCAACCCCCTCGGATGACCCACCATTCACACACCTATACATTTGACTCGAAATGATACTAGAGAGATTTCGCAAGGCAGTCGATGATGGCAAGAGGAGACCAAATGGTACAAGGTCAACGCAGTCAGTCCAACCGTCATCTTCACTATGCGTAACATAGAGGTCTGGGGCGTTGGCCTGATTTGCCAGGTATGATCCCTCACCGAACAATGCTATAACCGTATCAGAAAGAGGTCCCTTTTGTTGATGTTGTACGGTATTAAAGTCCCCTGGGGATTCGAGCCTGTGAACAATACGGGTTAGTCATAACAAGCTGGCTGTGTCCCAGATTGTTCTCCTCATTTCGCTTACTCTTCGTAGAATTGTTCAATACAATCACTTCCACAAAAGTCTGGAGGCATCTTGCCTAACAGGGGTCCGGCTACCTGCCCATTCATGTAATTTGGAAGCTCAAAATAGCCAGCCGTTGTTCGTACTTGAACACGGAAATATTCCGATTCAGGTCCATATGGGAAGTAGTCTAACCCCCACTGTCTGATTCCATGCTGCATGACGCTATTCAAAGTCACATTCAAGAAGAGTTCCTCTGTAAAGTCCTGACGGTCGCGGGTGGGTTTCGAGATTGACGACAACGAGTCGGCTGGCATACATGCATGTAGCGCCCAAATTGCGGGTCCATCGTCGGTCTCGGTGACATTCGAATACTTGAATGAGAGAGAGCCATTTTGTGCCGCACAGTGACTGGGAAATTCTGCAGCAGTTATATTCTTGTAAGATGCTGTTGAGTTGTATCTTGGTGCAAGTTGGCGAATAAGACCTGTATTGAAGTCCTTGGGGAGCGGAGACATAAATGGCGACGGTAAGGCAGATATATTGGACCATGTAAGTCCCGGTCGAGAGCAAAACTCTCTGAAGGTTGCATTCGAAGCGCCCCAATTGCTGCTTGTATCCCCTTCAGCTAAACAGGTCGTATCAGAGCCGGACCACAGTCCTGATGGCATTTCGTCCGAAGAAACCGATTCAAGAGCTTTTCTTGTCACAAGCGCATTGCGATTCCTTCCATTCCTTCCAGGATTCTCGACGTCATATCCATCACGTCCATAGATCTGCTGTATTGGAGAGATGATGCCTCCAAGGACATGCAGTAAAATAGCATATGCGAGAAATCGGCAGCCATATAGCTTCCAGCTTTTAGAAGGATTTATCAACAGCTTCGTGAACAGAGTAAGGTCAGTCCAGCCACGGTCTGCGAGACTCATCATTTGTCGTAAATTTATGTTGGGTTCTGACCGGGAAGTTATGTGTTGAAGATACACAACCGCTGCATATGAGCATACAGTCGTCGTCACAGGCAGCGTCAAAACCGCGACACCGGCCTGGATGAAGCGAACAGCTGTGTACCATGTTTCGTTGGCTGTATAGCGGTGTTTCTGAGAATGGCCAGCTCTGTAATAAACGTTCGAAGTCACGCCGTAGCTGGGGCCTGTCATGGGACGATGCGTCATTATACAAGTCATGACCCAGGCGAAAAGTATCAAAAATGTGTAGAGGGTCACTGGGACAAGAAGGAAGGATGAGCGTGACAGCGGACGCAGATTACGCAGCTCCCTCAACTTTGGAGTCTTTTTATCCGAGGCCAAGAAATTCTCATTTTCGCGATCGGAATTTTCTATTTCATTTTCTGCGCTGGAGAGAGCGGGATCGGGGGCGTTGTGTTCATCCTGTCTGTCATGGGGAAACATCGTGCCACCAAGCCTGTGAGGAGCATGAGGAGCATGAGTGAGATACACTAAATTTCTGAAACTGCACCTGGGATCCTTGAGTCAGTAAATATACCCCTCGGCATTTCAGCCCCCAATCTATGGGACTGAGGATCGACAGTCGCTAGCTTGAGCGGTTCTGGGACTGCGAGTCAAGGCTTTTACTTTTTGTCAATCTTTTTGGTTTGCAGTCAGGCAATTATTCATGTTGTCTATGTTCGGCTTCTAAGACTGGGGGCAGGGGTAAACGTATGTATGGCGATATCGTGAAAAATACATCGTTCAGGGACTCAAGTGTGGATATATCAAGTTCACCAAAAAAGAAAAGCTCCATCTCATAGTAAAGGTATAGATCCGAATTTTCAAGTGATGATCACCTAGCGCTTCCAGCAAAATCGAATTCATGGTACGTGGCCGTCCAGCTCTGATACTAGGAGGAGCCTTGACACTAGACCCATGGGAGGGTGTGATCTAATTCATTACAAGTGTCAGGATTTGAGGTAATTGGTTAATATGTAATGGGTTGTTTGGGGGCTAGCTTCTGATATTTGTTAACAAGTGTGGCCAAATAACCCGTCTGTCTCTACTTTCAGACCGCCTGTCTCGTCTCTACCGCCCACACTGCCCTATTTCGCACGCAAGGTTATCCAGCACGCTTTATAGCTATCATATGGCGGCTATACGAGGCATTTGTCCCAACAAATTTTAAGCCAGGCGTTACTGCAGATGTGTTCAAGAATGTTCGGTTTGCCCAGTAAAACATTACTTCAGGAGAGAGGAACAAGTCTTCCTCAGTGTCCATTGATACTTCCGGATTATTGACTGTCACTCACCACTCCATACGATAGTGGATACATGTTGGGGGGTCCTCATCATACACCCTTCCTTCTTTCCACTCGTGCAACGAAAGGAATAGGAGGGAATATAAGCCACATTTACTCGAGACTGACAGCGTTGTGTCGTGGTTGACATAGTACCCAGACGTTGGCACGTAATCCGAGGTATATACCTATGTTTTATATTGAATTGATTGAGATGCATGATCGACGTGATTTGGGTTTATTCTAAAGTATTCAGAATCCTTGGAACGCCTATGTTAGCTTACGGGATGACCCATAATAGATTCGGGAGTGGCAACGAATGCACAAATGAGATACTCCGCAGAAGATAAAGATTTAAAGATTCACGGAGCAAAAATAAATATTCTTCTTTACCAGGACTAGCTCTATACAGCGTAAGCACAGCCTTCTGTGTGATGACTGGCGGGCGTACATCGATACATGAAAATCTGCGCTGTATGCGGGAAGAAAGAGGGGAAATGGCAATCCAGGACTCTGACCGGATATGTCATCTGTCGTGAATTATACATCCACCTAGTTCCTAGTTATAGTTCACGTCGTCCCCCCTCACTATATGACGAATTTTCTTTGAATAGGGATAAATTATGATATTAAGTGACACTTGAAAAGTGGATAAAGAAGTCCGGTAGACAGACAATATTCATGGTAATTAAAAGAAAATAAATTGATAAAAAACACAAACCGAAAATAAAACTCAACTTTTTTGAAGCCGACAGAATTTTTCCAATATCAATTCTCCCCTGGTATTCCGATTTGCCTATAACTCCTTTTCTGTTCTCATCTAAAAAGAGACAAAGAAAATTAGATTGTCACATTTTCAAAGATGCCTTGGGCTAAGAACGGAGATCATTTCTCACCTCTCCATATTGACCATGGAAACACCCCCTTGACGAAGCTTCCCTCGATGAAGCTCTGTCAGTTGCTAAAGCATTTAACCACCCGGCTAGGCGAATCCCTGCTTTGAGAATCTGTGTCTCGACAATAGGAGCAGCTTCATCATAATATCTTCCACCCAGGTCGTTATTCTGTAGCCATTCCACGCCATTTTTGAAAACGAAATCACAGTTTAGTCTGTTTGTCTCAGTTGCCCATATCATAGGGCATTCCAATGGTCTTTTTGTGTCAAAACATTCTGCCTGAAGGGGCCTCAATGCGTGAGACTTTAACAACTTTGCGGCCCACTTCACTGCCGGCTCTTTTTCGTCGTTGTGCTTGGGCTTGTCTTTCAGACCATTTAGTTTATGTGGAATATCAGTATCCCACACACTGTGAAGATTCTTCTTCATGGGGCAGCGATTGTCAAAGCAAACGTGGAGATCATTGCCTCCTCGAAGATCTCCTTCGACATGTAGTGGTTGGTGGAGATCACCAATAAAGTGAATTAAGAATTTTAGTGCGTCCCCTTGCTGCGTCTTCTCTAGACTAAGATCTTGAACTTGATGTGTCTTTAACCCGTCAGTGGTTTTTTATTGAAGCTTTCGTCTGATGAGGCTGCATCATTCAGGGACTTTGCTCACTAACCATATTTTCAATAGCGGATAGAACACATCCCTGCGTACTGCAATCTGATTCATAGGAAAGACGACATGAGTCGGGTGGTCTGTCCGCGACATCTGCTTGGATAAGCTTGTGAATCTGGGGTTATGAGCATCGGTATATACCTATGTAATGCCATGGCCTAGTAAATGGATAATGAAATTTCTGTTTATCGGCCCAGACTGCCGCATCTGAAATATCAAAACTCTCATTCGGGGCAATGAGGTCTTCTACCAGCCGAGAGCCCTGTTCGTCCAGGTACTTCTCTGCCAGATACCCCACTGTTCGATGACCGAGATCTCCCCAGCCAGAAGTAAATTGGAGCATGTTACATAGTAAAAGGAGTGACCAGAGGAAATTCATTGTTGATGAATCTGGAACTGATAAATGGTTATCGAAGATTTTCCGAAGAGCTAAAATTCGGTTAGATGTTTGAGAATGATAAAAGGAATACAGAATGGCAGATACAGGGTTCCAATATTTATAAACCTTTGGCATTCTAATCGATAATCATTGCACTACGTAAGACCCCCATCAAGCAGTCTAGATTCAATGGGAACTCAACAGATGCGACAACCCCAAGTGCAGACTTCTGCTGCATGCAGTGAGAAAAAAAAAGATTTATCTTTTACTGAGAGTCGCAGCTGACTTCACAATGACCGAAAGTTCGTGCTCTATGGTTCGAACTCTCGCAAGGATGCTGGCGTCTCGGTGGCCTAATGAACCAAGTATGAAGCTTAGATACAACCAATAGATTACAGGAAATTTGAATGGCACATTTTTCATAATCCTAATAAATGAAATCCCTAGTATTATCTTTGGACATGCTGTGTTTTTGTTTCTGTACTAGAATAGATTTTGCACCTTGATCTGCTGCTCGAATTAAAGGATTGTCAACAGAAGTAGGGATTTTATGGACGTAACGAAGTATTTGTCCCAGCAACGGAGTTTACGCGACCGGTCCCGAATATCAAGACGGTATTCTAGTGATGCGCTCTGAGGAAATGAGTGCATTTGAAGCGGATATTTAGCGTTGGAGAGAGGGAACAGGAATGTGAGTATATCCCAAACGGGAGAAAAGTCTGGGGTCTTCTTCTCGTGCTGCTCTCTGCTGCTAACCTCTTTCTAACCTGACCAATCGCCAACTATTAACTTCCATGTAACTGCAAGTAGTCCTTTTCGCTGCGTAAGAATATGTGGTCATGGGTCATTGTCAAAAACTGCAATATATGTTTTAATGTCGAGTATGAAGCGCCAGAATGAAAGAGACTTGCAATTTTCTCGATATATATCACGCGGTGGGGTTATTTCAAAACTGTGATAGAATTAAATGAGGAGTTCATACTATGAACTCATAGTTCGACATATTAGATCGGCGCCTGGCCGCATCTGGCGATTTGTGGGGCCGGTTGAAGGTATCTTATTTTTTAAAGTTAATCTAGACTCTCGTGCGGCAGATGGCGATCTATAGGTGACGGTGCCAAGAGCTTGGGTTTTCCTACCAGATGGTCAGTGACTGGTGACGGATACCTATCCCAGAGGTTTCGAAGGTATTAACCAGTGGATCGATTTCTTTTTAGGGGGATTAATATAAAGAAACAAATGTATATCAGTCGGGTCTGACAAGTTACGGATTGCCCATGGTTCCGCAGATCCCAAGTTTCCCCTTGAAGACTGGGTTTAACACCCGGAGCTGAGGCGAGGCCCGCGCCCAGCACCGATTGGCCGCAAATAGTCGTTTCCACATGATTTACCGGCCGCATCCGTGCACTTACTACCTGACCTCGATCTCTCGTTCTAGACAGATCTATAGTAACTCAATTATCTATACAACGCAGAGCTTGGAATAAGAAGCCTGCCAATGACAGCGAAATTCTGTAGGGTCCAGATCATATAGTTTCAGGGTTATAATAATTCATGCATTACAACAAGGATATCTGCGCCTCCAATGGTCTATATAACAGGGCCGATCACACCTCCTGTGGTCGTAATCTCCATTAGAACTTGTCCTGATCGTACTATTCTCCTAAGCTTCGTCCTTATTGAACTGGTTTGTCCCCGTCTCGGATCCAAACAACATGCCTGTCCCCCACTACGGCGTCTGGGCTTGCCGCCCAACTAGATACGATGCCGAGGGACATGGAGTACCCACCCCGCATATCGAACTCTTTTTCACCGACGATTCATCCAAGGAGCGTAGGGCTGCTATCAACGTCAAATCAAACGGTAAAGAGTCTCGCCTTGTGTTTTGGTCCTCACCCAACTTCTCCCATCCCATCACCCAAAAACTCTCGAAGTTAGATCTAGGGTTTCACCTCGTCCAGGATAATGGCGACGATGACCAAAACAACCGCCACTACCGTTACCGCCACTATTATCCACGAGACCCCGAATTGGAGGGTCTCGACTTTTATCGCATGGAGGACCTTCTGGATATTCCGTCTGGAAAGGTCTTGCCACATGATATTCCAGGTCGTGAAAATGATGTATTGGACATGATGAGGCCTATACTTGATAATGCTATCAAGCACTCCGCAACTGCTTATATCTTTGGAGCCTCATTCGGATCGGGTATCCATAATGTTCATATGAACCAGGGTAGCCTTCCTAAGTATGATAATGGCGTCTACTCGGACGGAGCTGTACTGTTCAGCTTTGACGATGGACATTGGGAAGCCGTGTTTCTAGCCTTTGCTTCGCAGAGACTTCCAACAAATGGGGCGGGAGAACCAGAACCAGGCAGTAAAACATTGGCGGATATACTCGAGTAGCAAAAAACTACAAGATGTTTGAAGCCGTTTGTAAAAGCGCGAGGTTGGTCTTGGATTCCTTCGTTACTAACTGAGAAAATTGATATAGCCATTTAGTTTATTTGGAGTTTTATTATTCTTAACAATATTGAATATCTTACCATCTTTCCATTTTGGGATTATGCCTTTAGTAATTATCCTATTGATCGATCTTATTCGCGTAATTAACACCGTCATGAAAAACGATTTTCACTGCAGAAGTCCACCAAATAAAGTATTCTAAAAACATCTGTAAAAGACTTTGTACAACCAGTTGCGTTTGTTATTTCACCAGCGAGTCATTATTTTCAATCGCAATCCTGCGTAATGATCAAATTGCGCTGCAACTAGAATGGGCTCGAAGCAGACATCGATTGAAGACCGTGCATAGATTTGAGTGTACATGGTATTCGGATTCGCATCGCAATCGGGATATTGTTGAATTTGGCGGGAGGAGACCAGTTGATCCAGACGACCAGGGGGACTTTGTACGAAGATTTAATGTTGGAGACAAGGTAGCATTATTGGCCTTATCCAGTGGTGAGTGGTGAGGGGTGGGTGAATATTGTGAAGTCCGCTTCTATGGAAATCTTTTTTGAGGATTGAGAGGCTGTTAGTCTCAGAGAATAGAAGGAATTATATTTTGCGATTGATCATAGAATCATCAATAGCAATAAAATTGGAATGCGTTCAACGATTGGTCGAGTAGCTAAGCTTAGACGTGAAATATTACCCAGGAACTTCGACGAATATTTCCTGTTCACGCGGAAGTATCTCAACATCAAACAAAGCCACCACACCCCCCAATTCCTGGGCTGCCTCGGTGGCTGACAATCTGGACGAGGCTTACTACCAACGACTGAGAAGTTGCGTCAAGTCAGGATTTTTATTCCTTGTTGGCATTTTCATGACCCGCCTGACCAAAATATTTCGATAATGAGAGTTGCTTGTACCGAGTCAAGATAGCCAAGCCGGATAACTATGAGCTCATCTACTATAGATCCGGGGGTTGCAACTAGACCAGAAACCAGTTCTTCCACCATCCGAAAGGGAGACTATATCCTTAATAGTAATTCATGTGTTTAAAACGAGGATTACAGCAATCGGCTATGTAGATGGATTGAACCGTTGTCAGTACCCATCAGTAAATGCCGTTTCTTGGTACCGTTCCGCGATTCCATGATCAGTCGTCTCTCACTCCTATTACATAACACTTTCGCTGTTGGTTCGGACCATTGATATCCGCTTTAAACCTGCGGATATATTTGCATCGTCAACTCAGCCCCTTCAGGATGAATTGCCATCAACTGGCGGTGTTGCGTCATGCTGAACATGATTTCCAACCCCAAGCGTTTTTCGAGACATTACCATTCAACTAGCTTACCTTACCTGGATATAAAAATATACCCGGAAGATGTTGTCACCGGTCAAAATGGGTGCAGTTAGGGCTATCTTGTGAACTGGAAGTTGGACTAATTCTAGTGGAAAGAGACCTTCTTTTGCCTAGCTCGGACAATCCCAGTTCTCTTTGAATACCCCATACCTATAATCAGTCGAGTTACATTCGCCAGCACATTTATTTGATCAAGGGGTTTTTTGTTACCTTCATATCGGGCTGATCGACTTGACTGTCATTTTGCTTCCCTGTCTACGCGATATTATTGGAACGTTCACGATCTGCCAACTCTTGAATAGAGAGGGATTTAATTTTTCAGCTCCCCTTCAATGTATTTGAAATCAGTCCTCACTAGTTACTTTCCACACAGCTAGTGGGATTTCCTAGTTCCTTTCTCTTTTCATTCCACTAACGAGATCCCGAAAGAATCCTTCATTATCTCCACTGCAGGGCTTTTCCCAATCATTCATTTACTGGCCACTCGAGAGAAGCTTGACAAAGTTTGTTTCAGCCGCACGCTTTGACCTCCGATATCCAACTTTAAAATTGAAGTCGGTCGACTATTGGCTGCCTCACGCTGAAAGGCGGGGTAGTGTTGTTACCCGGGTTTGTTCTTTGTTCAGCCCCTAATGAATGTGTAGTGTCCTCCTTATCTCATTTTCGTCGAAAATGCTGCATAACGTAATTCATAAGCAAGTAGACCACCTCAAGTAACCGGATCAGCCCTCATCAAATCTCCCCCATCTCCGTAAAGTTGTGATGTACAAGATTCATCATACTGTACTGCCAAATTGTGCTGAGTTACCCTCCAATTTTGAGATAGAATATGTAGCCTTACCTATAGATGCAATTTCCAGCAAAAGGTCGCGTTGAAAAGCGAGTTGACACGATAATACTATTTGAAAATAGCAATTAAATCACGACATACAAGAAAAGGCACAGAAAGATACCCAGGGCGAAATTGTATTTAATGATCTACGATGAGGACTACGATGAGGACAGAAGTCATATGCTTCTATGCAAGGGAAAATCCGCAAAGTATAAAATGAAATCAATGCTGGTTAATGGCACGGATGCTACAAAGAAGCTGTAGACTGATGTAAAATCAACTCGTGAGAATTATTCAGACAACGTGTGCCCATCTCAAAACACTCCAGACAGATATCGAAGTTGCCAACATTACAGATACGGCAATGATGAAAGGCACTTGAAACGGAAATCAATCGAGTGCATGCATCGCAACGTCCACTGGTTTCACCCATCGACATCGAGCTGGGTTCTACAGCTAAATCATTCTCACATAATTCGATGCCTCTTATTTGGGCAAGACGGATGAGGGAATCCGCAATTCTAGTTTTGCCACACCTTTTAGCCCACCAGAGCAAGGTGTGACCAAAGCCGTCTTTCAACTGGAGGGAAGCGCCCTGAATATCAAAGAACCAATCAACGGCCAACTGATGCCCGTTTTTTACAGTTGAAAAGATTGGTGTTGACCCATAGCGGTCCTTTGTATTGACCACAGCGCCATAAGAGAAAAGCTCACGTAGAATTTCCACATGGCCTCTCACAGATGCAAGAAAAAGCGGCGTTCGTCCACAGGAATCCTCAACTTCGAAGCTAGCTCCATGCTCATATAGAAACTTGACGACTTCGAGATGTCCGAAATCAGATGCCGCAGCTAATGGAGTCCGGCCATATTTTGTTGGCTGGTGAATATCGGTATCTGCGCCATGGTTATACAGAAACTCGACAATTCTAAGATGTCCATGGCTTGAGGCAGTATAGAGAGGTGTCCACCCTTCGTTATTAGGCGTATGGATGTCGGCATCCGCTCCATGACTGTACAGAAAGTTGACAACCTCGAGATTTTCATTGCTTGACGCAGCATTGATCGGTGTCCAACCCTCAATATTTGGCCTATGGATATCGACATCCGCTCCATGAGTGTACAGAAACTTGACGATCTCGAGATGTTCATTGCTTGACGCCGTATTGATAGGCGTCCAGCCTTCATTATTAGGCGTATGAATGTCGGCGTCCGCTCCATGAGTGTACAAAAACCTGACGACCTCCAGATGGCCATTGCTCGACGCAGCATTGATTAGTGTCCAGCCATAATTTGTTACTTGGTGAATGTCGGTATCCACTCCATGAGTGTAAAGAAACTTGACGACCTCGAGGTGTCCATTATTTACCGCAGCATAGAGGGGTGTCCAGCCGTCACTCCTTGCCTTATGCGTATTTTTGCGGTCGACAGCTGTCATATTAGTCCTCTTATCTGAAAGTAACTTGACAATTTCAAGATGACCCTTCTCTGAGGCGACACTAAGCGGTGTATATCCATTGATTCCCCCGGAATCAAGGTTAACTCCTTCGACTAAGAGTAGCTTTACCACCTCAGCATGACCATGACAAGCTGCACTATATATAGGCGCCATTCCCTCGTTCTCAGGGGCTTGATGACTTGCCCTGAATTTAAGAAGAAGTTGAACAACATCGTGGTGACCATGTGTTGATGCACTATAAATTGGTGACCATCCATCCCGGCTTTTAGCCTCGAAATTGGCACCTTTCTTGATCAACAGTTCAACGACTTGAGCATGCCCCTTTGTTGAAGCGCCATTTATAGCTGTCCATCCATGGTTGTTCTCGGCTTCCAGGTTTGCTCCCTTCTCGACTAGCAATTTGACTACGCCAACATGGCCATTTGTTGAGGCGGCGTAGAGAGGTGTCCATCCAAAATCGTCCGCAAGTTCAAACTTTGCTCCACTTGCTAGTAACAATTCTGCAACCTGAAGATGGCCATTTTTACAAGCTGCGAGCAAAGCTGTTCGTCCCAGTATACCCTTTTCGTTGATTTGACTTTTGTGCCTCGTAATAAGAAACTCCGCTGTGTCGACGAATCCAAGAAGCGCTGCATAGTATAACGGCCCAGCTGGGTTATGCCCAGTCGTTGGCTGTTGAATATGGACCAGACCAAACCTGGAGGGATCTCTGTTTATCCATACATCATTTTCATCAAATCTGACCTCCTCAATTATGGAAAGCTCCTTCTTCCCCTCTGCGTTGGTCAGGTTGAACCAATCTATCCATAAGGACCAGCTTGGTCCCCGGATGTTAAATAATTGATTGACAAACTTGACCAATTGAGCGTCATGGGTTTCACCAAGAGAGAAATGTCGATACCAATGGCCTGCAGCATAATTGAAGAAGAGCTTAGGAATTCGATCGACTTCACGGGACCGTTCCGGACGGACCGATTGCCAGTAGATATAACGCAGACACATCTTGGTAAGTTGTGTATTTTCGAGGGTCTCAAAAAAACACCCAACGGTCTGCATGAGTCTGAACTTCATTGGTGTATTGCAAAGCAAGTACTGCTTGACAGAGAAATGAGCCAAATGCACTGTGCTTAAACCAACATTTGTTTCAGCTTGAGGACTCCGAATTTCGAGTAATGAACCACAGTAAAACAATATGGCGTTTTGAATGAAGCTTTCGTTAATCGTTGTTGGTAATTCATGAAGCCTGACCTCATCACTCTCCTCGCTGATCAGCAATGCCTCAGTTATCTCGTTCACGGTCAGTGGCCTGAGAGAAAATGCCACCCAACGTAACAAAGATATACAGCGACGCCGGTCCATGTCGTCGAGCTCAGCAAGCCTCTTGCAATTCTGCTCATACACAGTCTCGAGCTTATTGGGCATGAGCAAGATCGCCGCTTTGATCTGTTCTTGGCTCAAATGTGATTTGCGACGAAGGTAATTATGCTGTAGAGCAATCCAAAGGAACTGGCCCTCACATCGATCAGCTAGAAAGTGGCCAATGGCTTCTCTCTCAGTCTCTGTGCTGCCCTTCAACTCTTGGTCGACAATCCTCTTGGAATATGATCCAATATCATCTCGCACTTCAGTGGGAGTTATCCTATGCTCAAGGAAGTCCTCATGGGCGAAGTTGTCTTGGAGTGATGTCCGTATTTCTAACTCATCGCGACTGAGAACTAGAAGTCGAGTACTTGTATTTTCAAAAATTCCTCTCAGTGCACCCATAAGATCGTAGACTGAATCACCGGCCCCGGCCTTCTGATTTCCTGTTACCCAAGTGGATTCATCCAAGCCGTCCATGATAAATGTACACCCAGGAATAGTCACGACTATATCTCGTAGAATGCCCATGATCTCTGTGCAAGTCGCTCTAATAACGTGCGATATGAGTCTTTTCTGGGCCAGGGTAAAAGCTGTGGAGTTTTTCAACACTACTTGAGATACCCACGATCTCATCACCACAAAGGGATCTTCTCTTTCACAGTCATCAGAGAAGAAAAAATCGGCGACAGGTGACTCGAGAGTAGAGTTCAAATGCTCGATCATACTTGCGCAAAGAACTGTCTTTCCGAACCCGGCGGGCCCGTGAACCCATAGAATTTTGGCCTTTCCTTCAGAGAAATGGGATGATGACCAGTGTTCGAACAATGGTTGATTTAGAATCCATTGACAGCTTCCTTCCATTCTTTTCCTTATCGAGTTGTCGTAGCGATCATTTGGAATATAGCTACCCAGTAGCCATTTTTGCAGATTTCGAATTTTGTTCTCTGGCAAGGCTCAGCTGTTAATCTATCTAACCTTTGCTTTAGGAAGGGCTTCGTGCAAACGTGCCTGTGGGAGTGCCGAGATTCAAATTTCCATTAAAGGTAGCAATCTGAAAGCCAGAATTATTGGCTCCAAAGGACACTGACGTTGTCAGGCCAGTAGATCCGGACATCTTCGAGAAATCATATGAAGCCTTCAACTTTGCAATTCAAATCTCGACCCCACAGCAGGAGGGCTCAGCCTCAGTCCCATGGTCAGATGATTATGTAGGCGCTAAATACATAGGTGACTTGTCTTGCATATTGCTTCTGTGGCTATTACGATTGGCAAGAACTACCACTACTAGTAATATTTCTTAAGTGATCCCCCGCAGGTGGTGGTTTACGACAACGGCCTATGGTCTTAGAACCAGAGTTCTAGGAAAGCGTTTATGCCGGGACAAACCACACTCTTTAAGAGTTACCAGCACTTTTCTGCAGATCCCAGGAAAACGCCGATGCTCCAGCTCGTTCGCGAACGACTTATGTCGAGCTGAAGTAGACTGATAAAGACCATTTCGATGAACACAGCTACTGCATTCCAGCTCTGGGTCCAATTTTACTGTAAATGTTGTTTCACTAAGCGGCCGTCCATATCGCAGTGCGGGCTTATATGTGATTCCAGTACATTCAACACTACCGGGAATACATTCTTGGTTATGTAAATAACTACTGTTTGAGAGAACGCTGTCTCTATGTAAAAAACCTCACACAGTTACACAGATATTAAGGGCCGACAACATCCAATCCTCAGATCGTAACACAATGTCCATCAAATAGTGGCCCCCAATTGGGCTCCCATGATAGGCCGTTGGCCTAAACAAAAAGTCCAAAGCCCATTGTAGGCCCGAGGACATGTCCAAAGCCCAGCCTATTCGTTGCTTAAGTTGGGCTGGGCTGCGGGTGAGGTGGGTGGGGGCTTGGGCTATTAGGCTCTTGACCTTGCTTGAGCTGTGCTACTGCACATCCACCGCAGCAGAACCCAAAAGCAAGGGCATTACATGCCGATTTATCATTTGAGGAATGCGCTTGGATTAACATGTTGCGGGAGTGATGTCCTCAATATTCAATTAACCTCCAGTTCCCACCATAAAATGTGGGTAGAAATACTTACAATAAGATTGATATTCAACTTAGGACGGCACAAGAAGATAGTTATCAGAAACAAACTTTCTTTTGTTGTGTAGATAGACTAATTGCACAAATGCTTTGATGCAGTGGATTGGGTAATAGAAAACACGGTATATGGCGGTTGCATGGAGTAGGAAAAAAATCGTTCGAACAGCTGAGATTCCAAAGTCGAGCAGGCGGGGGATATATAACTATCAGTAGACATGAGCATTGGGTTAATTTAGGTCAAATTTCCAAACCCGCCTTGGCAGGGCCAAACCTAGCAGACCAATGCGTCTGGGATATCAATACAATTCCCCAGCCTGTGCTGGACATTTCACCTCAGATGAGGAGCCTTATCCTTGGTTCGTGAAGCCGGCCTGTAGACCAGTCATCTCAATGGACTGCGACATTGATGATCAAAGGCAGTCATGATCGGATTACACTGAATGAGAGCCTAACAAAAACAGCAGAAGTGGGATTTTTCGGTCCTCATAAAGAAGTATCCAATGAAATAACCTCAATTTTATTGAGGCAGACAGTCGAACTAATAGAATAGCATGGCCACGTCAAAATACCATCGCTGGACCCAGGAACTCAAACAGGGGCATGTGGATGCCAGGTATGAAGGTGTAGGCAGGCATGATCTCGTTGGTTCCAAGACTGATTATGTCCCAAGTGCGGTTGCAGGCTGTGGGATAGCAAACAAGAAATATAGCCTTCCCATGAGGGTCGAAAGGCTCTTCGTGAATCACATTGGCAACTAATGTGTGATTTGCCATCGACAGCCCTGCCACGTAGCCGGTGAACATTGGACATGCGTTATATGCACACTGTGATAAGTCAAACATGACTATGTAGCATACGTGCTCACAAAATCATATACATAAATTCAATGGTCATGTCAAGCCTTAATAGTTCGTTCCATTTAAGGCTGCACTGGTACTAACCGCAAAACCCGCGGTTAACCTAAAGCCCTAACCAAAACCGTGCCGCAGTCTAGATATTATGCCTTATCTCACCTTTACAACAACCGACGTAGCATCAACAGACCCATGTTAGGTGCGAGGGTATTAGGAAATGCACGGGTTTCAGATATACGTGGAGAAGGCACTACTGTGTAGCGAATCCTATTCAATCAACTCGAATTTTCCGCAGGGAGGACCATGTTCAAGCTGTATATGCTTGAGAGCCAAATGCGGGGTCAGACATCTTCGTTTACCCCTTTTGGATAGGTGACAGGGTTACCACCAAATGCGATATTAGTGGAGCCCTCTGTGGCAGCGCGGATTCATCAAATTCATCAAATACGCATGCGAGGGGCCGAAGGAGACAACACACAGATGACTGGAGGGGGGGTGTTAATCTCTAGATCGGGGAACAGAGAAGACTGGCGAAGGTTTGATAGACTCAGCTGAAGGGATCTATTTTTGAAAAGCGGCAGAAGCCGCAATTGTTCATGGTTGAATGACGCAACATTCAATACACTTATCAATTTTCTTCGTAAAAGAGGCATTGGTATAGACAGGGCTGGCCGGTCATTTGCCCCAATTTGAGCCTCAATGTGAGAGAGGTAGATTTTGCCCAGAGTTTAGGGGCAAAGCAAACTGCAGCCAAGCCTTATCAGGCTGTGCTGAGGCGTGGAGACTCGGTCATCCAGAGCACTCATCTCAGTAGCTAGACAGTAGATACAGTTTTCATCCATTGTTATTCAACTTCCATCGGTCCATAGTCCTGTTAGCCTGTTAGTAGATTATGAGCTCTCTTTTTTTATTTTGAGATAGTACAATTGATTATCTGATAATTTCAATTGTGAGATACAACATTCCTTCTCTCGAGAAAATCTACATGTACGGACAGAGATATAATATATACTTAAGCATATTGTTCATTATCATCACCTTCTGCAAGAGAAACACATTGGTGCAGCACAGTACAAAAGCCAAATTTAAAACTAAGAATTTTCATGTATTCATTCTTAATCTTTCATTTGCTGCATAAGACAATTTCAACTAAACTCCAACTCATAAACAACTATGTTATTCCATAGTGTCCGAGCAGCTTCTTCATATCTGCGGAGAGCTCTGTGTTAGTGAAGGGACATTCGAATAAAATCGTGTGGTAGTACTGCCTACTTATTTCGTTGGCTTGGAGCACTTTGGACACGGGTTCTCTGGAGTTGTCGACAGGCAGAAATCACAGTACATCTTGAGCAAGATAAGTGCAGAAGCCTGTCGGTGTTTAGTAACATACTGGCAGATACGATATCGCGAAGGGTCCACTCACAAGATTTGATTGTTCTAGGAATTCGGCCAGGCAGGTCAGAAGAATAGATGTGAATGACGGGTTGCCAAAAGTTGTGAGTCTCGAGTCCCTTTTTATATCTTGAAGTTAGAAAGCTCTTGTGACTGAGTACATGTGTACGCACCAGATTGCGCGGGGAACCTTGTCACATCAGGCATTTATGGAGGCCTAAGCAGCTTCAACGCAGCGAATTGAGAGAGCATATTTTGTGATGGGTGATTACATTGGTATCAGTGGAGAATTGGTCTTGTAAGGTATGGTATAATGTATCGCTGGACCTTGGCCAAGAGCTTCAGTCATGCTCAGGCACGTATAAAGTGATCTGTGTACGAGCATAAACGTTTCAGACAACTATGTATCAGTGATTCTTTACGTTAAAAAAGTCTCAAGCTACTCCAACGGACTTTTTAGCACATAATCTATTGCAACAAAGGATGATTTTTTGAATACTTCAGTTCGAAACAAGAGCACCACCGGACTTGGGAAATACTGGCTGGCTGTTATGCAGCGCTGCATGCAATAGCACGGGGCTATATTAGACGTTTCGGGGGGATTTCTCTTGCTGGGCCTAATGCTGCTGCTGGTGACTGATTTATACCTGCAGCTGTGCGTGGCTAGGCCCCGGGCAATTGTGTCAGCCTTGACATTCCAACATTCGATAACAGCCGGGTATTGGGTATTATATACAGCAATTGTAGCCAACGTATATGGTCAATGCATGGGTTTGTGTGGTGATCTACAATCCAATCATGTACCCCCTAGCCAAATCGCCGTAGGTCAATAGAGTAAACAGGGGCAATAGAAACTCCCATATATTAGCGCCAGGCTGTTTTGAAAATGTCGCACTCGAGGTGTGTATGACTACAGTAGGCTGCAATAAGTGAGAATGTTCGCCCAAGATGGATAACCACTCCAGATATTCATTTCTACTTTCACTCGACAGAGCCTAAAATAGTATATAAATATCAGCCTCGGTTTCTATGTCGAGTCTATTATTGCTTTGACTCTCCTAGGCCATGGTCATTCCGCCTGAAGTCAAGCGCGGCCTGGCTTGTGGGAATTAAACAGTTGAAGGCAAGACCCCGGGCTTGTTTGGTAAGACTTTGTCTTTGCCTATATACATGATTCATCCAACACAACACCAAGACGCCTGACTTGCTCCACTTCCTGCTCATATTCCCGCATCTTCTCCTCATCGCCTGTTTTGGGGTCTTTTGTGATCTCGACGGACCAGTATTCGAGTAGAAATTCTGGTAGCCCCAGGTCCATCTCATGGTACCTTCACAAGAAGAAAGTAGTCTGGTCCTCAACTTGTTCGATCAAGGATCTCTGCTCGTCAAGGATATATGAGATGTCATCTCGTATTTCTGTTTGCTCGGCCCTCTCCCAATCATAGTGTCTATTGTCCATCCAGCAGCATGTGTGCGCGAGCTCCAAGTGCTCAAAGATGCAGATACGGAGGACGGTTGGGGCCAGTGCATCATCGAGGTCTTTCACCAATCCAGGATCCCGCCTCTTGCCGAGGAAACGAATTACTTCAGCTATAGCTTGGGTCTTGAGTGGAGAGCCCATGCACGTAACCAGTTCCCGACGAAAGAAACATGTCCTTGGAAGATATCCCTGTTCTGAGTATGCACACGAGCATGCAACATTGTGACAATCAACGAAGACAGTCTCCAAAAGGGTCCAGCTCCTGAGGCTCAATGGAGACCATTCTTGTTCTATAACTTCGGTCATTGCTTTTAGCTTCTTTGATGGGATGATCATATCACAATCGGAAAGGAATGAAGTCAGTATTCCCAGTTGTTGCATCGCAAACTGCACCAAAACCATCGGAATAACGCCTCCAAGAAAGTGCATTGCCGTACGGCCATCTTCACGTCGTCTTCTATCGGGATCAGCCCCCTTAGAAATAAGAAAAAGCATAATCTAAAATACTTTTCGAAGGGTTCTTGGACGTCCAGGGTACTTTGCAAGTCGCATCAGCGTAGTCAACCCTTTGCGACGCTGCTGCTTCCACTTCGAAGCTCTGGAAGCCCGCCTCAAAGAGCATTTTTGCAGCATCAATATCATGATCAATCTAGTCATACACAGAGATCAGGTATCGAGAAACCTCCAATCATGGATCAAGATGTATACCGGATGCTTTGAGCTCGGAGTAAACATTTCTGGCATTAGTGTCAAGCACACCCTGCTTTGGCAAATGAAGTTGGGCTTGTATATTAACTGGCAAGTTTCTCTCGGCTAAATCTTGCAGCTTTCTTCTTCTTGCGGCCAAAGAATGCATTATTGATCTGAAAGTCTTAGAGTTGGCGATTTCACGTGCAAGCTCAACATGGCCAACGTCTATCACTGTATCCTTGTCATTCAATAGAACTTGAACTGATTCATAACAGCGGGATCTGATAGCGTGGGACAGAAGCTTGATTCTATTCAACTGATAGCCAGCTCCAAAAAACATGCGAAGACGTGCTGGCCACCCAATGCATATTTCTGCGAGATATTGCTTATCTGCAGGGTCTTCCATTGACCTTAGTAGTGAGATAGCTTCTTGCAAGTCCACTTCTGATCTTGATATAATACATTTCTCTAGGTTAGACGAGTGAAGTTCTGGATTTCGGGCCGTCATTAGTTATTGCCCTCAACTAGTCTACTCACTGCACAACACGAGAACAAAATTGTGTATAAAGATACGTACATACCGTCATGTATATTTCGCCTCAATCATATGCTGCAACACATGCGGCACTTTCATTTCTACTGCCAGCTGAAGACTGATATCCGTCTCTGCACGGATCGAATGGAATATGAAAGTCAACAATCCACGCGAAGCCGTGAAAGGGGAAGGGCAAAAGACAAATTTTAAAAACAGTGCTGTTAATGTATATCAAAAAATAGTCCTGGTCTCAAATATTCGCATCAAGCCGATTCAAAGGTATATAGCTAAGCTCTCCAAGCCATACCCAACTGCCCCGGAGCAGAATCCACAAATCCATTCTTATAATACAACTTTCTCCCAGCCTCATCTGCAAATAGAGTAATATATGGTTCACCATCTTCTGGAGACTCATTATGAATCTTCCAAAGAAGTGCTTTCAGTATGACGTCCCCAAGTCCTTTTCTTTGATGTTCAGGATGAACAGCCATATCAGCGATATGAAAATACCATCCTCCGTCTCCAATAATTCTTCCCATACCAATGGGCAATGATTCTTTTCCCGGTTCTTCGTACGTTATATAGCAACCGTACCAACTTCCCGTTGAGACAGCATTTGCTTGTGATATTGTTTTCGATGATAGACCCGATACTGAACGGAGGTGGAGATAGTCTGGAACTGAGACATAGCCGTCGTGGAGACTATATCCTGGAGGAAGTCCACTGCGGCTGTTTGGGTTCATTATTGGCGGATAGAATGTATGACAAGTGTTGGATTTGGAAAATTGTATAGAACGGAGGACTCTTAGCTTGAGAACGACAGAGAAGGATATTCTACGGCAATCGACGAGGGCATAGTCATTAATAATATCACACAATTAGCTTCACCGCCCCCTTAAATTGCATAATATTTCATGGCCAATCGGGATTTTCGACTTATTCTACGAAGGGACATCGTCTTGTGGCTTTTTACCACCATCCAGTTTGTTTCAGTCACGATTTCTCCCTGGACACTCCCCATCAACGGAGTGGGACAAGGTTAGAGGGAACACATTTGATGTTATTCAACCAAAAATCTTGATGAAATTGGACTTTACGTCCGTGATTGGGCGTTTTTAAATGATTTTAGGCTTGTTAGAGCAATCTGACTTGGTTCTTTGTTGATGATCTTGGCCTTAGCCCTAATAGCCAGCCACTTGTCGTGGATACAGGATCGAGATTCACGCAAGGGTCAAAGACTTCAACATAACTAACATTTCATTTCAGAAATAGTTAACAAGTTCTGGGCTATTGTCTCTGTCTGAAGGTCGGTTACACAGTATATGAACAGGATGGAAAGAGGGAGCTCTTAAGGCTCGTTTCAAACTTCGTGTACCGTAAAGCTGGATAATGGTCCTTGTTTTATCGACAGCGCTGCAGCTAATAAATATCTCGGAGGGTAGTGAGGCTGCTTACATTGAGCGAGAGAGTAATGGCGCCATTATCATCGTTGGAATTTTTGACTACTAAGCACTATAACTACTCGTATAAGACAAAATTCAACTCCAACTCATTCAATTAAGCAAATGAAGACACCCCCAACGCCAATGGAATATGCTTCTGGATATCATATCTTTTCTTCTTAATCATCTTTTTGCCCTCTCCGCTTCGGCATTATGCCTTTGGAGGCTGGAAAAGCTCAGGCTTCATGTTAATCTTGCAGAGTTTGGAAATACAACCACTCAGTTGAAGTAGTGACTGTACACCGTCGAGAATACGCATATGCGTAAATCCAATCTCTCGAATGAACTCTAGCTTGGAATGTTCCGATAGTGTCGGGATGCTCTTTGTCACGCGGAACATGGTGCTGATGATGTCGTGGGAGGAATAGCCAAGAGTCCTGTCAAATGTTAGAAAGGGTAAAACAACGGTCCGATGACAATTGGTAATGGGTAATGGGTAACTTACCAAAGTTCATTCAGACCCTCCAGAGCTGCATCCACTTTACCCTCCCAGCATGCCTTGATCATTGCTTGGACCTTGACGGGATGCGGGCTATCAACGACACGGAATACATTGTCTCCACTGACGAAGCCGAATCCAGACCAGGTACTCTGTAAATTGTTGATAGCTTGACGCATATCACCCTCCGCACTGAAAACGAGGGCTGCAAGGCCATCGTCGGAGCATTGGACTTTCTCGGCTTCACAGATTTGTGTCAGTCGCTTGACGACTTGGGCGTCGGTCAGACGTGCGTAGCGGAGGATGGCACAACGGGATTGAAGAGGCTCAATGATCTTGTTAGATTGGTTGCAGGCGAAGGCGAATCGAGTGGTTGTTGAGTAGATTTCCATTGTACGACGGAGAGCTTGTTGAGCTCCGGGTGTCATGCTATGGGCAGAGTTAGTTCAGGTCCAATCTCATTCGAAAATGCAAATGATAGATATAGAGAAGCGCTCTTACCTATCAGCTTCATCAAGAATCACAAGTTTGTGACGACCCTGTGGCAGAGTGACCTTCTTTTGAGCGAAGCCTTTGATACGATTGCGAACCACGTCGATACCTAAGATCATCAGCACTGAGATTCCTATGCACTCTGAGATTCCCATTTTCAGAACACTGTTCACCCACCTCGTTCATCACTGGCATTCAGCTCTAAGACAGCCTCTTTATACGAATCACCCAACAATTGTCTAGCTAGACAAAGAACTGAAGTCGTCTTTCCAATACCCGGCATACCGGAAATAATAACGTGAGGCATATTACCATCTTTAGCGATGATTTTTAATCGTTCAATCGTTTCAGTGTTTCCGACAATATCATCTAAGAAGACGGGACGGTATTTCTCGACCCTATAGTATAGAAGAAACAGCGAAAAGTTAGTCGAAATAATCCCTGGAACGAGGGTGAATTGAATTGATTAATGCTGACCAGGGAAGTTCATAGTCTACAGGAGCACCTGCAGTGACAGCTTTGGCGCCTGATTGCGCTTTTGAGGATGATTCAGCTTGTGTCATGATGGGCGAGGGGGG
>Ga0209673_1001217_pt1 | contig 27259 bp, 5 predicted proteins | sample AraplaCol_mMS_r2_2_FD_184274 | JGI IMG/M metagenome (GOLD analysis project Ga0209673, IMG submission 184274) | Arabidopsis root microbial communities from North Carolina, USA - plate scrape MF_Col_mMS_r2 (SPAdes) (version 3) | ecosystem: Host-associated > Plants > Roots > Endosphere | place: USA... | reverse complement strand
ACTATACTATACTATACTATACTATACTATAGTACATTATACTATAGTAATATCGGCTATAGTAATCAATATAATTACCGATAGTGGTGATATCACTAATCGCCATATGGAATCTGATAGAATTGATTGTGGCAATTCTTTCAGAATTCATCAGATGACTGATTCTATTCACTATCGTCAAATCAATATAAATAGGGCCGTTACCCCCCGGTCTAGATGAAAGGAATCATCTTCTCTATTTTATTTCAATCTGAACAATTCAAAAATTTCCTATTTGGGACTACTCCCCTCTGCTACTAAGACTATTAGTCATCCCTACTACTAGTCTTCACAACTATTATTTTGTATCATATCAAAAATATTTATTTCAATAAAATTACAGATTTTCAATACAGATTCAGAAAAAATAATCCATCAAATAGATAATATGAAATTGATTTTATTTATTGATTTATATAATTTTATGAAATCTGTAATTTTCATTAAATAAATTGTTTTTGTTGAATTTATCAATATTATTGAAAATTGTAGAACTTTCGATATTCCAGAATCTGATATATAATTAGATTTTTCTATTGTATACAAAATTATAATTTATATTGTACAGATATTATCTGATTTTATTTTAATTCAGAAAAAATAGATTTTTTTTTGGTGTTTTTCTGATTGTCTTTTTTTTTTCAGAAAAATCAGTCTGATTTTTTAATATCTGATTGAACAATACTGTCGAATTATTGTTAATATAAATTCTGAATTAGATTTTCTTTTTATTCTGACAAAAATAATACTGTTACAATAATCTGTTTCTGATATAAAAATATCTGAAATAAATGTATTGTTGTTTTCCGATAACTAGAAAAAGAAATACTGTATATACATTAGTTTCTTTTTCTCTACCAGAAAAATCTCTGTATTCAATAGAAAAATATAGATAAAAATAGTCTGGATAAAAATTAGAAAATATATAATTATATAAAAGATTGTTTTTTTTTGTATTTATAGTACTGATTAGAAATATTACTAAAAATCAGATTGATTAATCGATTGATTATTTGATTATTTGGATTACTATACAAATTAAAAAATATATATATATAGATATTTCCAATAGATTTCAATTCAGATTAATATCAATATCATTATCAATACAACTGTATTACTATTAAAATTTTGTGTAATAATACAATTTTGCCAAAAACTAGGTTTGTCCCATTTTTTGAACAGTTTTCTGTTTATTGAACTGTTTATACCATAAACCGTTTTTTAAAAAATCCCGTTTATATTCTGATTACAAACCGTTTATAAAATCTGTTCATGAACGGGTACCCAGATCTAGTTTTAATTCTATATAGAAAAGACTCGATCTGGACACCCGCTTATAAACGGATTTCATGAGCAGCTCATGATTAGAATATAAGCGGTATTTTTGAAAATCTGCTTATGGTATAAACGGCTCAACGAGCGGGAAACCGCTCAAAAGATAGGGTGAAACTAGTTCTTGGCAAAATTGTATTATTATACAAAATCTTGGTAGTAATACAGTTGTATTATAGTCAGTAGTAGCCATACTGTTAGCCATACTGTTAACCATAACGTAATTTCCGTATGACCGGGTCACCCGGTTGAGCGGATTACCCCATCCAAAATTGTATTTGACTATCTATATACTAACTTCAACCATCTACTATACCACCAATTCGCTCTGAATCTTCGCAGGAATTGTTCAATCAAAAGAGCAAGATCTTATTAGTTTTTTTCGATATCAAAAATAGCCGTATCAATTCTCTTTGCGCGGCAACGAAACTATACGAAATATTCTTATTGTATATATTGATAAATATCCAAATCGCTATAAATTGATTCAATTAGAAAATAATATATTTACAAAATAGATAAACTCTATAGATTTATATAGAACAGTATTTAGACCGGCTACTATTGGAGAAATAGTAAATATTCTACTAGCTGTATACAGTAGTTAATCTCTATCTACTGTTGATAAAAATTGACGGTTTCAATTTATTGAATATCGCAATGAATTTCGAATATATTCTTCGATACAATACAATTATTAGTATATATTAAACAAAAATCCGAAAATTCTGTAATCTGATTTGTAACTGTATAAAATATAATTGATAAAAATAGAATACAATCGGAAAATATCTACAATTTCGATAAAACAGATTTTGTAATAGATTTTATATTCTTGTAGAAAATAATTATATAAACTGAATTCTATAGTTGAAATTATTTTTTACAGTTAGAAAATTGTAAATAGATTACTACTATTGAAATAATTTGTATAGATAGCTATTTACTATTATTATATATAATTTTCAAAAACAATTTTGTTTTTGTTAATTGATTCAATAATTTAATAAAATATTGGTAATTTGAAATTTTTGATAAAAACTAAATTATCGATAAAATTAATCTATACTGACTACAAAAATTTTTTATTCTATCAATAAATTTGTATATATATAGCTGTTTTTGGCTATTAATTTTTGATAATTATAGTAATTATTTTATATTTCAATTTGATCGAATCTGTATAAAAAACAATATTATATTTCTGTATATATTTTTGTATTTATTGTATTTACTATAATTATTAGATATTGATTATTTTACAATTATTAAAAAATATATAACTATTTTATTAGCGATTTTGTATATATAAAATACAATTATATCAATAAATATAATTTTTGGAAAATTATCAATATATACAGCTAGAAATTTTCCAAAAACTATCTATTAGAATAGTTTTGTAGTTAGTAATCTAGTATCAGTTAATACAGAAAAAATATTTTCGAAATTTAATATTTTTCTACAAATATCTATACTATTAAACAGTCGGTCAAACAGTAGATTTAATCAATTTATAGAAAAATATCCAGAACTATAGTTCAGCTACAAAATCAAATTTTGATATTTAAAAATCTACTAAAACAGCAGTCAAATAGTTTTCCGAATCTATCAAAAACTGTACTAGATCAGATTATCAAAAATTATTATATAGTACTATACAATACTGTATTTTTAATACAAAAAAATTACAAATCTCTGTATAGCAAACAAAAAAATCGTAAAAAATACAATCGATTGAAAAGAAATTATTCTGCAAAGAAAATTTATCCGTCGAAGAGAATCTACAGTTAGTTGAACAGCTAAACCAGCCGGTAGAAACCGATAAAATAGTATTGTATACGTAGAACAAATTGTCTAGTCAGATAAATCTATTATCTACCAGAGCTCGGTCTAGATATAGTAGATATAGAGAAATTGGCCACAGAATCAATTTATATAAAAATTATTTTATCTAGTTAAACTAATAAATATTGGTAGAGATATATCTACATATATTTTTGTAATAGAAGTAAATATTCCGCGCGGCCGGAAATTATATTAACTAACTATTCAGATCAGAATTAGTAATCTGATTACGGAATTCAGAACAGATTTACAGAACAAATCAGAATATTTCGATCAGACTCAGTAAATAATCAGTTTGATTATATAATAGTTACTAATCAGCTCAGACCGGTCAGAGATATATTCAGTTCTATCCAAAAAACAAACATAGCAAAAAAATAAATACCAAAACGGAAAAAGAAGACCAAGATCTGGTATAGAAAACCCGATATAACGTAACCGGTAAACGGACAGCGTATATAAACGAGTAGTGTATCTAATACAAAATATATCAATGTATTCTACTTTACTATCTTCAATTCTCTATTATACTACCAAAATATTCTCAATCGAGCCGAAATTCTCTCGAACAGAAGGACAGAATTTTATTTATATTTGAGACTATTCGAAAAAAAGAAATCAATATTATACGTAAAACAGTATATCAATTTGATATTTCAGAAACTATATTCCGATACTGTTTAAAAAACTGTACAGTTTACGGCAAAATTTGTACTAATAGCTATAAAGTGATATAATTTGGAAATTATTTATACAATAGATTATATCTATAGATTGTTGTAGTATAGTATCTAGATTTTATATATATAAAAAATAGTAAATATTCTATTTGCAAAATATAGTAATCAACTGATTTCAACTGTTAGTAAAAAATAGATCTATAATTTTATTCAGTAATAATTAAAAATTGCTATATAACTATTTTGAAGATATAATTATCAGTATATAAAATACAAAAATCCAAAATTTATTTGTGAATGAATAATTTAACTGTATTCAATATACAATTATACAGTATAATATTCTATCTGAAAATATCTATAATTTCGATAAAATTAATTTTGTTATAGATTTTACTGTAATAGTAAAAGTTATTACAAATTTAGATTATACTAATCAGAAATTAATTTTACAGTCTGATAATCGGAAATAGATAACTGTTATTGAATTAATTTTTATTTTAGATTGGATTTTACTATTTTATATTATTTTTAAAAATAAAATTAGAATTGAAAAATAGTTTGATGAATTATTATATAATTAATAATTTAAAATAAATTTTAATAGAAAGACTATTGATAAAATCGGATTTTAATAGTTCCAAAAATATTTTATTCTATTAATTAATAATTATATATATAAATAATATTGATTATTATTTTTAATAGTTATAAAAATTATTTATTTTAATCAGATCTGTAAAAAAATATTATTATTTCTATTTATATATTATTATATTTTTTCTACTATTTTCAGTTTTTTGATATAGACTGACTGTTTTACTATTTTCAAATAATTATATAATTATTTAATCAAAAATCAATTATATATTGAAATCAATTATATCGATAAATTTGATTTTTTTTACAGTTTATTCAATTGTATATTCAGAAATTCTATTTTTTCAACATATTTAAAATAGATTTGTTATTACAGAAATAGTATTTTATAATTCAAATAAAATAGTTTCAAAATACTATAAAATATTATTCAATTACAACAGATTTTTTCTACCAAAATTTTATTGAAATAATATTCCAAAAAGTTTCTGAATTTTTTTAATCGAATTATCAATCAAATATTAAAAATCTGTAAAATAACTATATATTCAGTTATTTTATTTGAGAATAAAATATATAAACTATATTTTTCTAACAAAAAAAAATAACTGTTGATAAATTTTTTGAGATTATACAATCTCCAGCTGAAACAGAAAAAATTCCGATTCTATCTGCTGTACTGCTGACCGAAATATTTATTTTGCCAGTTCGGTCTATAAAAAAAGAATACCAATTTGTAAAAAAATATAGAAACAAAGAATATAGATCTAACTATTGCCTAATTAGATAGATATCGAAATAAAATAGTATTTTGGTTGTATATACTATATTCTAATCTGTAGACTAGTAACAGGTACACCACTCGCTTATATACACCGTCCGTTTACCGGTTATATTATAGATAGAAATTTATAATATTTTTAGTTTTCGATTATACTGTTTTGCTCGGAATATTCAAACAAAATTTGAAATATAAATTGATCAATAATTATCTGGATATCAAATCTATATTTGGGGTCTAAATATTTTAAAAATATTTTACAATTGATTTTCCAATTATATCCAACCGAAATTTAATTCCCAGTCCAAATATTTTAAAAACTGTAATATAGCCGTCGATAATATCAAAAATACTGTCTGCTGTTTTGACTGCGAATATATTACAGTTTGCAAAAAACAACAAAAGAACCGTTCCGGAATAGTTTGATTCGAATAAAACAAAAATATAGAATCTATATCTGATCTATATATTTTCTGTATCCTGGTAATATATCTGGTAGTAAAACAAAAAGTATACAACAAATTTTAGTAATACTACCAAATTTTGAAATTTTAAATTGATATTATTTCTATATTGTCGGCGAGTATTTTTACTATAGATTATTTAGTAAATACAAATTTATTATAAATATTTAACTTTGAAAATATTTTTTTGTATTGATTAGTACTAAATCAGTATCTAAAATATTTCGGATAATTTCTGATTGAAAATTTCGGTATATATCCAAAATAATTTGCAAAAAAAATCGAAATTGTCAATATAATTATATATATTCTGAGCTAAATTGTTTACAAAACAATTATATATGTATTAAAATATAGTAAAATATTCAATATTAAACAATTGTATTATATATAAAAAATATACAGATATACAAATTGATATAATATTGTTTTCTGTACAGATTCAATCAAATTGAAATAGAAAATAATTATTGTAATTATCAAAAATAATAATAGATATTAATTGTTTCATATATATTTGTGAATAAAATATTTTGTAATCAGCGAAAACCAATTTTTGTCGATAATTCAGTTATTGTTAGGAATCTCAATTTATCAGTTTTTTATTAGATTTGATTCAAATCAATATAAATATAATTTTTAAATATTATATATAGAAATAGCGAATAGCTATATACAGATTGTTTTCAATAATAGTAATCTATCTATAGTTTTCAGATTGTGAAACAGAATATCGATTATAGTATTCTGTTCAAATAATTATTTTTTGTATTGATATAAAATCTATTGCGAATTTAATTTTGTCGAGATTGTAGATATTTTCGAATTGAATACTGTTTTTACAAATTATATATTGTATTGTAATAACTATTTTCGAATTTCGAATCGATTTTGGATTTTATTGAAGATTATTGATAATTGTAATATCTCGAAAGATATAAACAAATTTTATATATCGATTTATAAAAATTGATATCCAATTTCTATCAACAGTTAACAGAATTGATCTATATATTATAAAAAAAACCTTGAGTATTTTTTGTACAGTAGAAAATCTAGATACTGTTCTATTCAAATCTATAGACAATATCAATTCAACAGTTTCTTTTCCAATTGTTTTATAGTATAGTATAGATAGAATACGAACTGACCGGATAAACAAACTGGTTACTCGTTTTAGAATTTAGATATAAATCAATAAATAATATTACCAAAATACAATATTTTTAATTCTTATTATCATTATTAAAATCTGAATATCTGTTATATTTATATTCTATATTTCAACAGTTTCTATATCTCTGGTATAGATATTGAATCTGTTCTGTATTATCGGTCGGCAATCTATTTTATTACTACTACTATCTTTATCGGCTACTATTTGGGTTTACAGATAGTTTTTTACCAATTCAATATTTATTCCAGATTGATTAGATATTTGAATATTATAGATAGTATATTCAGTTTTTTTTTTCAGTTGATTTATTTTCTGTCCGATCGAATTGGAAAATAATTGGAATTGTTTATACAATAATCGTTCAATCAAAAATATCTGAAAAAAAATATTTCGGAATCTAGTAGAAATTTGAGATTGTTATACAACAGAAAAAAATAATAGTATTGAAAATAATATCAATCTGATATTGAATTTATCCAAAATTTGTTACAAATTGAAAAATATCAAATTAGTAGTTGCAAAATTATTGATAACAGTAGTAGTTTTGTTGAATATTAATATATATATTTGAAAATAGATTTCGAAAAAAATTATTTTATCAATAGTATACAAATTGTAATATATTTTGTTCTATATAGTTTGTATATATATTTTATAATCGAAAGATTTCCGATATCAAATAAAATAATATTACTATCAGAACAATATAATTTGTCTAATAACAATCTCGAGATCTGTTGTTAAATAATTGTTATAGTTATCTATAATAAAGAATTGTTAAAAACTATATTTGATATTTTTGATTTATAGAATATATTTTTTTTGAAACTGTTTCAATTCAATTTTATTATTTGTTTATCTATTTGAAGAAAATTCGAATTAGTATAGTTCCGATATTATAATATACTATATTTGATTGAAATTTTTGTTTTTGAGAATGACAATTGATAGTATAAAATTTTGAAAATTAAAAATTTCAATCACTGTTATTCATTTTTATTTACTGAATTGAATAATTTTTTTGTTCAATTTAATCTCTACTGATAATAATATATACAGTATTTACAATATCTATAATAAATTCAGTTCTATCGAAATTGTAAATATTTTTATTGAAAATACTATAGTAAACAATAATTTTACAAATATTATTTAAGTATTTCTGAATCAATTTGTTATTTTTATATAAAATATACTGATAATTATATCGATATAAAAAATATATCCGAAAAATAGATTTTTGTTTTATAAAATTGTAAATCTATTTCTGACCGATTATAGCAATTTTATCATTACTATACTATCGAAACAAAATATTGATTATATCTACTACTATATTGTATTTGAAAACAATCTTTTGTTTATCTGTATCAAATATCCAATTTTCTAGTAAATTCTCTTTTATTTCAGTCAATATATAATTGTTGATATATATATCAATACGATTTGTAATAGTTTATTCGGATTTGAAATACATTCCGTAGAATATCAAATATCTTCGCAGTTGTACAAAAATTTGGTATTTTTTTATTTTCTAAAATTTATAATACAAATAGAATACGGTCTTTCTGTTCAGAAATCTTTTGAATAAATTGGTATCTAATTGGTAGATAGTAAAGATACAGTCGTGCTCTAGACGGATGGCCAGTTCGTTTATCCGGTCAGTTTGTATTCTATCTATATTATTGTATACTCTAGTAGCTGTATATAGAGATTTGATATAGCTATTTTGAATATTTTGAAATACTAATAGAATTCTGTTTATTTACCAAATTTGCTAAAATTTTAGTATATTTGGATAGTATAAAAGATTGTTGAATACGGAGAATATTAATAGTAATACAATTTTGTATTGGGTATTCCGTTCAACTGTGGACTATATTAGATATATAGTATTACTAATAGTAATTCTATTGTTTTGTCTATAATTATTATATTGATTTTCAAATATCGATAATATAACTGATTCTGCAATTCAAGTAAATTTTTTATAAAAATTTGACAGAATATTTATAAATCAATTTTATAAAATTATTGAATAAATACAATCAGTAATAATTACAATAGAAAATATATTAAAAATATATATTTATGTCTAATTTTTGTAAATTTTTGAAAGGATTTGACTAGATATATACAATATTATATAATAACAATATCTGACTATACTATACAATTCAATTCAATATATTGACTAATATCTATTCAATCTTCTATACCAAATTAATATATTTTATAACTAAACAACTTTTCGGAATTCAAATTATTGATAGTATAGAATCACTACTATTCAAAATCAATAGAAATACAAAATCGAGACAATACTAGATAAATACAAAAAATATATAAACAAAATAGAATAATATTTCGATAAAATAAATTGACTATACAAAACAGAAATAGATATCGAAAATAAGAATAAAACTTGTATCATATACAAAATATTTGAAAATAAAATCGATCAGAGACCAAAATGATTCTATATAAAAATTATTTGTTAAGCCAGAATAAAATAGTAATATATATATATATATATATAGTTTTTCTTCTCAAATATCTTGTGAACAGTATATTGGTTTAGTTGCAATAGAGTTAATTCGAATACAGTCCTTTATATCTAAATATACTATCTAAAATTCTATCCTGCAATAAATATAAATATTCAGATATTAGCAAAAAAAATAATATCAATCAAATTCGTTAGATATATATCGATATCGGGTTTGATTTAGTATATCTTCAGAATAGAGTTTTTCAGTAGATATAATTTCTGATATATATTTCTTCAATAAATCAATATATACTTCTTATACTGACAGATTGAATAAAAAGTAGTATTATAGAAGAATTTAGAAAATAGTACGAAAAATATTTCTAATTTGATAAAAAATCTAATACTACATTGAACAAAAAATAGTATTATATCTATTTTCAACAGTTTTCTGATAAGATTAAATAAATCAATAATATATTATATCAAATACGCTGTAATTAATTTGAATAATAGTATTACTATCTATATCTATCAAAATATAAGATATTGATCAGAGAAGTATTTCTTAGCGAAATTAATCGATATAGAATCTTTCAATCAGATATCTATCTAGTATTATATCTAGATATTTGATAAAAATTTAGATTAAGTTCTTATATTAGTATTGCAATCAATTTACAAATTAGTATTTAAAACAAATATGTTTTAGAAAAAGTTTTTAATTTTATAGAAACTGAAATCAACTGAAAATATTTTTCTATTATAGATATAGTAATTTATATCTATTTTGTACAAACCAAAAAATATATTGACTAGTTTAGTTATGATAAATATAGTAAACACTTTGAATTGAATTTTTCTATATCAGAATTATTACATTATTAATATAATGGATTAATATTTTAAAGATATTACCAGAATGAGATTTGTTGAAAACAATTGAATCTAGTTTATAGAATTTATCAATTAGAATAGTATTATTGAAAATCAAGATAAAGCAAAAATTTTTCGGGAAAAATATCTATAATTATCGATTTATTGTTATCAATCTAATTCTCAGCATAATAAATAAAATTTATTGATCATTAAAATATTACTATTCTATTTGATAATTCATTCAAAAATATAGTATATACAGAAACAATAAATATTAATATAAAATATTATTACTGTATGATATTTTTTAGATTTTGTAATTTTTTTAGAAAATAAATAAAGTATACGATTGTAAACCTAATGGATATATTGTCCAATCTAGATAGATAATAATAAAAAGGTGTTTTGACAAATAGCTAAAATAGATTCTGATAACAAATCTATAATTTTCATTTAGTATAAAAATTAGCTAATATAATCCACGGCCAAGCGGTTAACCTCATCAAAAATCAAGTCAGCCAACCACCCTATCTAATTCTACTATCTACCATACTACCAATTTGCACTGAATTTCCGCAGAAATAGGCCAACCAGGAATGCAGAATTCTATTAGTCCTATCCGATATCAAAGATATCGCGTCAAATCTCTTTATACAGCAACAAAATTATACGATATACTCCATTCTATTCTGTATGAATATATTCAGAACTGAATTTTTCGTCATGATATATGACCAAACAGCCATAGATTTACACAATTGGAAAATAATTCGTTTAATGAATACATGTTTTCTATCAATTCGTATGGAGCAGTATCTAAATTTTCTACCGTTCGAGAGATAGTCAATATTTTGTTTGCAGTATATAGAACTATTTCTGTATTTATAATTATATTGATAAATTTGATTTTTGGAATAAATCGCTTTGTATAAAGCTAAAAGTTTTCTAATGGAATATTGTTCAAAACAATTTTGCAGTTTTTGATATTGTATCAATCAATCCAAAAAAAAAGTTCTAAATTTATCAGTTATTTTTCATATTATTAAACTGACCAAACAGCTATTCTAGTCAATCTATACCAAAAATATCTAAAATAGTAATCCAATTACAAAAACAGACTAATATACTAAAAGATAATGGGTCGCCGGCCAAAATATTCTTCAAATCTGTTAAAATTAGCGGTTAATCAGATATTGGAAAACCGCTAACAAATTTTGTATTATACTGTATTACTAGTAAAATAGATACCGATCTATGGAGAGAGAATAAGAAAAAACGTCAAAAACGTCTTCGATCGATTAGACAGATTGTATACGAAGAGAATCTATCGGTCGAAGAGGGTCTACAGCTAGTTCAGCAGTGAATTCAGTCTGTGAAATTAACAAGATAGTATTGCAGAAGCAAGACGATTTTATCCAATCCGCCCGGGCTGGGCCACGCAAAGGGATCCTGTCTAAATGTAGTGGATGCGAGAGATTGGATATAGATTGAATTATAGTAATAAACGATAGGTATAGCAGAACTGATGAACTTCGGTTGATGTATCATAATTTCAATTTTTATTATGGGGGTGGGTTAACCGCTCGGCCGTGGATTATGTTAAATATAGTAGATTTTGAATGTAGTATAGGTTGGTTTCTCTGATTTATATAGTACTATAATATATTGTTCTAATATAATCTATACTGACAAAAAATTAAATTCAGAAATAGTAAAAATAAAAATTATATTATGAATAAGATTGTGAATAATATATATTAAAAGACAATTAGTAAAGTAATAATATATTTGTAAACAATATTAAAAAAGAATATCTGATCTAGAAATACTATAGAATACTGCTGATGGAATAAGGTATGGAATTTTATTTTTAGTAAATAGAAAATTTGATATTGATATAGAATGACTATATAAATAGTTTTCAAAATTTTCATAGATACTGATATTGCTAAGATCGAGATTTGACATAGAGACAACAAAATTATTATATAGAAAGTAGATTTTCCAAAAAATAAGACATTTGTGATTGTTGTTGTATAGAATCAATATACAAGATACTCTTTATATATAGACAGGTCTAGCAAATTTCTAAAAACTATTAATGTTAGATATAATTTGTATAGTTTCCTGAACATATTTATACTACAAATACTATCGATATTTTATATCTGTACAATTTAACTAATATTGTAGTATAAAAAAATATATTTTTGTTTTGATCTATTATATAGATATTGCTGATATATCAATAACTGTATTTACAATTGAATAGTCGAAAAATAATATATATACTTTTCAATAATACTCTGGAAAATTAGATAATATATAGATTGAGAAAATTTGAAAAGTCCAGAAATAACAACCAATTTTTATAAGGAACTAATTAAAATGAATACAAATTTTCTAACCAATCTTTTCTACTTGAAGATAGTACAAAATAGCATTCACTATTACTGGGTAGAATCAAATTTAGTAAAAATTGAAATATTTTCTATTTGTTAATTGTCAAGCAAAATAGCTAGATAAAATTAAGTATCGAATTTATATATAATCAAATATCTAGTTACTAAATATAAGTATACTATATTTCGTATCAAATCAAATCTATAATTTTCTATTAAGCTAATTAGATTATCGATATTTTTATTTAAAAAATTAATAGAATCTTCTTTGAATGATAAAGAATAGGACAAGTCGAACTTATTTCCAACAATTGATTTACTGATACTATAGATATCGTTTACAATAACATATATAGTCAATATTTTCAAAAATAGTAAGAAATTGATTTAGTCATAATCTGACGAAATATTGTATCAAAAATTGCAATTGCGGAAATACCAATAAATTTAATATATATATATATATCTATTGTAATATTGTAATTATAAAAGATATATAGATATATTTGTAGAAAGGAAATACCGAAGTCTCGATTATAATGTCTAATAACCAGGTAGTTGGATTAGTGTATCTACTAACCAAAAAATAGATACAGCATATTATTGGTTTTACTATACAAAATTTTACAAAATATGTTTCAGAATTCTTTTGTATATAGCATAATAGATATTATTAATTTATGTAACTAATTTGGCAATTTCCAGCTTTTTTTCTAAGATTGATTTGTATTTAGAGAGAATTTTATATAGATAGTCAATGTCTATTATATTTGATCTTCGTATTTTCTGCTTTTGATATTATTAGTTCTTTCTTAAGAAAGAAATTGCGTCGATTATAGACAAAAATTATTTAGATCGATCCTCGGTATCAAATATCGATATCAAAGATAGAATACTACTTATTAGTAATATTATCGATTTTTATCGATATTGTTTAGTGATTGTATTATATATGGTTGAAGTTGGATATTCAATATTCTCCAGACTAATCGTCTATAATTGGATATTTTACAAAAAGAATTTGACAAGCAAAATCCGGATATTGTTAGAAACAGGAGAATTGTAATACAAATATCAATCTCTTCAGTGATTTTAGATTTATTGTCAGATTCCCAGGAAATTTTTATTACAATACGATCTATCAAACAAATAGTAAATTCGATATTACTGAATTATTTTTTCATTTAATTATCTCTCAACCAACCAAATTTAATTAGAAACTGATTTATTAGCATGGATATATAAATCACAATACCATATACAAAAGCTTTGCAATAGGAAATATGATATATAGTAAAAACAACGATAGAGAAAAGTTCTGTGTGACAACTTAGATTTTTCGAATTGTTTTGGTACATTAAGTATTTTACTAAAGAGCTAGAATCCGGATTTGCCAAAGATCAATCAATAATTTGTTGTTTTTAATTTTCAGTATAAGAATAGCTATAATATTGAAAAAATCATCAAAATCATCAATTGACAGAATAGATCGACTATTTTATGATTCAGTCAAAGGAAATTAATAGCATGGAGCTTTTTCGATACAGCTATATTATCAAAGTTGTAATTGAACCAGAAAGTCGATCAGAAAATCTCGGATATAACTTTTTCGCGATATTATAATATTAGTATACATCAAAAAAAGAGAAAACAATACTAATCAATTCGTTACAAAAATCAAAAAATAGTAGATTTTATAACATACGTAGAATTTCAGAACAAAAATATTCATTTTGCCCAAAAAAGTTGTTATTGTATAAATAGTGAAAGAAAATAAATACTATACTTTGTATATTCTTGTTGCAAAAAGAATCAACTGAATTTTCATGCAACCTTTGCTCAGTACCCTTTTTCCACCAGAAAAAATATAGATATATTACAAGATCAATTTTAGTGAACTATATCTATACTAGTATATTTTTACTAATTAATGTAGATAAATGTATAGTACAAAAACCTCTTTAAACATTATATATATATCCTGGAAACTCTTGATTGAGTATTCTTTCTATTTTTCAATTTTTAGTTTTCTACAAATATGTACAATAAAAAATCATTAGAATTTTCGAAAAAAAGTAATACTACTAATTATCAACTTAGCTCTTTTGTCAATATATTAATTACAAATTATATCGAGACAAACAAAAATCCAATAGATCCGACCTTCAATATTTCGAAAATATAGATCGTCAATATATTGAACAATAATCTATAACATTTTATGGTCGAAGAGTCAATATAGTATAGTATACGTTTAGATAGTTGTTTAACTATTGACAACAATAGTAAATAGCACTATAATTCTATGTGTACTATCTAGAAATAGTGTCGTTTACACGCACACACACACACACATATATATATACGGGAAAACAAAATAAATATTTCGTAAATTGGTAAAATAAATAAACCAATCTACCATTGTTTCTGATTGTTCGCTGATAATTTCTAGATTGATGAATATAACATCTATCTCGATTCTGAAACTATTACTATTGGTGCAGACTATAACTATGTTTATCTTAATATCATAATTATGAATAAACTAATTTCATTTTATATTACTTGGATTTTATTCAGACCAGTATCAATAGTAGTAAATATCTACCATAAAAATATTGTAAAAAATTCCGTATATTCTAGATACGTCATCTAAAATTCTAGTCCGTAAAAGATATAAATTTTCAACTTCTATGATAGAGAAATGATACTACTAACATTACAGAATTCTGTCGAATATATAAATATTATTGATATTGGATTGGATTTGGTATATTTCCAGAATAGATCTCTCTAGAGAATCGATATGAATTTTGAGAATATTGTTTCCCAACAAATGAATATATATCAATATTTAATAATAGATTAAATAAATAGTAATGTTTTTAGAATAGTCCACAAATAGTTCGAAAAGATTTACGTGGTAGAGAATTGAATACTATATCGAACAGAAAATAGTATTATATTTATTTTCAATCGGCTTTTGATATAATATACTGATAGTATATTATACCGAATATGTTATAGTCAATTGAGAAAATCGTATTACTATAGATATTTACTGAAAATAAAATTTAGTGATTTTTTATATATTTTTCGTAGAATATAATATATTAATCAATAAAAATCTTTTTGTAGCAATATTTGATATAGAATTTTCTAGTTGGATATTTATCTATTATTGGATTGAGATTTTGATAAACGAACTAGAGTAAAATATTATGTCAGTACAGTAATCAAAATTAAGTCTAGTGTATAAAAGAAAAAAATATTTAAAGATTTCTGATTTTTCCAGAAATTGAAATTCATTTAAAATTTTTATTAATATATCACACAGTAATATAGATCCATTTTATATAGAATAAAAAATATCTTGATCAATTTATTTATAATAAAAAAATATTTTTACAAAGAATAGTCTATTCAAATCCAGTTGTTCTATACTAGAATACTATATTACCCATAAAGTCAATTATTACATAGATACCACGAAAATTAGAACTATTCAAAGTAATAGAACATATTGTATAAAACTGTCAATCAAATTAATATTACAAAAAGAATAGACCAAGAAGATTTACCCAAATTCCTTTGGCAGAATATCTATCTTTGTTCAAGATTTTCAGATTTACTGTAGAATCTACTATTTTCTTTATAATTTTCACAGCAGACCGACTAATATTTTTCTTGTTACTTTTCGATCTGGTATACTATTGCGAAAACCTAAAATATACATATATGTCTGAGCTTCAATAACCAATTTTCATACCGATTTCAACAATTTCGATATTTATCTGACTGAAACAATCGAACAGTTGCAACATTCTATCGGTCAACTATTTTGTTGATTCCCTCAAATTGTAGAATTTCTTGTATCGAAATTCAAATATAGTAGTTTCTTGATGAAATTTGAATAAATCCGGATTCTGGTTTTCCAGTTGAATAATCAATATATCAAAATAATCGTATAATCTAAATTGTTTTGTAATATTTTTTTCTCGATTACTGTTTTTTTCCATTTATTGTATTTTCTATTTTCTCTGTTGCAAAAACTTTATATATAGTTCAAATTATAAATCTATATGGATAATTTAATTTTTGTTAAACCAGTTAGATCAACAGAGAAATTTATATCGATAGCAGTCTAGTAATATCGAATAGTAGATATATTTAATAATAGTAAAGTGATATTAGTATTAAAATTTTTAAGATTGACATTATAATTATTTTATAGATAATACTATACTGTAAGAATTTATTTCTGATATTTTGTCAGTAAATATAAAATTATCAAATAGACCAATTTTTCAATTGTAATTTTCTTTATAGTAAAATCGGAATTTTATTGGTCAGAACTTTTTTCTGACAATATCGAATTTTAGACCGTTAATCTAGAAAATATAAATTTTCAATTTCAACAATACTGGAGGCAAAGATATTATTATTAGTAGTAGTAAACAGTATTAGATTTTTGGTACCGATATTCGATTCGAAAATTTATATAGTTTTATATTATCTGTAAAATGTTTTTAAAGAAAAAAAAATCAAAAGTACTAATAAAAAGAAAAATAGTAGACAAATTCAATCTTTTTTATCTATATAGAATAATTACTATCTAAATACAAAATTGTGAAAAATATACAAATTAACTTTATAAGAGAATGTAACAATATTTATTTTTTTTTACAATTCCGAAAATTTTGCTACTACTAACTATTTCATAATATAAGATATTTCGATAGCCTACACTATATCTAATAATATTTTGATTTCCACAACCAAGACTATATTTTAAATATCGAAAAAACAAAACTATCTTTATTATATATAATTCCATAATTCTAGGAATTGATACCGCAAATATAATTTTATATTTATTAAATATATTTCAATTATAGCTGCAAAGATTTTTTCTAGTTTGGTATAGTCTTACAAATCGTATTTTGATAGATCGAAATTTGATTCTTTACTAATATAGTAGATTAGTCGGCTTTTTCCGGGTTAGTATAATTATTCTAGTACTATATTTTCTAGACTGGATTGAAATTATTCATACTGTCAGTCTCTCGAATTTAAATAACAGTGTATATATTTCTAACAGTTTTCTACTATTTTTTCGATATCTATAATTTTTGTTATGGTTTCTTTTTAGTCTGCTATTTTTGACAATATCTCTATTCATAGGTATCTATTAATGCTATTAATATTAGTTAAATCCAACAAAACATTTCCATTAGTTATCTTTATACCTGTATTTACTGAAACCGAAATAGAAACTGCTTTTTCAGTGAACATATTTATTTATGAATAGCAAAAACAGTACTTTAAAAGATTTTTTGTATCCGAATAATCAAAAATATTAATTCTATCGATATTTTATAATACATCGTTACTCAAATTAATGAAACAGTTATACTATTTTCTACTATTACCAACACCTTTTTCAATTATTATTAATATCGAATTCCGAATCTATTACGTATTAAAGTCGAAATATATAATGATAATTTTTCGAAACCAATGAAATTAATTGGTAGAAAATTCTATAGATTGGAATTTTGTTTACTTATTTCAAATAGAATCTATAATATCTAGATTGGATTCTATATATATCAATTCTAGAATAAACATCGATAATTCTATATTCACTAGATTGATATTGTAACAAGTTTCAATATAAGAAGAATATATTTTTTTGATAAAACAAATACAAAAATAAATTTTTGGCTCCTCAAGAATTCCGGATTTATTACTGGATTGAATCTATAAAGATTAATTCTGCTATACTCGAAAATAAAATCTATTTAGTTCTATATCGATTTCTTCTGTAGATTCTTTCCCTATTCCAAAAACAGTATCCCATATTTATTTTTGGTTGATAAAAAATTGAATTCAACTATTGAATCCGTAAAATACTCTAGCCGAATTTATAGTATTTTCTGATTGATGGATCTATATATCCTTTATATTCACGAGAGAGAGATATATATATATATATCAAATTTGCTATTGTTTTGAGCAATTTAGTTTCGGATACAATATACCAGAAGATTGGAATAACAATAACCTTTTCACAACTCTAGGAAAATATCAATTACAAATATTACTATATACAGTATTCTTAGCATAAGTAAATAGATTATTTATTGTAGATAGATGTATTTAGAATATCCGTTTTAGTCGAAAACTAATTCTATTAATTTATTAAAAAATACCGATAATCTAGCTAGATGAAAAAGATTAAAGATTTAATCTGGTAACAAAATATAATATATTTATATTTCGTATTCAGATAATTGACTATCAGATCAATTGAATGCTCGATTTTATTTGAAAATCTTTTTTCTACAAAACTGATATGTATATATATATCATATTATACAATTCTAATTTTAGTATATAATTTATATTTCTGTTTTTATTTATTTAATTCTATTTAATCATAACAAATACAATTTTTACTATTTTTGAAACAAAAAGAAAAAAAAAGCAGAATAAAATCTTTTCGGTCTATTATACAAATTATTGTTATTTCTGAATTTTGCAGATATTCTTAAATTTTCCGAATTTCCAAGATTCGCTAATTTTTCTAATCTTTATATTCTATTATAAATCGATATTCTTATTCGATTTTTCCAGAATATTTCCAAACCCAAATTTGTATTCTTTTCGAAATCTATATACTGTACTGTAAATAATATTATACTACTACAATAAGCCAGTAGTATTTGCAGTATCAATATATTACAAAGATTTATCTAATATTAATCGTTTTTAGAAATTTATTAGAATTATATATTAACAAAAATAATATATTTTTCTATACCAATCCTATGTAGTAATAGTTGTAAATATACTATTTCACCAAAAATTAATTTCTTTTCACAAATTCTTTTTTATATCTATATCAAAAATATCGATTTCAGCAATATCAATCATCGTCAAAATTCCGAAACAATTTAGACATTTATTCTATATCTCTGTCGATTGTTTTATTTACCAAAAACAAAATTCTAAATATTATCAAATTAACTATTTTCTAGTAATCTTTTGTATTTGTTTTTTTTGTTGATAAAAATTTGAATCTAGCTATGTAGTCTACAAAATATTGTTATCATAATCTTGGTATTCTTTTTACAAACAGATTTATATACGTTTTATATTTGCAATATATATAGGCAATATATATAGAACCCAAATTGTTTCGGAAATATAGGTTTCAATACAATATACTAGAATGATAAAAACAATTTCAACTAAATATATTGTTATAGCAACTATTCTATTTTTTTTACTCTAGTTTAATATCTATTTGTAATATATTTATTATTATTGCTATTTCTAGACTTGGTTCAATTCTATTTCCAATTATGATATTTATATGTATTCTGTTTCCACAAAATTATCAAATATATTATGATATTGTATATTTATTTGCAATATATCGATAGTAATATGTTGATACAAATAAAATCCAATAAATTATATGACATTTGATCTAAATTTTGGCAATAAGAAAAACAAACAAATCCTGAAAATATTTTTGATAGAATCCGCTTTATCATTTTAACAAATATTTACAATATATCTTGTTTTTTGGTCTATACTATAACTTTGATCGTTTCTATATTTTCAATGCTATTAAAAATAATTATATTTGAATTGAATAAAATATACAGATTTAGTTTTATTATCAAATATTTATTTTATTCAGAATAAAGATTTAATCTATCAATACTATATTTTGGATATCTATTTTTGCCAACTATATTTTTTTGTATAGATATATACATTGTAAACCGGTATAATTGATGCAATTTTATTCCGATATTTAGTTTGAAATTTGTTTCGGAAAAATACTAACCAATCGGTTCACCGCAGAAAGATTTTCATTTTTATCGCAGAAAAGAGAATTTTGGAAAGATTTTGTTATCTAAAATATAAATACTTACTGACGGAAACCGGATCTACTGCTATTGCCAGTAGAAACAGTAAATTCGTAAAGACAATTTCTTTTGCGATTGTATATAAAAAAAACTGCCAGACTAGCTGATATACAAATAACAGATATTGGAAACGCCAGAATTTGTTGTCAAGAAACAAAATACCAGATTATATAATTATTTTGTTTATATATCTATAAAACAGTAAATCCCTAAACCGCTTTTACGGTTCTGCCGTCAAAACGGGGATGAGATCTGGCAAATACGAATAAAACTGCATTATTCTTGTTGGGTATCATCGAATATCTATATATCAAAACAGTATTGTTTGTATATAATAAAAAAATATTTTTATTATTCTACTAGTTTTATTGATAACTAGACAACAATTCGATATATACTATAGTATACAAATTGTCCAGTTGAAAAGTATTGTAGATAATTAACAAATATATTGATCCTATATGAATTCTGTATTTATTGAATCTCTAATTATCTCGATATATCTGGTAATAACTAGATGGTTCTTTTTTGTATATTGTATTTTTGATTAATTGTTAACTGAATTAGAAACTTTTACTCGATTGATATAGTATATTTATTATATCAAAAATTATATCAAAAATTATATCGATAAAATTAAGTCGATTATAATAAATATTTTTTTTCAAAATTTGAAGATTCTTCCAAGATTCTTTATAGTACTGATTTCTCATCAATTCTTCAAAAATATATTTGAATACAGAAGTTTTAGATTTGGTTTTTATGTTTTCTCTATAATAGTGATCGATTATATCAATAATAGAATAATTCTAGTATAGAAAAACTCAATTGATATAAATTCTTTTTATTCAATTATTTTCTAATGATTATAACAATTGGAACAATAAATATTTTGTCGATATATATTAGATAAATGTGAGTTATATGGTTACACTAGAAAATTTAAATTAGAAAATCTTCTAAAACATTTCTTCATTCTATATATAATTTCTAAATTCTGTTACTATATCAATACAATAATCTAATATAGTCTCCTTATCTAAATATATAAAACTAATCATGAATAATGGTTTTACTCAAAAATTCTATATCGATTATTTTTATCGAAAAATAATTGTTTCTGCTCTCATAACAGTAATTAGCTCTGGCGGATATAAGATTCTATTATCATCACCATCAGAAAAAGAAAATTGTTGACAATAAATCTTTTCCGATATTTCGAACAAATATAAAAATTTTAAAAAGATCATCAGTATATCTATTATATTTTGTCTATTTTTGACAATATCCGGAATTTAACTGATCGAATATCTATTCTGACAATGATGGATTATAGTTGATTAATCTGAAAAATATACAATATCTGATTTCAATTCTATGTAATATTGCTATTGCTAGTATTGTCGATAAAATCGATAATGCAGTTAATAAATAATATAATATTTTTGATCCCGATATTCCTTTTTGAAGATTTCCTATACAGTTTTTATTTGCAATATATATACAATTCTTTTCCAACAAAAATTAATAGTACTAGACTTAAAAAATACGAAATATTAGATATACTAAATATTTTCTCTCTATATCGATCAATCACTATCTGAATACAAATTACAAAATAAATATAAAAATTAAGAATATTTATGTTATATTGAAAAAAATTCTAGAACTTTTTTATTTCTATACAAATATCCTTACAACTATAAAACTTCCGACAATTTACTTTCTTTTCAATAATATTCTGATTACCTAAGTTTTAACTATATATAGAAAATATCAAAACTGTATTGACTATATACCTATTTACAGGTTTTGCAGTTACTGATATAAATAGTATTCTATATTTGCTAGATATACACAGTATATTTCGAATATAGTTATGAACAAAATTTTTATTTTGTATATTTTTCCCAATTTTTATCTATACAGAAAAAATAGTACAGTTTTGTTAAAACTATTTCAATAGTTCAAAATTCTATTCTGAACCGAAATAGTAAAATAGAAATGTTTTCGATTTATAGTAGTTACTATAATACTAATCTTTTCAATAATCAATAATATTGATTAATTGAACTTAGTATATTTATTTCTGACAACCCATTTTCAATTTTCCCTATTTCCGTATATGTTTTTTAAACTTTTATTATTTGATAATAGTATCTCGATTCTATTGTCTATTAAAATATCTATAAATATCAGTGGATCTATCTGTACTGTTAATATCAGCTAAATTTGACGAAATACTTTTGATTACCTGTTTTTGTTTTCGAATTTTCCAGAGCTGAAACAAAAATCAATCCTATAATAAAAATATCTATTTACTTGATTCGAAAACAAAACCAATATTATAGGAATATTTTTTGGAGTCCAAATTATTCACAGTAATATTTGTATCGATATTTTTACCAAATTGTTGTTTAGATAACTAAAATAGACCAGATTTTTTACAATCATCGAAGATCTTGTTAATTATTGTTACTATTTAATTACAAATTTTTCTATCTAATATACAATATATAGATATACAGTACTATAATCAATATTATCTATTTTTGTTGACAAATTATATAATTCGAATATCTAGTCTATCAAATACTATAATCAAAATTTCAGTATTTTTTTGTGAATAGATTTATTTAATTTTTCTATTTATAATACATATAGATCAAAGTTAATATTGTTTCCGAAATTATAGTTTCTGATACAATATATCATACAATTATAAAGTATTTCTTTAACTTTTCTGAGAAGTATTAGTTATATATACTATAATATCTATAGTATTAGTAAATAGATTGTTAATATTTTTAAAATATACTATCCCCCATAATCCAAACCTAATTTTGCTAATTTACTGAATAAAAATCTAGATAATTAGATAAAAAATATAGATTTAAGCTAAACACAAAATATAAAACGAGCTATATTCAACAACTAGATATTTAATTATTAAATCAATTCGATTTTTAATTCAACCTGAATGTGTTTTTTACTAGAAAATCGATATATATATAGTATATATTGTATAATTCTATCGTTAGTGTAAGAATTGTATTTTTTATCCTAGTATATTAAATTCTATTCAGTAATAATATCTATTATTCTGTACAATTTTTATATGGAAACAGATTAACTAGAAATACTGAATCGAAAGATTTCGATCTATTGTATAGAGTAATTGATAATTCTGAATTTTCCAGACTTTTCAGATTTTCTAAATTTTTGGATTATATTATAGAGCAAATTGATTCTATTATTCAATCTTTCCAGAACATTATCGAAAAAAATATTTCCAAAATCAAACTGATTTTGTATTCGAAGTATTTGTATATACTGTTTTGTTTGAATACAAAATACAATTGATTTGTAGCTATATCAACAATATCTATAATGCAAAAATATTTCAATTTTTATCTAATATCAACAATTTCTGAAAATTTACTAAAATTGTTTACAAATACATATAGTATATAATTTTTCCAATTCTATATAGCATTAGCTGTAAATATATTCTTCAAAAAAATTCATACAAAAAATTATTTTTGTTTATGTATCGAATATTGATTCTAGTAGTAATAATATTTATCAAAATCTGGGAAACGATCTATACAGCTATATTATATCAATTTCGGTGTTTCTATTTATCAAAAACAGATCCGATTGAAATTCTTTTTTATCAATCATTTTATTAATCTATATATTATCTGTTTTTATTTGAATATACTTTAGCTAATATCTGTGTTATCGACTATTTATCTTGTTTAATTATTTGAAAATATTCTAATAGAATGACTTTTCTCTCTAGTAAAATATTTCTGAAAAAACTGTAACAAATATAGTGTGATTTTATAATATTCTGTATATTTTCAGTTTCCTTCCATATTTACAGTAATTTTTGGAAATATATCCGAATACTTTTCGAAAATTTGTTAAACAAATTTGCTGGTTCGAATTGAAATAGTAAAACCTTCTGTTTCAATTGCTGAAATTGAACAGAATTTGAAAATATATTTCTGTAATTTTCAAAATTCGGATAATAGAAATAGAATTCGAATAGTATCAATGAAGAAATTATATTGAATTGAATATATATCATAATTTTCAAAATTTGTCAAATTATTAAAAATTAGTTATTTATTATAATAGTATCTATAAATTCTAGATATATCAATATCGAAAATTGAAATATAGAATTGATATATAAAAATAAAATAAAAATAGTAAATTTTGCAGAATTTGATTTTTTCGAATTTATAAAAAAATCAAATCTATTACAAATATATAAATCTTTTAGATTTTTGAGTTAAAAAATATTTGTTTTTTTCGTAGAGTTGAATTTATTGATATATTCTGATTCAATTATCCATATTTCTTTTATTTTCTGTTTCAAATTTTCAAATCATATTACAGGATCCCTGACAATTAAAGAACAATCTTGTCGAAGCACTATAGTATAAAATCTATTGTATCTGAATAAAATATTCTTGGTACTACAATTCCGCTTCGGATACAAATATATATCGAAGTATCTATATAACATAATTCCCAGCTACCCTGGCCACCTGGCCCTATTAGAAAAATTCAAAATCGAGTATTTCAACCAATATCCATTAATTCAGCTAAATATAATATTTTTTATATATATTGATCTTGTAGCCAATCTCCCTATATCCACTATATCTAGACGGAGTCCTAGTAGCCGGTTCAGCTGTCTGATTAGACTGTTCACTCTGTATATACAAATCTATCTAAATAGTTTTATCTAGTAAATCTAGTTACTGAACAAACTATAGATTTTCTTCAACTGTAAAACTGCTATTATAGAATATCTGTCTATTAGATCAATTGTATTTCTGGTGTTTTTTTTATTCGCTGTATATAAAACTGTATTTTTTTGTATAAATATTGTAGTATTGTATAATACAATACAGTAGTTTTTAATAATCTGATCTAATACAGTTTTTGACAGATTTAGAAAACTATTAGATTACTGTTTTAATAGATTTTTTAGTATAGAAATTTGTTTGAATAGCTGAATAACAGTTTTAGATATTTGTAGTATATATTAATTAGATTTACTATCTGATCGACTGTTTAGTAATATAAATATTTGTAAAAAGATATTGAATTTTAAAAATATTTTTTCTGTATTAACTGATACTATACTACTAGCTGTAAAACTATTCCGAATAATATTTAATTGAAAAGTTTTTAGTTGTATATATTGATAGTTTTCCAAAAAATCGAATTTATCAATATAATTATATTTTCTGTATATTAGATTGTTTATAAAATAATTATATATATATTTAAATATTGTAAAACAGTCAATATCTAATAACTGTAAAAAATATAATAAATATATAGATATACAAAAAAATATAATATTGTTTTTTTTGTATAATCGATCAAATTGAGATATTAGATAATTTCTATAATTATCAAAAATCAATAATCGAAAACAACTATATATATACAAATTTATTGATAGAATAAATAGTTTTTATAATCAATATAAAACAATTTATCGATAATTCAATTATTATTTGAAATTTTAAATTGTCAATTTTTTGATAGATTATCGAACCAGTCTGTAATAACAATTTTATTTTTGAATATTATATATAACAGTAATAAATAACTATTTATACAGATTGTTTCAAGAACAGTAATTTATTTACAATTTTCTGACTATAATACTAATTGTTTTCTATAATATTCAGTTTATATAATTATTTTCTGTATAAATATAAAATCTATTGCAAATCCAGTTTTGTCAAAATTGTAGATATTCTCTGGCTGAATACTATTTTTATCAATAATATATTGTATATCAGAAAATCAATTTTGTAATAATTTCAGATCTTTGTTCAATATATACTGATAATTATATTGTCTAAAAAAATACAATCGAATTTTTTTATACCGATTAATAAAAATTGATAGTCAATTTTTGTCAACAGTAGATAGAGAATAATTACTATATACAACTAATAGAATATTAACTATTTCAGCTACAGTAACTGATCTAGAAACTACTCTACATAAATCTATAGAGATAATCCAATTAACAAACAAATACTTTTCCAATTAAATCAGTTTATAGCCAGAATTATATTTTTCTGCAATAGAGAATATACTATATATATATATTTGTAGAGTACTACGTAGAATATTGTATAGTTTTGCTGCTGCGCGAATAGATTTGATACAGCCATTTTTAATATTATCAAGGACTAGCAGGATTTTTCTTTTTTGATTGGCCAATTTCTGTAAGGATTCAGAACAAATTGATGGTATAGTAGTTGGTTGAAATTGGTGGATTGATAGATTGATATATTTTTTGATGGGGTGGCCAGGGTGGCCGGGAATTATATTAACGAGTTTGCTGAATAATCTTGTTTGTATATACAGAATTTTTTGAATAATTTTCAAGAATCAGTCTCTGTATTTTACTACTGGTTAATTGATTTTTTTTTCTATTATATTTTAATCTAGTCAACAAATACTAGTTTGTATTTTAGTTCTATAATAAAATAATAAAATAATAAAATAATAAAATAATAAAATAATAAAATAATAAAATAATAAAATAATAAAATAATAAAATAATAAAA
>Ga0209673_1001212_pt1 | contig 27427 bp, 8 predicted proteins | sample AraplaCol_mMS_r2_2_FD_184274 | JGI IMG/M metagenome (GOLD analysis project Ga0209673, IMG submission 184274) | Arabidopsis root microbial communities from North Carolina, USA - plate scrape MF_Col_mMS_r2 (SPAdes) (version 3) | ecosystem: Host-associated > Plants > Roots > Endosphere | place: USA... | reverse complement strand
AACAAAAAAAAAACAATCGACAATCTTGAATTATAATAAAATTCCGGAGAGAAAATATCCGAATCCGGATTTCTAGTAACCGACAGATTCCGATTCGGTATTACTAAAAAAAGAAAAATATAGATTAGTATTTTGTCAAAACAGTATAACAACAACAGATCGAAATTTGTTCGACTATCAGCTGTAGACAACTATATCGATATTATACTACAGATTGTATTGGAACCGATAATAGAAAATATTCGACTGTATTCTGTAGTTTTTACAGCTGACAATCTGTTCGACCAGCCGGCTATCGAATATACAGACTAATATCCGGATATTCTGATATCCGATATTTTGTCTCTATATACAGAACTGATTTTCTGTTATATAGATATACAGATTCTGAACTGTCCGGAATCGATAGCGGATCTGTTATTACTACTGACAATTATAGTTGACTATTGTATCTCTATCTGTCAGTATTGTAGTCTGATAGATATCGATTACTGTCTAGTAATATTGGAAAAACTATTGGAGTTGAAAAAGAAAATCGATAATCAGAATCGGAATCAGTTTTTTGTTCCGGATTTAGCTATCGAAAATATAGTCGGCTATAATACTATTTTTTTTCCGATTATTGTATAAAATATAGTCAAAAATATCCAATCTATATATATTGAGAATTTTTGTTTTACAGAATAGATACTGCTAAAAAAGATATTTGATAAATCGAATTTTTCCGGTATAGACCGTATCCAGAAAAATAGTATTGCTATTTCTATCTCGATCGATCTGTATAATAGTAGTCTAAAAATAATTAATCCAATTCCAAAAACTGTAATAGAGATTCTGTACTGTATAGTATCAGACAGTTTGTTTCTGGATAGAGATACTACTGATTGTCAGATTATATTCAGTCTGTATAGCGGTAGTTGTAATAGATCCAGAGATAAAAATACAGAAATTGATATTTCGATTTAGAATTATCCAGTCGGTAGTCCGAATCTGTTCTACAATATTTATATCAGAAAAATATATATAATCCGGAAAAAAAAATCTCCAAAAATCTGCTCTAATCGGTAGAAACAGATAAATTTGAGATAGTGAAAATTTTTCTCGGTAAAAAATTGTATAGATATAATCAGATATTATTGAATATAAAAAACTGTCTGGATAGTTAGTCGGTCTACAAACCGTCCGATAATATATAGAATACTGTAGATAATAACAATAGCAAAAAAAAACTATCTATTCTGATTATAAAATACAGAATTCTCGAGTGGATAATATAGAAACAGAAAATCTATACAGATATTACAGTAATTCAATATAGTTTCTGTAAATATATTAGATTCCGGATAGCCGGCGGTTCGGATTATAGAAAGATTTTTCTATTCTATAACTGATAGAATAGTAATTGTATAGTTGGTAATTAATATCTGGAGTTTCCAGAATCGGAATTGCTGACAGAAAAAATATTTGATTTTATTATATTGTTACCAGTTATAAAAATTGTAAAATTTTTCGACAATATCAGTATCTAAAAATTTTTGGTCGAGATTGGAATATTTGATTTTACAATCTGCGAAAAATTGAAAAATACGGAAAAAATAAAATAAAATTAACTGTTGTCGAAAACTGTAGAGATATCTATAGATAAAACTATTCTCCGGAATAAAAAAAAAATTCAGCTATATTTTCCGAATATAACTATTGTATTTTTTATAGAAAACAAAATCGGCTGCGGTAGCTATAGAATAGTAGATAGAGAAAAGATTGGTCAGAATTCTACCAGAATCTATAATATCCGATTGAATATTTCAATAGTAGATCTGAACAACTGATCTACTGATTGAATTGCAAAATAAATTTTTAGAATTTACAAAACTGAATTGAATTTGTAGATAATTGTAAAATTAATATTGTATTTGTAGATTCTATATATTCTGGATTTTTTTGATATTAAAAATAGACAAAATATTCTGGAATAGAGATTGAATAGAATAAAAAATTCTAGACTACTAACAATAATAATTCTGAAATTCGGATTTATTGAATTGGAATCGCTGACAGTTTTTATTTGAATCGAAAAAGATAAAAACAAAAAATTGTATCTAACAGACTGCGGTTGAAAATAAAAAAATTTTTTTTAGTTTCCAAAAATCAAAGATTTGAACAATTGTTTTTTTTATCTATTTATAAATAGATAAAAAAAAATACAAAAAAAATAACAGAATTTATAGAGAAAATAGAAATTTAATAGATACTAATTACTAATAGTCAAAAAAAATCTTCAGAAACAAAAAAAAATTCTCGGATACAGTATTATATATATTCTGGAGAAAAGAGAGAAAAAAATTGAAATAAATTAAAATAGAATATATTTATTAATAGAAAATCGAGAATAATTCTATATTCTGTTTCCAGATTGATTACCGATAAATATACTAAAAAAAATATATTGAATAAAATCTGAAAAACTAGAAAATTCTAAAAACTATTGTACTAGATTAAAAAAATTATTTTTGTAAATATAGAGAAAAACTGTATTGATCAAAATCCAGAAAAATTCAATCTGGATAAATCCAGTAAATATAAAAACTATAGTTTTATCTACTATTAAAAAAATTTTCTCTATTTTTTCTAACTGAATTTTTTTACTACCAATCTAGTAAATACAAAAACTATAATTTTATCTATTATCAAAAAAATTTTTTCTATTTTTTTCTACTGAATTTTACTATTTTTCAATTTTGTTTCTATTTTTTTTTTATATTTTCGGATTTGTACTATTATCAGTTTTGTTTCTGTATTCTCTGTTCTACTATAAATCGAATCCAAAAATTGTACAATTCCGCCGATATCGAACCAGAAAATCTGAAACTGTTTCGGATATTTTATACAATCCGAGAAAAACAAATCTACTGTAAATATATCCGAATATAGTTGATAACTACGGAAAACAAAATTCTATATCTAATATACTATATAGAAATCCAGCGGAAAATCTGGTTCTGGCGATCTATTTTATTTCTGGTCCGAATCGGCTGTAATATTTTTGATATCAGAACTGTCTATATATATAAATCTGATTCTGATAATCGGATCGAATCTAATCTGAATTAGTTTTGTATAGTCCGGTCCGTCTATATCAATATATTTCTAATTGTATTCCGCGGAATCTCTATAAATATTTTCTGTACAAATTCTCTAGATAGTAAATCTTTTGGAAAAACTGTTCGGTTTCTAGATAGTTTCGGTAGAATCTGTATAAACTACAAATAGAAAAATCAGACCGATCGGTATTTGTTCGGAAACTGTATCGAATATCGATATTTGGTACTAGATAGAAACAAAATTCCAGAATTATTGTTGATAAAATAGTTGATTAACTAGAGAATTCGAAAAATTAGTTCGAGAATAGTTACAGTTTGTATATTATTGTTTTTATAGAAAAATAAAACAGATATCAATTGTTATAGAATAGAATTCGGTATATTTTCGAACAGTATAATAAAAAAAAAATCTGATAGATAGTATTGTTGAGAATTAATAAATTATATAATTAACTACAGTTTAATTTGTAATCTCTGTATAACAGAATAGTATATATAAATAGCAAATTATTGTATTTTCTATAATTTCTGTAGACAAAACTGCTGTTAAAAATATAAAAATATTTTATTTATCCGGATCTGTCGAAATTCTGTACTAGCTATCTCGGAAAGAATATATATCAGAATTTTTTTATTATAAATCTGAAATCCAAATTATTAGTACTATATAGTATAGATCCGGTTTAACAGATTCTGAAATTCTGTTTGATCAGTCTTTTTGTATATTATTATAACTACTATTGAAAATAGTATATATAGATATCGGTATTTTTTTTGCTGTAGATCAACTATATACAGAATTTACAGAAAACCGTAGATAAAACAGTATAAATAGACAGTATATTGAATCCGAATATTCTATTGATTATAGAATTTCCGGACTGTCTGGCTATAGATATTTATACAATAAATCAATTTATAGTTATCCGGATACTGATTTACGATACAGATTCAATATTGCCGAATCTACTGCTGGATTTCGGTTTCAAAATCTGTTAGATTAGTAATATTGATCTGCCGGATTTTCAGTTGTTTCTGAATATATTGTATACAGATAAAATTTTGCTGTTTTATTGTAAACCGATATTCGATTGGAATTATATAGAAAATTTCGGTTTCCGGTTCAGAGATCTCGGAGATAGAATCTGGCCGGAATAGAAACCGAAACAGAATACTGGAGAAATAGTAGACAGAAAAAACAGTTTTATTATAATAGATAATTGAAAGATTTTGATAGAATAATTGATAAAATAATCTCGAATAAAAAATTGTTGGAGAAATTTTGTATAGAGATAGATTAGAATTGGATTCTAATTCAGAAATAATACAATCGGATTACTGTACTGATATATATATTTTATATAGTTTTTCTCTATTCTAATATTGTATACAAATATAGCTATCTAAATACTGATCAAAAAAAATCTGTTAGTAGATTAAATTCTCGGAATTGAACTACTATTGTATAATTTTTTTTTCGGTAGAATCGGTCTTCAGAATCCGGATCCAGAATAGTAGATTAATTATAATATAAAACTGGATTAGAATTGTTTTACTGGAAAATCTATTTTATTCTGTTTATTCTGTTTTCTATATATAATTCAGTAGATTCTATAATTAATCGATATAGATAATTGTACAAATATTAGAGATATCTATATCTATATCAAAAATATTTATTACTATAAATAAAATATTCGAAATACAGCAGAAACAATCAAATATATTTTTTTTATCGATTTGTTTTAAATAGAATATTTTACAGTTCAGAAATACTGCCAAAAATACTATCTGGAAAATAATCGATATATAGATCAGTATACAATCTGACTGTATTTACCGGTAACGATTCTGAATCAGACAGATAATTATAGAATTCTGGAATTACTAATTTATATTCTGGATAGATAGATCGATCCGAAAACAAAAAAACTGATATACAATATTGGAACAGATAATACAATTATATAGAAAACAGATATTCTCCGATTTTGTATATAGATAGTATTAGAAATAGAATTCCAGTATTGAAAAAAAAATAGCTGTTAAAAAAATTATCTGTATATTTAGATTCTGAAATTAATCAAACTGAATAAAATCCAGACAAAAAATAAAATTAGAATTTAAAATCAAATAATATTTATCGATTATAATCCGGTTGAGATAGTAAAAAATTTATTAACAAACTAAAAAAATACAAAAAACTATAGTTAATACAGATTCTGGAGTAATTAGAACAATAGAAATTTTATCCGGAAAATACTGATTTTTCTAGAATATACAGAATATTTTTATAGCTAAACAGTATTCTCGGAATTCGGTATAAAATATTACAAAAAATATAATAATTACTGTTAGATTTTTCGAGATCCAGATAGACAGCAAAAAAAAAAAAATTTTATTTCTATCTATAGATATTACTACAATAATAGAACTGATTCTCTGTTGAATAGTCTGTATTACAGATTTTTGAATTTTTCGGAATTATATCTGTAAATTATCTATAAAATACTGAAAAATTTTATTCGGATTGATCTGAACAAATATAAATCGATAAAATATCTGATTTTTCTATTGTTTATTCTTTTACAGAATCTGTTTATATTTTTTTTACTGCTGTATAGTAGTTATCTGATTTTCTGGAAATCCAAAAAAATTATATCAGTTCTGACTAATTTTATAGAATATTGTACAGCAGAATACAAAAATATCCGAAATTTTATATATCTATTATCTGTAGATAATTCCGACTATATATACTAAATATTCGATCTGAAAATCTAGATAATTTATTTCGCTATTATTGTCAGAAAAATTATCCGAATAATCTTTTTTATTGATTTTCTAATTCAAAAAACTATTTATACAGAAAAAATAATAACTGATTGCGATAATAATATTCTACTATACAGCAATATTCAAAATCTGACCGATAAAACCAATTTTTAATTTATACTGAAAAATTTTCCGGAAATATTCCGAAATCTATATTTACTAATTTAAAAAATCCGGATTCTAGAAAAATACAGTCTGACTGATAGATAATAGTCGATTTTCGGAATAATAAAAAATTTCAAACTGTTCTACTAGTAGTAGAATCAATCAGAAATATTGAATAAAAAAACTATTAATTATCCGAGAAAAATACTGATAGATTATTTTAATATTATTACTGATATAGAATTTTTTATAATATTGTACAGCTAGAACTATTAAACTATTTTCAATAAAAATATTTCGGTAGATATTTTCGGTATTTCGATATCGAATCGAAAAAAATTCGGAGATTCGGTTCGACTGATCGATACAGAAATAGATCAAAATACTAAATTTTTTTCGAAATCGATAGATATAATTAAAATAATACTGAATAGTATTTGTACAAAATTCTGTACAATAGAAATCCAGAAACTACTACTGAAAAAAAAATTTCTATCGGATACAATTTACCAACTATTAATTATTCTATACTGATCAGACTATCCGAAAATTTTAAAAAAAATTCTATTCAGAGAAATTCTCGGCTGAATTATTTACTAGAATATTCTACAGAATCGAAAAAACAGATATAGTAGAATTCAACAGAAAAAATTCGGACAAAAAAAAAATTTTCAAAATAGCTGTAAAATTATAGATTTAGTTATAGAGATTGTCTATAGTAAATAAAAAAATTTTATAGAATAACCGATTTTAGTCAATCTATTCAATATATTCAGATTCTATTGTATTGTAATTTATTTTTATAGTATAGATACAAAAATCGAAAATCTACTGGAATAGAATATTTGTACTACAAATTATAAAATAGTTTACTATTAATTAAATTTATTTTTGAAAAATTTTGATAGACTGATATTGGATAATCTGACTAAATAGTAGTAATAGAAAAAATAATAAAAAATTTGGAGAATAGAAACTAGAAAATAAAAAATTTTTATAGTTTTTGTTTTTATATATAAAACAGTATTCCAGATTATCAAACAGATTTACTAAATTTTCATTATCAGATAAATATCGGTCTAAAAAATTCTGGATAATCTGTTCAGTATACAGATCTAGTCAGAGAATATAATCAAAAATAAAAAACCGAACAATTTTAATAATTTTTGAAAACAGAAAAAAATAATTATCTGGATTCTACTATCCGGTTCGAAATTTTCCGAAAATAGCAAAAATACAGATTAAACTATATTTATATTTATCTATTTCAATCCGCTAATTCAGAAATTCAAAACAAAAATCAAAACAAATATTTTTCAATAGTCGATAGTAGAATTTGATAGAAAATTCGAAATTAATATAAAAATTTTTTTTCTCTAATAGATCGGAAAAATCTGCAACAAATATTGTTGATACAGTAAATAAAATAAATTATCAGAAAATATTCCAGATATAATATTGATAATAATTAAAACAGTAATATAGATAATTAGTATTAGAAATCTATTGTATATAGATAAAAAAATAGACAATCTACTATCAGAGATAAATATATTTAGTAATCGATTCCAGATTTATATAGATCTGTAGTGGAATTTTGGAAAAAATATCGGTCTCGGTTTATACAATCTCAATCCGGATAAAATATCTATACTGTTTAGCAATCTACTAATTTGTATAAACTATATAATTCAGTATCTAGTAGATCTGAAAAACTGGATTTTCCGGATCGGAATACAGTATCTGAATAAAAAATAACAGAATTTCTAACAGTTAATCAGCGAAATATTGTATCTATTTTGTACAATAAAACTATAGAATAGTTTTATTGATTTTAGTAATCTCAACTGTATAGATAGATAGATAGAATATATACTAATACTAGATTTCAAATTGTTCGAAAAAAATATCTACTGATAAAATCTTTGATTATAGATTTAGTATTTGTATAGTCGATTGAATTGTAAAATAATTTGAATAAAATTTTTGACAGAAAAACCGCTGACAGAAAATTCTTTGGATATATTGATCAAATTCAGACTGTATAGAGAGATTGAATAATCGGAGAACTAGCCAGTAATAATATATCCGTCAGTATTTTTTGATATTTTTGATTATACAATATATATACTAACAATCAGAGTTCCGATAGTATTGAATACTATTATTGAAAACTGGAAAATCTTTCAGATATTCTAGAAAATTATTTATACAGTTGATTATTTTACTATAATTATATATTGTATTTATTTTAGACCAGCGGACCAGAATATATTTCCGGATAGTATTTGTAATACAGAAAAAAATATTATATTTATAAAATATATATCGGAGATAGTTGGTAATCTGATTTAGTTGTACAGCTATTTGATATAGTTTACAGACTAAAATTAAATATAAAACAAAAATAGTAAAAAATTTCTCGATTATATAAAAAATTTCAGTAATTATATTAGTAGAATTAGAGAAATAAAATATAATATATATATTAAATATATATATTCAAAGATAGATTTTGGATCTATTAAACTGTGAAACAAACTGTCTGAAAATAGATCTTTTCTGTTGTACTCTATCAAAATTAATACTCAAAACTGGCTGTTTAGAATTAGTTTGTACAACTGCTACAGATAATTAGAAAAACTAAAACTGAAAATTTTTGAAGAATTTGAGTCAGTCTATAACTTGCCAGAGTTTAAATCTGATTGTCCAAAAAAAAGTACTTGCAGTCGTCTTCAGAAAATAGTGTGCAGTCGTCCAAAGTGGATCCGATTCTGCCTATACTTAAGGCCTCTTACCGATTTGCAGTCAGGTCCACTGCACCGGATCCCTTGGAATAGAGATGATGCAGCTACTGTGCTTGTATAGAAGACTATGCAGTCGAATCCTTCCAGTTCGCATATGACGAGTAGAAATGAGTCTCCAAAAATCTAGAACGTCTCCAGGTCGCAGTCTATATTGGAAGAAGGAGGTGAGAATGAATCAGGTGCATGAAATAATCATGACGAACTCAGAAGAATGATGATTGATAATTCTTTTAGACTTTGTTCGGCAAATAATCAACTGGCTACAATATCCATGGCGATGACCAATGACCATCATGCTTTTCGTTTTTCTTCTGTTTTTCTAGAGTCAAGTCTCCGGTAGTTATTCGCTATTCACGACTGTTTTCGAAAAGTATTAGGTTGAAATTTAGGGTCAAGGCAGCTGGGCCAATCATCACAATAATATTATAGTAATGTTTGGTTGCTAAGATTGGTAGACTAACTAGCGCCCGCAGCCCGCCGTATGCGTTTGCGTGTGGACGCAGTCAATGACGTGTGGTAGAAACCCATCGCTTTTTGTTGTTATTTAACCAAACTACTTGCTATTTATCTGTTCCAGACCAAGATGTTTTCCCACTGTATTAAGCAAATATGGTCCTTTGGGATACAGCTAATTCCATTCCGACAGCTTATGGGATGTTCGCTATACCGACACCCCTGTCCGATTATAATGATCACATGTACCAAATCAGAGGTGATCATACCTCACTCACTAGAAGATTATTGTAGGTTGAAGCGAACAGAAAGACTATAGATCCAGTCATTATAGTCAGTCCCAAACATTTCCGAAGAGGAATATAGATTAATCCGACAGATCATTCGGATTCATATTGCTTCATAATTTTCACATTACGCAAAAATAGCCAATAAAGGAATGTGCTGGCGTAACCGGTCAGCTGCATAGTGTTGGCTGACCTTTCATCCGCTGTTGTAGCCAAGAATAACTCCGTCAATAGTACACAAGAATATGCCACGGAGCCGGTCTAGGCTTTGGAGAGCCCGGACTCCCCATAGAACGGATACCGTGAATCGTTTGGAACTTAAGATAAAATTAAACTTAAACTTTTAACCTTTGAGATCCTCTCAATCGGATTTGGGGTCTGAAGACTTTGACCTTGATCGATACGGTGTATATCGGTCGGGCCTAATAAATAGCGGATTGCCAGTGGGCAACCCCGCGGATTCTAAATTGCCGCTTCTCGCAGGTTGAACCCAGCCTATGAAACCCCGACTCCAGCGCCTTTTATTCAATGGTTAATCCGCAGTCGTAGCGAGGTCTAGCCCCGACATCAATTGGCCGCAATAAGTCGCTTGTCCGCAAATGTCTTTCCCCGGCCGCCTCCTTGCACCACCTACCTTAACCTCTCGCTCCCATAAGTCTAAATGGAACATATTTTGCTCAATCACTGCCAACATCTAGTTATTTGTCTTATTTATGCTATTTTGGTACGTAATAGTTTTCTGTTGCCTCAAAATGAAACATGTATCATTCTAGACATACACATCATGGAGTGAAGTCTCGGTGTAGGAAATGGGTCTCTCACTACGAGTTGATTGAGTCACTGGGCTAATCTTGGCATCAATCCAACAAAAATAAGAGCAGCGCCTCCAACGTCATGAAGCAGAGCCTACCGCATCTTCCGGGGTTATAATCTCTAACGAAAACATTCAGATTATGACATTCTCCTAACCTGCTTCTTTTTGGATTGAGACAATCTATCCCTTGTTCAGCAATAAACCCTAGGCAATATCCGGCTTCAAAAACGTGTAATAACAAGCAGGTGACGCAAGACTTAGCAATTTCAGTGTGGGCGTTGGAGAACAAGCCCTCCGGGGCCCATGCGAAATACTCCTGGGCGATGTAGTGCACCAAGCATTTGATGCTACTTTCATTGTCGATGTGACCAATTCCAAACAAACTGAGTACGTATCTCCTATATGTGACACATCTCCTCCGTCAATCTGGAACTTTCCCTCCTTTGCTAAGAGGGCATACTGAAGCTCTTGTATACTGAGCGGCTGCTTCGCACAGGTGATCCCATGACAAAACCTTTACGACCATTTGTTTCAAACCCAGCTGCTGTTGATCAATTCTCTCTATGGTCCAGTCATAGGCATAGCTCAACATCTCGGTCTTCTCGTCTACGCTTAATCTTTGATCTTGCTTCCGAAGGCTTTTCAATGACCACCAGATAGCATTCGTTGTCAATTTTTCATCGGGGAAACCAAAATAACATTGTGCCAACAGAAACATTCCGTCGACTGCATCTGAGATAGTAGTTTTAATTTCCTCCTGCAGTTTTCGATTCTCCAGCACACAAGATCGTAGCTGTCCCATATGACTTTCCAGATACACCTCCACGTCCTCGTCAGTCGTACGGCTCCAACGATAAGCCGCCTTTGAGCTGGTCCATAATTTCTGGACTGAATTGCGAGATCGCAAATATATCCGCTCTGTGCCGTGTCTGAAGGTTGAAAAGCTCTGATATAAAATGTGGCCGGCTCGATGCCTGGAATTCATCCAAAATTGGTTCTTGATCTATTTCGTCCTGAATGCATACCCAGCTATACGCTTCTAAATTTTCATAAGGTTAGAAATCGAGAAATCCTGTATTTCGAGTACCCTATGGTAGCGAACTGGACGGAAATAACTCTGAATTGTAAAACAAACTAAACACAGGCAATTTGTATGGAAGTCGGGTTACAGAGGAAATAGTTTGCTTTTCAATGGGCTTTACCTTTGTCAACCCATCGCGCTTGAATTCAGACAATAAATAGCAAAATATGAACCTACGGCCCCTTAAAATTCATCGAACTGAACCTTCATATTGGTAGGAAAGGGCGTCCACTCCGACCAGTCCTCATTCATGTATACTTGAAAGGCCCCATTGACAGTTGTAGCTTTCAGCTGTCCAGCGGGCCCAGGTGCGCGACGTAGGTTCTTCAGTCTAGCAAAGGCACCCAATTGCACTGCCATAGAAATCATGACGATAGGTCGACCGAGACACGTGTGTCCACCATAACCTTGGTGAATATAGGAACTATCCGGCCGGTCAAGCTTGATCTCCAGTGGGTCTGGGAAGGCTTGAGCGTCTACATTGGCGGTGCTGAAGTCGGCAAAAATAGTATCGCCCTTGCTCACTGGAATTTGCCGTTCCCCATCGACGACTGTGCCATTCTCGATATTCACGGTCCGAAGGACTCCAAATGCGGGAGTGGCTAGGCGCAAACCTTCTAGGGCGTACTTACGTAGCTTCTCGAATGCCTCCGGGGTGTCCTGGTGGGCAATCTTTTGAATCTCCGCCCAATGGCCTTTGTTATCCGACAGATAAAAGTCCAGGAGTCGCGCGAACTGTTTTTATTCATCTGTCAGAAACCTGAACTTTGCAAACGAGAGGAAAATTCGTTGTTCGAGTCGAGAGACTAGATAAAATAAACTTACCGCTTGACCTAGACTTGTGCTTGCGGCAGAGGCCGTTGGGATAATCGCCCAGATTACCTCGTCAAGGTTTTTGCCGCCATCGAATAACCGCTGGACCAAATGTGTACCGTAGTCAGGCAGCGTCAATTCGTCATCCGTATTGATACCAATTATATCCTTTAACATGTGGAACCGTTCGGCTTTCACAGCCTCAACTGACGGTGTGATTAGCTTTTGCAAAATAGCTGTTGCTTTTTTGGCAGCAACCTTGAGTTGTTGAGTTTTTGCGGGATCGATATCGAGGAAGATATATGCAATGAACGCCGCCATCGCGTCATGAAGTTGCCTGGCCGTCACTGTGCCCACGTCGCCATTTTCATTAATTGGGATATTGAAGATCCGTGCGACAACAATAGGGTGTGACAGATTTCCAACATCACGGACAGCATCGAGCTGGTAGGTCTCGCGCATCTTGTTGCTCTTTTCCCGGATAAGCCTTTCGGTCACATTTCTGTAATAGTCACGGATCTGGTCGAGCCCTTTCGAGGGTCCGTAAAGGGCTTGCTGGTAAAAGCTCTTCTGCTCCGCATTGCATGGTTTGTCTCCGCTAAGCATCTGGATAGCAATATAATTAGTCCAAAACTGGAAATTTCGGGCCGGGGATGTCTTACCCAGTCGTGATGGGTTAACTCGTAAACGTGGGACCCCCCTTCCTTGTTTAGTGACGATGAGAAAGACAGTTACAGGGGTGCTCAGACATACAAGGGACCTTATATTTCACCTGATCATTGAGGATATCAACCACGCCTTGCCAAGTCGTCACGGGTATTGGCCGAGGTGCAAAGCTGGGCGGCTCATAGGTATAGTCGCTCTCCTTTCCCATGTCCTTCGCAATTTGCCGGTTTTCACTGGGAATAGTTAATGGAAACAGTGAATATACTGAATCACTACGATACCATCCTGGGTACGCATGCATAAGAAGTTTGTAAATGACCGTCCCAGCACCAACATCGAGGTCGGAACCAATCAGGGCTGATCCGTATGCGGTGAGATTCGCCGGACTGTTATCTACCGAATAGAATCTGTCACAAAATTAGCGATTGCCATGACATTTAGCCATGTTGAACTCGCCGGTCTCCCCGAACCAAGGCAACAGCATCCGAAAGGATGGCCTTGGCAATTGTCAAGCCGCTGCAAAGCCCAGATCCCGGTACAAGCGGAGGCTTGGTGTCCTCCACTGAAACCCCAGGATACAGCTCAACATTGTCCGGATGCGAATAAAGAGCTTCCAATGAGGCAGCAATATCGGGATTCGGGTTGATCCCCAAGAAAGTTTCGTGGGGCTTGAGGTTGAAAAACTTGCGTACTTCATTCAAGGTTGCTACTCCCCATGTGCGGCCTTGGTTAATACCAAGCACATCAACGGCCTTCAGAATGGCAGGAATCTGAAAAATAAATCAGATGTCAAAATACCTAGTTGTTCCTGGGCGGTTAGCTTACATTTCGAGCGCCAAATGCGCCGGCGACATCCTCAGTCTCCTCTGTCAATAGTTTGACAAGACTACCGTCATCAAACCCACCGGTAGCTGTACGCTGCAACCCACCAAATGTCCATTTGCCTGGGTCTGAATCAATTCCATGGCCGAAGGCTTTTAAGCCATTCAGGAACTCCACCTGTGTTATCGTCTGCGGGTCGACGCCCGGAAACAACTTGTCGAAGAAACCTTCAAGCCACTTCGCGTTTTTATCGCTGACGGTGGCATGCCATCGATATATCAGGTTAAACTCAATGCTGACTTGATTTCCAATCCCCTTCGGCGTGCCATCAGGATCAAAAATATTGATCGAGTCAACACGAGGATCAAGGTTCCACTGAGTGGTCGATCTGTTGAAAAAAATAGAGTCAGTACAGTCTCTGCCAAACACGGCACCTCGGCTTGTCCAACAACCTGTTGAGATTGAGAATAACTCTCAGGTAATCGTGGAGGATTATATTGATGTAGAGTCCACAAGTAACACTTTGAATTTGGTATCAGCATTGTTCATTCTTGAAAATAATACCAGAGAGAACGGAACCTACAGCCTTCCGGTTTGGAAAAGATCGTTATCGCGTTTTGCAGTGGCCTTCTCATAGGCAGATTTATCCTGAGTGTTAACGGTCATTGGCATACTAAACTTCCCAGCTTCATTTATCAACGCCAGTTGCCGGACCACATAGTTGTGGAATCGATTGAAAGAAACCATGAGAGCACCAACCCCTGGTGGCTGTCCCAAAAGTCGAGGTTCTGCGAATGCATCTGGCTTGATCTTGCCATCCTGAAATGTACGAATGGTCTTTTGTTGCTCAGCATTATGGCCGTAAAGAGGGCCGAGGTCCAAGTATGCCGAGGAGGAATGCTTGTTAGGATCCACATCATCCGTGCGGAAGATATCATGTATGATAATTGTTGCCAGGGCAATTGCCAAACTTGAGAACTTCGCTGGGTGCTCACGAGCAGGCCCTTTCCTAGCAAATAGATCTAGAAAAATCTTAGCCCCTTATATAACAATAACGAAACAGACTTTCCGAGCTTCATACCATCAAACATGGAGGCTGGATCTGGAAGAGCGGCTAGCGGAGCACGCTGGGGCACAACGCTACGGGCATATGCCGAACCTGCCTTGCCCAAATCTGGATATAGAATGTTCTAGAGGGAGATGAAAGTGAGATACATGGCTATCAAATGGGGAACTTCTGGAGATGAGCCTACATTGTTTGATCCATCGGCAGTACGATACCTCCAGTCATCACCCATATACGAAAGAGGCGGATGCTTTAGGTTGTTCCAAAGATTCTTGAGTAATTCTGCTGTCAGCTTTTTCTCGCCCGGAGATCCGTGCGGTAACGAGCAGGCGAGCTGGATAATTTTTTCTAGCTAAAAGGAATGAAGTCAGCCGGCGATGGAGAGGTGAACCGAGAGGAACCATACTAAGTATCTATCCAAGAACGTCAGCATTTGTAACTTCCATTGTCTAATTCTGGGCTCAATATTAAAGCTCACTTTCGGTCATCGATCGTTCCATCGGTCAATGTAGCCCCTACGAGGCCGCTGAGTACGCTGAAATCCTCAGGTATGCGGCCGAGTTGACTCCCGATATCTTTGAGCCAGCCTTGGATTGTCTGTTGAGCGGTAGACTCAACACTCTCGCCGTTTGACTTGAGAGACATAACGATTTGTATTGTATGTTTGTGTGCTATAGCAACATAAATATACAATGGAAGAGTGACCAAAGATTTCCTTGACTGAGAGAAATATCCTTATCTGAAAAAGAATATAAGCCACATAAATTATATCAAGTGACATAACGCTCGGCCGCACCAATTAAGCGGCATTGATTTGAGAGCTACTCGGACTACAATCAACTAACAATCATGTAAAGATCTAGAATTCAATTATAGGGATTGTAGTTGTTAATCATGACGCAAATTATTTCATTGTCCTCGGGTCGTGATCTTTCAAACAGTCGGTGGGCTAGGTAATTTCTGAACTTGGACGCCAAGGATAAACCCTATTTAGGGTGATAATATAATTAGTAGGCAATGGTGACCTTTGCATGTCGTGTTGCTGCCGCTTTATAATTAGATATGAACCGCGGATGGCCGAACTACGGATGAGTTTACCGCAAGGTTGCGGGCGCAGATGATCGACGTGCATCATGTGGCGTACCCGAAATGGCGGCGGTCCGACACCCCACTATTTTCCATGAGGCGGTTCTCGTCACCATACGCCCTCTTGATTTCGTTGCTGAGAGGATGGCCCCACTCCAGGCTATTCAAAAAGTTGTAGACCGCCTTGCGAGCTTACAAAAAATTCATCGGATTGAAAGGTGCCATATTATATAATGAGATAGAAAAAGCTCTATTCGATGTGACTCCTAACCACTGATCTTCCAACAACGTATTTCTGCCTCATCGGATCCTCGTCAGTCTGATTAAGAACTTCAATTCAGCGAGATTTATATGGAGCCATCTCCTCCTGACCGTCGTTTTTCTAGGTAGTTCTTGAAGTACTCCGGGACCAGCGTAGATTTCAGGGTTGCCATAACCCGAGAAGTATTTTCAGGACAAATCTCTTTCACTTACAGAATCTCCTCAAAACTAGAAGCTATAACGTTCTGCGAGAAATCACACGAGATCTCAACTTCTTCAGCAGTAATATCTTTTTCGTTTTTATATATTGCAATAACATTGCCGGTATCGGTCAACGGGGGAATCGAAAATCATTCCCAATATGGTTTTTTTCGGATCTACAGTCAGACCAAAGTTTCAGCACCCCCCTTGCCCTTACGTAACATTCTGCCGGTCCAAAAACCTCGCCCAAATGCTCTCAAATTGCTTGCTATCTAATAAGGGGTATACCATCCTCGGGCCTCAATAATAGCCTCTACCCGGTTAGGCATTGTTTCAGATAAATGCTGCAAATGGCGTATATCAATTTCTTCCCAAGTCTGCTGTGCTGTAGCAATCAAAATCTCTTTTGTAGTATTGTTGTTGTTCATATACCAAAGATCCGGCCGCAATTCATATATTTTGGCCTTTAACAATGCCCAAAGATTTCCAATTGGATTCAAATCTGGTGAAACAGGTAGACAGTCCATTGTTTCAATACCCATTTCATCTAGAGCTCGCCGAACAATATATACAGTGTATATTGGAGCATTATCATATTGGAAAATACCATCTTCATTCTGGATCAAAACTAGACCTCGCCAAAACCCAAGGGCATACCCGAACCCGCTGCCCGAGCCCTAGGGCAAGGGTATATATTCGTGCCCTTGCCCAAGTGGGTCTCGGATATAGACAGAATACAGTATACTGTATTCTAGAATATAGATACAAATCTATATTTTTATTTTCTTTGTCCGAATAGATTTAGATATAAATATTCTAGTAGTATCTGAAAATATCTGAAAATAATAATTTTATAAATTTTATAAACTTTTTAGTATTTCTTGATATTTTCTTGATAATTTAAAACAAAATATTAAAATAATTCAAAATAATAATTATATAACAATCTGATTTTTATTTCAAAATAAAATAAATAACTATCAATATTGATAATATTTAAAAAAAATATATTATAAATATTATTATTACTACGATTACTATTATTAGTACAAAAATAAAAATACAAATCTAACAAAATAATTTTATATATTTTCTATATTTTCTATTTTTTCTATATTTTCTATTTTTTCTATTTTTTCTATTTTTTCTATTTTTTCTATTTTTTCTATTTTTTCTATTTTTTCTATTTTTTCTATTTTTTCTATTTTTTATCGATTCTGTTCTGTAAATTTTATTGTCAGAAAAAAATTTATTATATATACAGTATTTTTTTATTCTAACTAGTAGAATATTGTAAAATATTTGATTTATATATTTATATATTAGATATATATTATTTCTATTACTATATTTTTGTCTAGATCAAAAAAATATCAAATTCTGAAACTATTTCAATTATATATCAACAGAACTGTTTTATTAAATATTTGATAATTGAATTAGTATTTTCAAATAAAAAAATAGTAAAAAAAATAAACAGAATCCGATTTTTTTTAAATAGAATTCAATCTAGAAAAAATTTATACAGTATAAAATTTATTATAGTATACTATTAAAAAATCTGACTATAAATCAGATTCGGAAATATTGAAGTTTCTATAATTTTTATCAATATTAATAAACTATATCAAAATAGTTTAGCAAATAATAATTGTAGAATCAGTCGATCTGTAAAAAATAGTAGATAATATAAATCTGATATTCTCTATCTGATAGATTATATATTTTTAGTTAATATTAAAAACAGAAACATTGTCAGATATATATATTCAGAAATAAATTGATTAAACAAAATTGTTAATCAGATAGTAATATCAATTGACAATAATATATTTATTGAATATTTTCTACTATATTTTCAGTTTTTATATATTATATATATTTAATAGAATTTCAATACGGTTAATATTGTTTTCAGTTATCAGAAAAATAGATTTCTGAAAAATATTGATATTCTAGTCTGTTTAATATATATTACAAATATTAATATTAATATATCAAAAACCGGTAATTTTATTTAAATAGATAGATATTTTTAATATAATAAAAAAAACAAAATCAATTATCAAATATAATCAGAGTAAAAATAAATATATATAAAATAATAATTAATATTTTGTCGAATTATCTATTGAACAATTGAATATTATATATTATATTGTTAATTTTAATATTTTTATCAATTAGTAAAATTCTGTTTATTGAAATAATAATTATATAAAATATTTTTTTGATAAATAAAAAAATAGATTATTGATAGAATTATTAAATTATTTAGTTAATAAATAGAAAAATAGATTTGATAAAACAATATTTCTATTTTCTATAAAAAAAATATAAATAAAAAAATCTGATTGTTCAACTATACTATTATATATATAATAGATTATGATTTAAATAGTCAAATAAATAGATATTTTCAGTCAATCTTTAATCAGAAAAATAGATTATTAATAAATCTATAAAAATTGTTTTCAAAAAAAATTGTTTTTCGGTTAAAATAATTTCAGATTTTTTTTAAATAAATTTCAATTATGACTACTACAGTAAATCAGAAACATATATTTTATAAACTGTTTATAGTTTTTGGAATTGCTAAATATATCAAACAGTTCAAAAAGAAATTTTATATATTCTGTATAAAAATCAATAAAATATTTTTTTTATCTGTAATTGATTTAACTATAGTATAAAATACAATCAGTTATTTATTCTGAATAAATTTATTAGTAATATATAAAATAGAATTTATTTTATTTTTACTGATAATTTTAAAATAATTTATTACTATATATTGATCAGAATTATAGAATTGATTATTTTTTTATATCAGAATCGATATTTTGATTAATATAGAAATCGAAATTATTATCAGTCTCTAAATTAACAGAAAAACTAATATTGTCAATAAAATCAGTAAAAATAAAATATAGAAAATTTTTAATTTATCTGTCTATATCTATATTAAAAATTTTATAAAAAACAGAATTACAGCCGAAATCAATATTTTTAGTATCAATATCCAGATCGAAATCGAAGATTACAGACTTTCCAGATATATAGTTATATTGTTATTGGAGAAAACAATATTATTGCTATTAGTACTACCACTATTAGTACTACTATCAGTATTACCAGTATCAACAATAGAAAAAAAAACCAGAAAAAATAGAAATATCAACAATTATCAGGAAAAAAACTATTTCCAAATTTTCTGCTGTAAATAAAATTATTAATTAATATTTGTAATTCCAGATTAATAAACTGTATTTAATTTAGTAAAATAAAATTTTTGTTTTGAAATGTTTTTTTGAAATTGTTCTGAATTAGTTCTAGTATTTTCCAGAAATTTCGATCTGAATTAGTCAGTCAGAAAATAATTATATTATTCAATATCAGAATTCAATTATAGAAAAAAAAATTGCAATTGTATTTATTTAGTATAGAAAAAATTAACTGAACTATTGTTCTCGATCTAATATTTTTTTTATAAAACAATAGATACCTGTTTGTCGAATCTTACTAAATACTGATATATATTTTTGATATAGATATAATTTTTTTTCTGGTATTCAATACTTCAATATATATTTATTTAGTAAATACAGAATATTTTCTGGTTCTCGAATTTTTATTAAAGAATATATTTTTCAATAAATATAAATAATTGATCGATTCGAAATTCGATCTGTTGATAATAGATTAATATATATTTAAATATATAATTTAATATAGAATAGACTATATTGATAGATACTGTGAAGACTAGTAGTAGGATTGACTAATAGTCTTAGTAGCAGAGGGGAGTAGTCCCAAATAGGAAATTTTCAAATTGTTGAGATTGAAATAAAATAGAGAAGATGATTCTTTTCATCTAGGCCGGGGGGTAACGGCCCTATTTATATTAATTTGACGATAGTGAATAGAATCAGTCATCTGATCTATTCTGAAAGAATTGCCACATAGTCAATTCTATTAGATTCCATATGGCGATTAGTGATATTATCACTGTCGGTAATTGTATTGATTACTATAGCCGATATTACTATAGTATAGTATGTAGTATAGTATGTAGTATAGTATAGTATAATATTCAGAGATACAATAAAAATAGTTCTGAATATTTTATCAAATCTATAATAGATAAAAATATTTTTAATTTATAATATAGAAAAATTATTTATATCAAATTTTTATTAGATAAATAAATTCTCAATATATAGTATATCGATATTTTCGACTGCAGTATTATTAATACTATTAATAGATAAATTAGCAGTATTGTTACTATTTTTATATAATATAAATATTTACTAATTTTTTAATGATAATAAATACAGAAAAATAATAAAAAAATCAAATATTAATTCAATTATTTAGTACAATACAGAGAGACTAATTTTTGAAAAATCTTCAAAGAATTCTTTATATACAACCATTATTCAGCCAGCTCATTATATAGATTCTTCGATATATATTCGTATCCGAAATGGGGTTGTAGTGCCAAAAATATTGTATTCAGATACAATAGATCTTATACTATACCGCTTCGACAAGATTGCTTTTTTATTGTCGAGAATTCCGTGACAATTATATAGCTGAAAATATTGCGAAAGTTATCAAGAATAATATAATTGTAGAGACTATATCTTTCTTGTAGAATAACAACAGAACTGTTCCATCCGTATAAAAATATATCAAAGATTCTTGTCAACAATATATAATAATTGTATTTATTTTTGATCCGTGTCTCAAGAATCTGTCTCTATATCTGATCTCAAATGAATATCTAAAATTTTTCTCCGGTATATACTGCGCTGAAAGCCTGAATATTATACTTCTGCCACCAAAAAACCCCCCCGGACAGTTGTCCGTGGACCAAACATCGGATTCCAATCCGCTGTTTGTGATTTTTCTCCAGAAAATTCGTCTATATCCGGCTCTGAATAGGGTATCCAAAACAATTTAAATTGTGCAGTATTAGACCTGGGCACCCGCTCATGAGCGGGAAACCGCTCAAAAGGTGGGACGAAGCTAGATCTTGGCAAAATTGTATTATTATGCAAAAGTTTGGCAGTAATGCGAAGGTATTAAGACGGTAGTAGTAATTGAATTGAATTTATACTGAATTAGATCAATTAAATTGAACTCCAATTATGTCTATTGCTAACTCTGTAATCTAGATTGTTAGCCAGTGCTGTTAGCTATACTATCAACGAAAAACAACAGTAAAAAAGTAAAACAACAGTTGTATATATATATATGTATATATATTTGATAGTAAAATAGAAATAGTAATTTTGGTAATTTGTCATAGTTAACAGTTTACTTACAGTACAATCAAAATTACTGACATTAAATAATGCAAAATGGTATCCACTTTTGAGCGTATTGAGCATACTCATAAGCACCCACGCTCATGATCAGGGCCGCTCAAGATGAGCAGGTCTTTCAAAAATCCGCTCATGAGCCGCTCATTGCCCAGGTCTAGTTGAAAGTAAGGACAGCGATCAATTCACTGAAAACTCTAATAAAATTAACTTAATTTTGAGTTGGCCTAGGGTGATTTCCGCAATGGAAAAAAAAAGTCCTCGGGGTATGTATCATAACTCACATATGCCAACCAAACACTCCATGATAACCAACCCATCAATAATTCAATACCTCTGTAGTTGCAGGATATTTACGCCCAGTCGATCGGGATTGATTGATCGTTTATAACCTATACGATTTGTAAACTTATACACGTCCATTGGGAAAGATGTTCATATTCCCTCCAACAAACGTACGAAAAAGATATCCACACTGCTTTGCAAATCTTGAGTACATGTTTGCCACTAAGCTTTGTGTGAGCCTTTTTCTCCACCGTATCAGCGCCACTATCAGTTGATATAATTTCTATGAACTCGTCGACTAGTCAGGCAAGAACCTTATTGTAGATCAAAAAATGGTATCGCTCCGTAACTGCTAACCAAAAGCGCATTGATCTGTCATTGGTCTTCCTTTAGACGCCACTGTGTTACAGTATCGTTTTTGTTCGTCCCTTTATTCCATGGCTGGTAATGGTCAACCTGATTACTCCCATTGAAGGACCTGATGAGAGTGGAGATCTCATTTGAATCCACATCGTCCGATTGAATATCTTTGAAAGGGATCTTGGGTGAAACACCTAGTTGCATCCAAAGTGGATGTGTTGGGTCCGGCTCAACACTGTCTATGAAACCACGCACGTATACAATACAGCAGGAAAGAACTTTTTCGATGGCATATTGAAAAAAAATACTCCAGTGCAATCAAACGTGCCGAAAACTATAGATACTAGAAAATTTAGGTACCAGAAAATGCAATATGAAAGCCATAAAGAAGGGAAAGCGGATTAGTAACCTATCTCGTGTATTTGAGGTATACCATGAGGATTTTCTTCTTCACGCATGCTAACTTCACGCATGCTAACTTCACGCATGTAGTGGTCTGCAGATGCGAGCGAAAATATAATGAGTCTCTAAGTATAGCTAGTTGTGCCAGTCGACTCCGCTAATATTTAAGTTCATTTTTTTTTTTACAGATACACTAAGATTCGAAAACAGTTTCCCCTGCGGAGACCCAGAATTTCTTTCGTATAGTGTAAATTAAAACTACTATTACAACGGAATAATCCAGTCGTTGGCTATACCAGAGATTGTGGGCCTTTATATTACACTTTTGTCCTGTTCTGTTTGGTATCTTCACGGATACAACCCGAGAAACAATATATGTTTTGTCCAGAGGGGATACTATTTTCGAAATCTCTCTATAAAAAGGTTACATTGAGAAGATGCTAATGTCAGCCACGCCGATCGATGGCGGTAAACATGCAAAAGTACAATGCTATGGCCTCCTCGGGCTTCAGCTGCAGAGTGCTTACCACGCTGTTAGGTAATGCCAAACTTCCAGACTCAAGAACTATAGCTGTAGGTGGGCATACAGTTAACTGGGCCCCAAAAAGTAACGTGACTTGACCCACTATTTTGGGGCCCAGTTCACTGGCAAGACTGACTGGGCCCCAAAATTTTGGAGCCCAGTTCACTAAAATTTAGTAAATTTTAGTATAAATCAATTGGGACTAGTGTAACTGATTTTTTCATATAGAGGATCTGTATTCATATATCTCTTTGTTTACTTTTTAATATATATATTGTATATTATTAGTATATCACGGTATAAACGACGATATTTTGGCAATAGATTCTGATATATAGAATAGTCTTCCGGCAATACTATCAGATATATAGCGACGTAAAAGAACTGTATTTACAGTTGCTGAAACTCGACAAGATCTTGAAATACTTATTCACGATCTTCCAGAGTATATTGAAGATCAATCTGATACAGAATCAATCTATAAAAACTGTACTGATATCCAAAAAAATAAATCTGGCAGCAAAAATAAAGAATTTGTTGATCTACTAACAGATTTATCAGTAGATAATAGTACTGTTTTTGATCTATCTGTAGTTTTATTGAGTATAGATTTACAAAAATCTGATATTGAATCTAATTATACTATAATTATATCCAGTGTATATTACAAGATTTATACCAATATCCGTAAAAATATATTATATTTTCTGAATATCCAACAATCTCTTAAGATAGTATTATATATATTATCTATCTTGGAAAGAATCTATTTGGAAACAATAAAACTCCAGCTGATATATATTCAGTTTTGATATCTAATATAAACAAAGTATATATTTAATATATATTCAATATATCGATATTCTAATATATAAATAAATCAGATTCAATTCTCTGTACAAAAAATTAACTCTCCGAAATCTATCTATATAAAATAGTTTTCAACTTTGCCAAAAAATACCAATTTCCGAATATAGTATTGTTTATATTGTTGCCAAAATATTCAATACTGCGAATATATATATCCAGATATCTATATTTTTTTTTCTGAATATAACTCTGTGGATTCCAAAATCTTTATAGAAATATATAAAAAAAAATAGTATCTGTTTATAGAAAAATCAGTCAGCAGTTTCAAAAAAAGATCAAAATATATTATATAGTATTTATATATATATAGAATAATAGTTCAAGATATAGATATCTTTCTGGAGTACAGATTTGTAAAAATCAGAAATTTTAGTTATAGAAAACTGAATTCAATTTTTGGAGAATCGGTTATTTTGATTGAATATCAGATTCTGATTGGTATTTTGTACAAAATATCTATTTTTATTACAATATCAGTTTAGAATATATAAAAATAATTGTTATACAGAATAGTATTCGACTATCTCGATATAAAAATAAAAATTGTTATTTTGTAACAAATCGGAAAAAGAAAAACAAATTCTGTAGTATATATTCTGTTTATATATTGAATATATATTGAATTTATTACTAATTTATATATACAATAGATTCAATCTATCAGAATAAGATTGGTAGTTTTGTTCTAAAAAAATATTAAATCAAATTCGATTTTTTTATCTTTTGTCAATAGAATTGTTTTCTATTTATAATTCTAGTAGCTCGAGATAATTATATATACTATCTGTCTCTGCTATCAAAATTATTTCAAATAATTGCAAATAAAATAATAGAGATAATAATATTTTATAATATTCTCAATTTGACTGTATATTCTTTGATATTTTCCCCGAAATTCGATATATTTATCAAAAAGTATTCGAAAAATATTTTACAGAAAATATACAGTAGTCTATATATTGAAAACCGAATCTCAGTTTTGATTTGTAAACAAAAATTTTTTATTTATTCTGGAGAAACTAATATTGTAGAAATTTTATATAAATTTGAATTCGATCAGAAAAAAAAAATTGAAAAACAATAGATTCGGAATATTTATTTTTTTGATAACAACTATAAATATTTTATAATTATATACTGTATATATAAACAGATTAAACTGTTTCAATCTGTACAGTATTTTGAAATAGATTTTGTTTTTAAAATAGTAGCCGGAAAAACTAATATTTTTATAATTGCAATATAGAATATACAGACTAATTGTATCAATATATATATCTATATTTTTATTAATAAAAAAATTCGGAATATATACAAAATTTTTTTCAAGAAATTTTTTAAAATATTGGACAGTATTGTCAGAAAACCAGTAATTTGGATATACAATTATAGCAATAATAATAATCTACCAGAGATTTATATAGTTATATTTGATATATATAAAAAACAAACTGCAGATATATATTTATTTGAATTATACAATATATATACTGAATATATACTGAATATATATTATTTCTATAGAATTTAGAGACTATTTTTGTTTTTTTAATTTTTATCGAAACTGGCAAAAATATTTTCAGTATATATTGATCTTTTGTAAAATATATATTAAATAAATATTCAAGAAAAGATTTGCGGATTATCCGGTTATAGATTTTATTGATTCTATTTTCTGTTATCAGAATCTAAACAAAATCTTCAATATAATAGATAAAATTATTGAGTTTTGGCCGGAGATTATATATTGGATTGATAACAAATATATACTATAGATTCTAGCTGGATTTATAATTCAGATTTTAAAAATTTCTATTAACTAGAGATTTACTATACTATTCTATACAGAGATATATAAAAACAGTTATTATACAGATAATAAAACAATTGGTCGGAAAAAATTGTTTTTTTTATCAATTCTAAAATAAATTATCAATCAAAATTCAATATTTCTGTTTTATATAATAAATATATATTTAATATATATTCTACAGAGCCAAAATCTATATCTTGGAAATATATAAAAAAAATATCCAGTTTATTGAATATAGATATATTTTATTATAGAAAACAAAAGATAATATTGTATATTTAGTTTAATAAATAAAACAAAAAAATTGTAATTATTGTATCAGTATTATACAGTATCGGAGATATCTAGAACAGTTTTGGAAATCAGACAATCTGTTCGATATAATTGAACTATTTTTTTTTAATAGAATTTTCTGTATTGTTCAATTTAAATTCAATAGAATTTTCTATATTGCTCAATTCAGATTCAATTTTATTAAATAAAACTAGATCTAGAAAATCGATTTCAAAATTTTATTTCTATTCCAGAATTTCTGTTTCGACTAGAATAAATTTTTATCGACAGTAGAAATTAGTATTTGAACAAAAGATTTGTAAATTTGAAACTAAAAAATATTTTCGGAATCTTGAATACAGAAAAACAGAGTTAAAAACAGAATTATTAGAAAAATAAAAAATCTAGATTTTATTCAATTTATTTATTTATCGAATTATTTTGAATATATATTAAATATAGAATCAACTGTTACTATCTCTATCCAAAAATACAGAAATACTGTTAGCAGAACTAGTATCTCTATTTTTTCTATTTCTATTCTTTTTCTCTCTATTCTTTTTCTCTCTATCTCTATTTTTTTTATTTTTTTTATTCTTTTTATTCTCTTTATTCTTTTCAGAATAGAGAGAAAAAAAATCTGTATTTGTATTTGTAAAAATTTGGAGTTGTACTGTAGTCAGAAAAAGAATCGGATTGAAAAAAAAATTTTGACTGTACTATATATAATTAGTATATATTAAAAATATATATTACAACAAAACAATTTATACAACGGTTTCGGCTATCAGTAGTCGGAATAGCTGGCTGATACAATCTGTAAAAATATTCTCTATATATAGTTCGCCAATTAGTATTTTGTTGTATCAGCAATTCTATATTATCTGTTCAGTGGTCTACTATACTGGATATAGATTCACGGCCGGATTTCTGTACAAAAATATTGTTTCGCCACTACTGACTGCGAAAATAATAGATAATTATATTCTGGTCAGTAGTAAATTCGGAAAAAAAAATCTGACAACAATCGGAATTAATAACTGGAGAATAAATATTAGTATTATATATATAAAAAATAAATACAAAATATATTTACAACAATCCGAATATATTTTACAAATATATCGGCGAAAATCAGACTGTATCTCAAATATCTAACTATATTGATATACA
>Ga0209673_1001207_pt1 | contig 27516 bp, 30 predicted proteins | sample AraplaCol_mMS_r2_2_FD_184274 | JGI IMG/M metagenome (GOLD analysis project Ga0209673, IMG submission 184274) | Arabidopsis root microbial communities from North Carolina, USA - plate scrape MF_Col_mMS_r2 (SPAdes) (version 3) | ecosystem: Host-associated > Plants > Roots > Endosphere | place... | reverse complement strand
TTTTTCTTTTTTTTTTTTTTTTTTTTTTTTTGATCAGAACTTACTGGCTTCTGTTACGTAGAGATCAACTACCCACCAAGGTTCTGTTGTCCCAAGGTTCTGAAAGTAGTCTTTTGCGGATGTGATGAGGCTTCGTTGGTCAAGTGCAATAAAATTATAGTCCGAAGTTGTTCCTAGCTGCGGTATGTCCAAGCCAGGGACAAGTGTCCGGTCTTGGAAGAAAACTTTGGACTGCCAACTCAAACTATCCACAAGCACTGGAACATGATATCGCTTGTTCAGTCGTAGGCAACCCTGAATCTTCAAAATCTGCGTAATACGATAGGAATTACCACCATCATCAATCAAACGATGCCAGTCATCCCCAACCGATAAATCAGAAAGCCTAACAACAGCTGCACCCCTGAATGAAAGGTTTTGGTGCACATTGTTCTTGAGCTCCTCTGCTTCGGCTCTCGATTGCTTAGAAATTTGAGAACCATCACCTCGGCGTAATCGAGCCCTATTTAACCTCCGTGGCATGGTTCCAAAAGTTGAAACCTTAAGGATGGTTATTTCGCTAGAGATAAGCGAGAGCTCATACAGAACATTTATATTTCTTAGACATCCAAAATATTGCGGGCCGTCTTCTTGGTCATCATCGCAATAATTCCCTTCCACGCAAGAAATAATTTCCTGAGACCAGCTGTTATCTTAGCCATTGATCAATATTTGTAAAGTGACAGCGCTCATATTTCGGATGCAAAGAAAAAGGCAACAACATAGCATCCCTCGCGTACTGCTTCTTACCATGCTGCGTCCTAAAAGAAATCCCTATTCAAGATAGTGCTCTACCTTGCTCTGTAATCTGTAAACATTGTCTAAAAAGTAAGGAACATAGAAGAATCAAGGAGACCTGTATCTCTACTCCATATATGTTCGCATGACAAATAGGTGTTCAACTTTAATGATTGCGAGGAAATCGCCTCAGCTACGGAAATGGGAGCTATCGAGCGCATAGGCCACTCTATAGCAGTAGTGAGCTCTGTACTAACGTTTGTTCTACTGGCAATTCTATTCATTGGTCCAAATTTGCCCTTTTGGTCACCATCTTTATGTTTCTTCAAGGTTGGTGGCAGAAATCACGATTATGAATAGCACTGATACACGGAATTACTCGTACCAGATGAATCTCAGTCACTATTCCGAGAAAAACGTGAGAAAATTGTAAAATTGGACTCAACTCAAAGTTTCTAAAGGATATGTAGGCGACTTTCATCAGCCGTCCCAATTACGTGAGGAATCTACCAGAAGCGAACCAGCTTACGCCAGCGGTGGAGATATTACAACAAGGACAAACTCTGGGAAGCATCAAGTTGTCATACCTTGTAGCACAAATGGAATACGATGACACTCATACATCGTCGAAAGGCTTACCGGTGCAACGCAGCCCTACTCATGGATCTGGTGAACACTATAATGCGCTCAGGGACCGGTCATCGCCCCTTCGTACTTACTTCGTTGGGTTGCTTAATATATGCCATGTTGCAAAATATCCACATAATGACAAAAAGTGCTCTAAGTCGAGCATTATATCGAATATTCCATCAAATTTGTGCCAGGGACTTGCCGAGGAAGGCCTTGATCGAGAAACTTGCGACGGAGGCATGAAGCACACTTATTCCGTGCTGTCAAGATTATCTATCTCGGCATACCTGTCGGGTTCCTTGATGACGTTCCTAGCTCTTGCTATCGGCATTCGATTGATCATTTATTGCAAGGGTGGTACCCTAGCGGTTCTTTCTACGTTGGTGTGTAATTATGTTCTACTGGTTATACAAATGATTGATAACTCGACAGTTAGGATTCATTTCAATATCACTTGCTGTGGCATGTTCAACAGCACAATACGTCGGGCTAATGGCGACAATAAGCAGCTTATATCCGACAGACCAAATAGACACAACCTTTGGCGGACTATTTCTGGTTTCGTGGTGTGCAGCAGGGCTTTCTATTGCGACTCTAATAACATGGTTGATAGTATTTTGCTGTTGCTGCATCTGAGTTGGGCATAAAAACCAATCATTCTAGAACATACTGACCCGAATTAGGTGCGAATTTGCCTTGAAATAGCTGGGCGCCGGAATTGTTTATGGAACACTTCTGGGCTCCGGGTGTAACTTTAGGTACTTCCTGATTGTTTTATACTTCAACCCGAGGTGACAACAGCGGTCTAGCGCACGAAGACATGCTCTGCAGATTTTCTGTAAACACATAGGAGTACAGTTTTATATTTGGAAGCCTAGTTAGATTCAAGTTAACTCCCGGGATTGGTGAACGCTGATTCGGGGTTGGAATTGACGATGTCCCACCCTGATGCTGTCCATGAAACCTCATCCCCGTCCGCTTAATAAAATTGGTTTATTTGCCTCATGCAAGGTGAGGTGGCGTCATTACAGAGACTTACAGAGCATTGCCTTTGAACCGATTCCCTTTGGGTCAGAAGCTGTTGCGGGGGATCCTGCAGATTTTGCGCTAATATCGCCCCTCTCGGAAAAGACCAGGGTCTACTTCGCCTCCTTCGAGCCTGGCGATCCAGCGCTTGTCCCAGGGATGCTGCAGGCCCGTAACAATTTCTGTATGAATGAAGGTTTGCAGAGGTCCTGGAGCATGACATAGTTATCCGTATCATACGGAGGGCCATTTTATTGTTGCCATGTGGCCAGCCCGTGTATGATGCCCCTTTCAATTCCGTTGTTGTACGACATCTCATGTCATCTATTCCTTATTGGCTTTCTGCTCTCATTACCTTTTGGCCTTAGAAGTGTCGCCGTCTGCTGGTGCTTTATCTCAAATCATTATAACATATACTGCCATTGTCAAATTATTTTGTCGGAAACTGCAGCTTCAATGGTATTTTGATGTAGATCTTCCTTAGTTTACTACAAAGATTTCCCCGACGCTGCATATCCTGTCGGTTTGTTGTTATGATGATGGACAGACAGCGATATTGCTCAAAGACGGTGTCCCTTGCAACAATATAGGCGTAGGTCTACGGATAAAGCTTGGTCCAGCAACTTGCTCACCATAATGACACAACCCCAATGCTCCCGCTGGAGGAAATAATAATACCGACACCAAGCGTCAGTGGCAGAGGTCTGGTCATTGCATAGACCTGACGAGAGAATATATTCTTTTGTTCAATGTCTGTATCCCCGTAAAGACCATGAGACATCACTGAGCCCTGTTTCCTTACTCCACTTGGATTCATTGTTCAGTATCATACGCCGGATAGTTCTGCGATTCGCGACTATAAACCAGGATGCGCATAGCGTTCTTGGCCGTCAAAGGCTCTGGAAATGGTTCAGGCGTAGTAAAGTACTATTTGACGATTGATACGATTCTGGAATTCAATTTAAGAACCGCCCGCCTGTCCATCCTGAATTCCCTAGGCCTATAGTCTAAAGCAGCAAGCATTCGCCTTCGATAGATTCTATGGGACAGAAAGGCGTACAGTAATTGTTTCCCTTCGTATCTTGTTATAGCCTCAAGCCAGCTCCTGAGATTTGAAGGCTAACCTCGGGGTCATACATGACGCAACCATGCGAAAAACAAGAAGTAAAAGAATGATTCCATCACTGCATTTCTCACACTGGGGCCTAGGGAAGGGACATAGCCAATCTGTAAACTAATGGAACTATCGCTTGCCCGGCGATAGATGAGGCCTGGGATTTTATGCACACGAATTGGCCTTGCCAGTCTGTTTATCCCCATTTTCGAAAGCGTCAAGCATCCTAGAACGAGTTCAAGTAATCAAAACGTTGGGACAGTGGAACTTGAATGTAGAATTGATCAATCTTCACATGAATGGTTTTTACTGTAGCCTTGATCTTCAGATGTGAGTTAAATATCTACCTAGAGGTGCCCTTTTGGCTTGATGTACTCGGGCTATGAATTGTGAGTATACGAGCATTCGATCTTTCGGGGCTCATGTATCCAGTCCCCATAGAATCCAATGATTAACAAAAAAAGGACAATAAAGGGAATATCAAGCCAGTGCCAGGCATACTCTCGAATAGCATCATCGTCATTCCGCGTCAAGCCTAAGGTCTTGTATTGACAAGTATCACCCGAGGAACAGCCAATTAGGATTTGGAAGGCAGCGTTCGTTTTATTAGCCCATAATTTATTCCTACAATATGCAATTTATTAACCCCTGCCATCATATTGGGATGGATAATTTCAAACAAGATTGAAGTAGGAGAGAAAAGGTTTATTAAGAATCCATCGAAAACCGTGAAATTTCTTGATACCCAGATAAGTGCGCAAGTGAGGCGGCATCATCTCTTGGAGTTACAGCGTTCCCGACAGCTGGGGGTCCGCCAACCTTGAATTTTCTCATCCATGCATAGCATGGCCTATGTAGAAAGAATATCGCCCAAACAATAACACCAGAGCCAGCTACGCACCCAAGGACAACGCCCAGGTTCCGTCTTTTGAGACGATGGGTTGCGTCATTCCCAGTGAAACTTGGATCATTACCGCTTGATGGCTCTGCCGTAGCGGGATTTGAAGGGCCAGTGGTTCGTGAAACTGAATGATTACTAGACTCATTATATGGGTCTTGCTTGAAGCTGGGGAACAACGTGGCTGATTTAAAAGACGTGCTGTGTGAAGTAAATCCTGCATTCAACTGGTTCGGTGAAGATTCAATGGAGGTAGACGTCACCGTGGTAACTGAATAAAGGGACTCATGAGAGCCAGTTAGGATTGATAACAATGGATTCGAGGTTTTTTGATCCTGAGTCATAGTTCGTGACGCCCAAAGTCCACTCAGGGGGCCCTGCGTGGAAAGTGTATTCCGGGAGTCTGTACCTCCTGAAATTGACATTCCAGGTACCTGAGGAATATGGAACACGCTTTGGTGGCTTGAGATACCTGGTGCCTGAGCTATAGGGGAACCATCAGTTTTGTATAAAGGTTTCATATCATCGCCAATAAATTGAAACGGTAGATCGGTAATAATGGGTTCGTTGCTGGCAGCTGATGTCTGTTTCGCTGTAGAGACAGCCTTTAGATTTGAATGTGATTTTTGGAATTGAGACTGATCATTTCCAACGCTTTTGGTCTTTTCTTGGCTGAAAGGATCACCAAATAATGCTTTTGAGGAGGGTTCTTCGGGTGAGCTCAACAAAGAGTTTGCAACTGATAGGGCTTTGCTTTCAACGATTGCCGGTGTAGTTAGGACACCATCGAGCAAACTATGGTCCTTCATTTGGAGTACCGTGACCGATATCTCGGGTGGAATGGTTATCCTGTGCAAGTCTAGAACTAATGAGGATGGATCTGCGGTTGATAGATGGCCATAAAGCGTCCGCTCATCGCTGAAAACTGATCCTTGTACTTCCACCCTTCCCGGATCACCTAGTAGAGGTGGTTCTGTAGATACGTGCACATTTCGACCATTAATACATGAATGACAACTAAAACTGGATTAGCAACCTCGAAAGCCAGACGTAGTGCTTGCATTGACGTACATGACAGATGACATAGTCAATGATATGAAGCTTCTCAAAATAGCCATTTCACATCTTTTCACCCACAAAGGCCGTCTGGAACATTTTGCAGTTGAATGTGTCTTGCGCTGTGAAGGGTTCAACACATACCTAGTAAATCGATCCATGCAACCCCATAACATAAAAGGGATTTTGACCATACCCTGTGCAAGTTGTGGAGAATCTGAATGAAAACTTATGACATTTGACAGACCCTCTCTTTTCTGATGCGTGTGGACTCAGTTCTCTGCAGGGGCCAAGTCTGACCTTTTGCTGGCGAAAAACCATTCCACTGAATTTAAAATACTACGAAATGCACGCGCAATTTATAGAGGCACTCCGGAAGAACACTTAATATGGAGTAGTGTGTCTTGGAGCAAAGAGAAGTAGCTTCAATCAGAGATTGAAGGCAGTACATTGGTCTCCCGATCGAATATAGGGCAAGATTTCTTGCAGCGGCCAGCAAACGGACAAAAGGGTACGGGACTTTACTGTTCTCATAAGCTTAATATTTGATTACTACTTCATCCTCTCTGTTGCTGGTCGTGGAATCCTGGGGGCCAAGATAATAACCCCCATCCCGGTGATATGAAATGCCCTACGTGATGAAACACCCGCGAGGTACCTACACAGTCCAGCATTTTTATCCTCTAACAACAAGTCAATGGTTATCTGTGAATTGGAAATACCTCAATCAGATGGATTTTGGTATCACTGCTCTTGAAAACCCAAGAAAAATATCACGTCCCAATGCTGAAATACAGGACATCATGTACTACCATGAAGTCTGCCGTTGACGACTGGGACGCCAAGATCACCCACCAAGATGTCAGAGATGAATATTAAGAAGAGTTCTGCGTGATTGGGCCTTCTCGATTGTGCTAGTCGTTTTTTCAGGCCATTGAAATGGAGTGAGTTACGACAATGTTGGGTTGAGCGAAGTTCTTGGCAGCGGAAAGGTACAAAAATTGCAAATTTAGGAAGTCGAATACACGGGAAAATAACAATGGTGTAAAGCTGTGTATGAAATATACTACGGCCGCTTAATCTAGTAGCTGCCCCACAGGCCGTCTGTAATTATTACGAACGATTACCTCGCGAGGCTCAGGCCGTCGATCAGGTGACAACCACGATCCTCCGCGAGGAATGGTTGTGCGTGGCAAGACAAGACCTGCATAAGATTATCGGGCACTTAACTCGTTGCTTGGTGTCTTGTATCTTCTCTGCTCGCTATGCCTAGTGTCATTGAAGTAAAGTACAAATCGCCTCTGCACGCAATCTGATAGATCTTCGACTACTCTAATATTACGCTGGAGATGATCATGCTCCTGATTCTAGTATTGTAACACTTTCGGTTGTGCCTCATATCTTCATCGCAAAATCCGACCTTTTTGATCTCCATGTCATATTCATATTCACGAACTGCAATTGAGAGGTGAAAGCGCCCCTCGACTTATACTGTAAGTGTTAGGGCCATTGAAACAACCCGGTGTGTATCTTGGCTGTAAACATTTTGGTTGTGAGCACAAACCAATACCTTCTCCATTGATTTCAGTCTTCGTACTATTGTCGATATTATATAACACGTAGCCACTGGGCGCTGTTATTCAAACTAGCCGTGCTTGGCCTATCACAGAGCTAGCCTCTTCAGGATAAGCGCCACGTGGGAAAGCGACTCACGTGATTCTGCATACAAGGTAAAATCAAAACTTCCTGTTCCTTGGGGGGACCACGGAGACCCTGAACTCCACGTGACCAAGGGTCGCATAAGGTAGGATGCGGGGTTTCACCAGCAACAACTGTTTAACATGAATTAAGCACCCTGGTGAAATTTGCCAAACGGTGAAATTGCCCACTCTGTACGGTAGTTCAAGTGCGGTTGATGGTGAAAAAAATTGTTCATTTCCATCATGACTTTCCATCATGACGGCGCCATCAATTATGCTCAACAGTGTTTATTTCTGCTCAGCCCAGAATATTCAAATGCTCTTGGTGTTCAACGGTGGAAACGCCCATTGTCTGACTATGTTCAATTACTCAGGCGTTTTTGTTCATAATATTGTTTAAGGGCTACAGTATTGATTTTAAGAATCATAATTCTAATCTCATGATAACAGAATATGTAATAACTATGCGCAGATCGCAGTATTCAAATCCTCTCTGGCTGCGTAACTGGCAAAAACGCGATCTTTATGCTGGTGATTAATGACGATTCACCAGCTCACCACCAATTTTGTTGAGATACCCCGGTTGCATGGATAATAATGAGGCTAGGATCACGTGAATACTCATATACTTGACTTCTCAGTCTGCTTGTATCTTACATATTACAACCAACACAACACACAATCAACTCCCCTCAATAATATGTACATCGCTTTGTGTCTAATAAAATTTGATGTATGGTGGATAAAGCTAACATTATCACAAAGCTAAGATCAATAAGATGTAGATTCTAATATATAATTTCATAGATTTAGATGCTTCCAAAGCCTTACCAACAGAGGACACCTGATGAATTCTAGCGACCTAATATCTGCCGCAGTACTCTGGAGGCGCTCGATTTCACGTAGCTTTGCAGTTATGCATTTGCAAAAGATTCGGAACCAGGAAACATCAGTTACCCGAGCGGGATATCGGGCTCGAAGGCAAATAGCCTGTCACATATATGAAGGGACAATTAGTAACTTGAAACAGCAGCCACATTTCGTCTGAAGAAAACGCCATAGAGAGTCGGATAAACAAAAGCATTCAGAATCGAGGGTAGACTTACCCGTCACTGTCGAATAACCCACCGGTTGTTAAAGGGGCAAAGGGGCTCAACATCGTTGAGAAGATATCAAATAACTCCACGTCGTCGTGGCCCGCATCGACTGAGACTTCGGGGGTAGAGCCGATCGTGGAACTAAGCGAGGTGTCGGGCGCATGCCCCCTAGGTTCTGTGGCAGGAGCAAGCGTTTGATTGTATATCTGGCGTTGTGCCTTGCTAAACATTCTGGAAAGTATTTCGGCGCCGAAATATACGGTTTTGAGCTCTGCAATAACCATCATGCAGAATTCGAGATTGTGGCGGCCCATTCGTTGCACCAGCTGTTTTTCAGAGGTGGTGTCAAGGAGATGGATTTGCAATGCTGGAACTAATGCAATGCAACTAGCAATATTTAGCATCCCGCATTTCGATGTTTTTTGAGTCTCTGACGGGACACGTACACCATTGCTTGAACGCTGCTGATCATATCAGCACTGATCATGTTGCCGAGAATCTTGTTTGTGTTGGTCGCGGCGTCTTTGGCCCTGCGCACCGCAGTGGATGTCCATTCGTCCACGGAGACATCAGTCCAAGGTATCTCCCGCTTATCAAAGATAAACGGCCGGTATAGCATCAGAATAACGGACCTATAGAGTGTCAGGCTATCAAAATTAGCCAAATAAAGGAGAATTTTCTTACTCTAGATATAGTTCAAGGTGGTACGAGTGTAAGGAGACAACATGACTCTGTCGGTGAGTTATGGCGTGGTCTTTGCGAAAATGATATTGCCGGATGTCATCGTCTATGTGCTGTATTTGACTCTTACTGGGTGGAGTCCGCTCCACTCGGTTTTGCCATGAGAGAATGTTCGCTAATGAGACCGTAAGTGCCAACAGCTCCGTCCACAGTAGCCCTAAGTCCCCAGTGCTTTCAGGAAGGTACTTCTGTCGAACACTCTCCGGAATCCCTGCAAGGAGGCTACCAGAGTCATTGCGGTCTGGCATCGGCGTACTGCAGTCAGCTAGATTAATGCGCATAGGCCTGCCCATGCCGGCAGAGAACCACGCTTCACGGTAAAAGCAGCTCCACCAGATCTGCCGCCATAGTCTGATGTCGCTCATGGATATGGCCTTACTGTGTTTTCGATTGCTGTATGGCTGCCGATGTAGCCCTATCGTTTGGCACAAGCCGATGGCAACACCGTTCCAATGCCAAGGCCCGGTCCTGTCTTCAGTGTCCGAATACCAGAAGCCCATCAGAAGTACTGCCTGAATGAGAGTAATCCTCCTATTTTCATACTCTGTGTCATAAAGAGCCTAGATTGCTTTTGTTAGCTAGTCCCATTTGTCCAAAGGCGTCTTATAGGGCCAAAACCTTAGCTCGCATATACATCGTACGCTTCATCGCTTTTCGAGAGGAAAAGTTACCAGCTCTTAAGGTGCTGTCATCTGCGAACTATATCTCATTTTAGGATGCCAACGAGGGAACTGAGGGAATGAACGAGACCCATACATTTGCGGCAGCTAGAAACATACTCCATAAGAGATGCAGGCTCAGATCGTTGCGTGCGTTCTCAAAAGTATCGAGGAACGAGCGAGCATCGATAACCGGGAAAAAAGGATGGACATAGTGGAAGTACATTCGTATTATCATTTCGCAGACAGTAGGAGTAGGCAAGTCGAAGACGCCCTTATAACGCAGGTAATCGATCGTTCCCTGGTCTATATGTGTTGGGTTAATTCGTGGAACTAGGAAGTGACCGCTCTTCTCCCTTGGCTCTGGTTCGCAGATGTCGACTATTAGACCAACGCCTCGAGGGTCGCCTACATGATCGAATCAGCATCATAGCGGACCGTCACTGGCGCAAGGATTCCCCAATCCCAGTTGAAAATCTGATCCTCACCATATATGGGGGAATAGCACTTATCTGCCACGTCTCCATCAGCTTGTGACGTGTCCGTACTACCTCCATTATGATGGCTGAAATGCTCGTTGAACGGGTGGTAAGGTGTTTCGGTGCCATCTGCAGTATTTTCTACCGACGGATCTGTGGGGCTCCTTGTGCTCCGCACAGATAGATCCTCCGACGCAACAACACGCTCGGGACCTGGTGAAAAGCTGCGATCTTCCAGCAGAGTACTCCGCACCGCGAGATTGCCACTCGACATCAAAGGGACCGCGCTAAGATGGTAAGACGACGATTTTATTCCAAGTCTGCCACGGCAGCTCGTTAGCGTGTCTGCCGAGGAGTTCTTCGGCCTGAGGTTGACATGTCGCTTACTTCAATCTTTTGCTCTCCCGCGGCACACATGAGACATCATCCAAGGAGCAGTTGGCGCAGGGCTGGCCAGTTTGTGGGAGACTGCACCTAACTTTACGGGCGTGGCATGACTCGCAAGCTACGGTTGCTCGTTTTCTGTGCCGTCGCGTTCTGCCAGTATGCCGCGTGCTCTCCACTGAAGAATTGGGCATCTTGGGAGTGATTAGTCGGCCTTTGCAAATAAAGTCAGTACAGCATATCCAGCACCAAGGAAAGGTTTGCCGCGGGTAAGAAGTACTTTGCGTTAGGTACGGTACACATGCTGGGCCTCGGCCTCGGCAACGGGCAAACCTCCAGTGGCCCAGTAAGGTTGTCCCGTTGGCGGTAGTTAGTCGGTCATGCTGACCTTAGCTACGACTACCGTCGAGGCCTGAGGCGACTAATAGTCGCCGACGCAGCACCAGACTATTGACCTCTTTCAGACCGCTTTCAATGCCGCCCGTTCACGCGTTACTGTCCCAGGCACTCATTCATTCAGCCTCCTGCCGAATCATGAAGGTTGCCAAGTTTAAAACGCTAATTGAACGCTTCAGTCTCTCTCATCGCCGTTGAATTTCATCACCTTTTTTTGGCATTTTACACATATTGACTAGCTCATGAGAGCGAGGAATTTTGGAATACTGGATTTTTCAAAAGTGAATTGAAATAAGAGCGTGAATGGATTTATCTAAAGCGTTGAACTCTATTTTGTCTGAGTCTCCCTAACAATAGCTTCATGACAGGTAGACTTAAATTGAACAATATAATGACATAAAAGATGCAGCCAAGGTACGATGGGCCTAGGGCGTATCGCTAGCAGCCTTGGCCTTCAGATAGTGTGAACTTAGCGTTCTTTCTGACAAAAATTGCTGGCACCTAGTAAAAATCCCTGCTGAGCTGGCCGTTCGAGCTTATCGTTTACGCCGAGACGTCTGCGGAGAAAGCTACAGTTTGGTGGGAATATTTTTACGCCCGACTACATATACACCAAATTTATCCAGGCAAAATAATTAAAGCTGTAGCACCTCGCTAAGACCTATAGACACAGGGCTTGAACACACCTACATTATTCCTAGGATAGAAGCCAAGGACTTCGTTGTCCATTCGACCTAATGAAAGCGAACAGAATATCGCTTCATGAGGTATCAATTCTCGATTTTAGTGGCGCCATCACTTTAAATATAAGCAGATAGGCCGCCAACGCTGTGAGTGAAATTGAGACTGACGAAAGGTCAAAAATTACCGTTGGCCTGACAGTATCACGAACTAAGTTACGCCCGTGGGGGCAGTATTAGGTATCGCGTTTAAGTTGCCACATTCTCATAAACGAGAGAAAAAAGCCTCGGTAGCCATTTCATTGTACAGTAGCTTAATCTGATTGTGGCCTTCTACAGCTATAGCTATGGACAGTGGTACTTCAGGAGAATTTACAGCCAGAAAACAGAAGATAGATTCTAAAGCTTGCACAGAGAGGTCGAGAGTCTAAGGAGAAGTGAAGAACACAGCTCGAAGCTACATGCAAGACGCAGTGCAAACGGTGGTCTGCAATCTAAGCACTGTTTTGCAAGATCTTATATTACTATCACGCGTTGGTCACAATACTCAACAAATTCAAAGTCGGGATGTCTTGTTCTTGGACAGAGCCTCGCTCATCTTGGCCTGTGGGATACCCTGGCTGAAACGGTCCAGGCCACCAAACATTTCGAGCGGTGCCTGCTCGTCCTGCTCCCTAACCAAGCGACGACGCATGAGAGCCTTGGTCCCCAGAAGGCTCGACTTTACTAGATGATCGCCAAATGTCTGCTGCAGGTAGTCCATCACCTGTTCACGAAAGTTGCCTTTGCCCTCGAAGACCTTGTTCACAAAACCCACCTGTGCCAACTCACTGACAGGCATTTTCCTGCCAAGAAGGAGTGCCTCGTTTGCTTTACCCTGACCCATTCGCTGCATAAACGCGACGCTGGAGCCGCCCTCGGCAATGAGGCCGAGAGACGTGAAAGGAGTCATCAGATAAGCGCCGGATACCGCGTAGATAAAATCTGAGTGGGATATCAAGGCTGCAGAAAGTCCAATAACAGGGCCGTTCAGCGCAGTGACAAGAATCTTCGAATGGCTGTAGAACGCTCTCGCCACGTCAATATTGTTGTTGACCAACTTGGGAAGCCAATAAGGGCGAGATAAAATCTCCTCCATAGATGGGGGTTTTCCTTTAAGATCAGCACCGCTTGGATCTGCATCAGCATCTCTTTCCAACTTTTACTGCCACATTTCGAACCATGGGAAAGAAAACTTACGCAGAGAAAAAGTGGCCTTCGCCAATCAAGACAGTAACGTAGACATCCGGATTTTCTTCTGCCTTTCGAAGCAAGTTTGCAAGGCGGTAATACAGATTCTGCGTCAAGGCATTGAATTTTGTTGGGTTGTTTAGCGTGATAACCGCAAAAATGCCGCTGATTTCAAGGCGAACAAGATCTTCTTCGGCCATGGCTCAGTATAGTTGCTCTGATTGATAATTGAGAACGAGAAGACTTTGGAAGATGCCGTTATGGGATCTTAATTCATGGCTGTTATTGATCCTTTTAAGTTGTCTGTTCAGCAATCTACTTCGGCTGGAGTTCCCGCGGCTACTGAGTGGGTACCTTGAATGCCGCGGAAAATAGCCTCTTTCCCCACCTCGGCATGAACAAACATCGCTTTCGAGCAAAACCGAGCTTGCGGATATTTCCTAGAACGACAGGACGGGTAAATATTTGACTTTGTCAAGAATTTCTGCAGCTATAGCAACCTACATATCATTTCGATCCATAAACACCAGTCAAACCGTCTGACTTTTGCGATGGGTCTCTGGCTATGGGGCCTCGGTGTAATATTAGGGTTGAGTCTCAAGAATCTACATTTCATGTGGCATGTAAGTTTCGAATTGTGTTCCCTCCCTCCCAGAAAATGCTACTGACTTTTCAGTTTCGATTTTTTGGTGCTCTTGCAATGGGTTACCTCTCTCGCAGAAGATCAAGCTGTGCGCTTAAGCAACACCATGTCTTTCTCCCAGCAGTGCTTAAGTCACGATCTCCAGCGACTGAATGTGATTTCAACCTTCATAAGTCAAACTCGACCTATATCACGGATCTCGATGTATCGAGAGCAAACCTTAGTGGGTTGCTGTTTGCGCCTATCCTCCTGAATTACAGAAATTCAATACATTGCAACTTAATCGTCAGCGCTGTTGCGTGCATCTTTCACCGAGAAATCAAGCCGTACCAACCGTACGAAATCTGGACCAAAGTTGCGAGCTGGGATGATAAGTGGATTTACATGGTCTCCCATTTTGTCGCTAGTAGCAAACACTTGCCTATACGCTACGTCATGCACGGAGACGGTTCGATCAATAGCAAGAATATGGAAAAATTAGCACCACCGGAGGATGAACGACATAAAAATGTCTTTGCTTCTGCTGTGACTCGGATGGTTTTCAAAAGAGGTCGGTTGACTGTACCTCCTCAACGCAGTTTAGAAATCTGCGGTATTCTATCGACCGAATCCCCAATAGCGTCATCTCATATTACCAACAGAGTCAAGGCAACAGAGTCAATTATCGATTGCCCTGAGTGGACACCTGAAGAGATTGAATTCACTAGAAGTGCAAATCTCTCGATCGTGCGGCTTGAAAGGGGCTGGGATGCTGTCCGTGGGCTCTTCCGACAAGAGCAATCTGCGTTAACAGAGTATAGTGACTTCATGTGGTGAAAAGGAAGCAAGCAAAATGGAGGCACATACCGTCGAGTACATTTCTTGACTTTGTAAACAAAGATTATTGGATAACTTAAGGACACGCAGGACAGCACCCGACCCTAGTAATGGAAAATAGATTTGGCTAGATTGGGAGCCATGGTTCATTGCCGCCAATGAAAATACCAACCAAAAACCCAGATAAGAATTAGGAAAATAGACATGGGGCATTAAGAATGCAGCTTCTCGCCTTACAGTTAATAAACAAGCTCCCCGCTATTATGATAGTCCGGTAATTTACTGTACATCTTCAAAACCCTTTCAAAACAAATGAGGCTCAACAAGCCTCTTCCAAAGGTAGTTTAGCATTTTTTGGCACTAGGGTCCCAGATACAAAGAGAGAATGCCGGGGATGAGACCGACTTCCGGAAATAGTGTACAAAGAGGAAGTTGCAGCTTCTCGGTGAAGGAAAAGTGGCGTTGGGAGGTACCGTGTCTGCTACAGTGCGTCCCGAAACTGGTGCCACCACTTTCACTCTTTAATTTACGGTTAGTACGAATTACAGCGTCCAATGTCGATGCCAAGCACTGCGCGACGTGTTATATGATATCGACAGTAGTCTAAAGACTGAAATTAATGGAGAAGGCATTGGTTTGTGCTCACAGCCATAATGTTTATAGCCAAGATACACACCAGGTTGTTCAATGTCGTAAATATTTATAACTCTGGTGGCGCTTTCATCTCGCAAGGCGCACTGCGATACGTGATTTGCGACGAAGGTGAGGCACAACCGAAAGCGTTACAATACTGGAATCAGCAGCATGATCACTTGCAGCATAAAATTAGAGTAGTCGAAGGTCTCTCAGACTGTGTGTAGAGGCAATTTGTCCTTTTTATTCAATGACGCTAAGCATAGCTAGCAAAGAAGATACAAGATACCAGGAAACGAGGGATTAAGTGCTCCGATTATCTCAGGCAGATCTTGTCTTGCCACGCACAATCATTCCTCGCGGACGGCTGTGGTTGTCACCTGATCGACAGTCTGCGTGCAGCAGTTCGCCCGTAACAATTACAGACGGGTTGTGGGGCAGTTACTATATTAAGCGGCCGTAGTACAGTGGCACCGCAAAAGTCTGAGACCACTTCTCCACTTTTTTACATAATATTCTGCCGGCCAAAAACCCTGAATTGCTAACAACTATCCATAAACTATCTAATATTTTGTATACCAGCCATTTGAATCAATGATAGCCTTTACCCGGTGTGGCATACTTTCAGATACATTTTCCATTATACTTAGATCAAGTTGTTCCCAGGCTGTTTGAGCTGTAGCAATCATAATTTCAAGTGTAGTGTTGTTATTTGCCATATGAAGTAAATCAGGCCTGAGTTTGTAAATATGTTGTTTTAACAACATCCATAAATTCTCAATTGGATTTAAATCTGGTGAATAAGGTGGCCAAATCATCAATTCACGTCCCAGCTCGGCCAGATAGCTTTTAATAATCCTCGCAGTATGGATTGGAGCATTATCCTGTTGAAAAATGGAGGTTTCTTCAATTAACAAAGTTGGTAGAATTCTCTGATATAACTCCAGAAGAATATTGGCATCTATACCTCCTTTAGGCGATTCCGGATTTCCATAAAGTGGAATCAAAGGACTTCGTCGGGGAGCACCGGAAAATGAAGCCCAAAACATCTGTTTGATTTGGTATCCACGATATGGTTTTGGCATAACCTCTCCCTGAATTGCTTGATCTTGAGGTCGAATAAAAGTATACTCTGGGCGAAGACCGATACCTCGTTCAATCGTACATTCATCAGACCAGTAAACTCGATCAAAATCCTCTTTGGTATAATATTGATACTTCAAAGCCCATGCTAAACGTTCAGCTGCATGTTCAGATTTGAGATAGGGCCGTCCCATAACCCGCCATTTTTTCATATTTTCGACAGAGAGAAGTCTAGCAATAGAATCCTTTTTGCATTTATAAGAAACCTCTGCAAGTAAATCATTATATCCAACACGCGGATTGGCATGGATTCTGTCACTGATCTTTTGGATATCTTCTTCATTTAGAACTTTTGGACGGCCAGACCGCTTCATAGATATTTCTTTATCGCGAATCCGAGATCTCAAACATGTTGTTTTGATTGTAGAAAGTGGTAAATCAGGAAATTTTGCATGGATTTGCCCGTAAGACCAGCCAGCACTCTCTTTCAGGGTAGTGATTTGAGTACGCAAATGTGGATCTAATTCACAGTTTCGGCGGCGAACTGCAGATACTGTGGCTGTAGTAGTAGATCCTACAGGCCTGAAAGGTAGTACAGGGCCTTTAGGCACTGGCCTTGCTGGCAGGACTCTCACACGAGGTGGCATATCGTATTGTTGTTGTGTAAAATGCCAAATGACCTCACGCATATAAGCGCGTTTTACAACGCGTTCGGAGGTCAACTTTGCCATTTTGGGAAGGCGGAGCCCTAGGCGGAGATTAGGGTGGTCGCAGACTTTTGCGGTGCCACTGTATATTTTATACACAGCTTTACACCATCGTTATTTTCCTATGTATTCGACTTCGTAAATATGTAAGCTTTGTACCTCTCCGCTGCCAAGAACTTTGATCATCTTAACATTTTCGTAACTCACATCATTTTAAGGGCCTGGAAGAATGATGATCACAAACGAAAAGGCTTATTCACTTATTATCGTCCTTCATACCCATCTCTGACGTCTTGGTGGGTGATCTTGGCGTCCCAGTTGTCAACGGCAGCTTTCATGGTAGTATATTACATCTTGTACTTCAGCACTGCGACATAGTAATTTCTTTGTTTTTCAAGAGCAGTGATACCAGCAGCCATCTAATTGAGGTATCCTCTATCCACAGATAACTATTGACTGGTTGTTAGGGGATGAACTTGTTTGACTTGTCAGGTACCTCGCGGGTGTTTCATCACGTAGGGCATTTCATGTCACCGGGATGGGGGTTAGAATATTGGTCGGGCTATTCCAGTCGCGAATAAATGTCCAATAAAGTTACTTTAAAATATGATAGTCGAGGAGCTCATTTATCATTTTGATTCGTACTACGTGCCCGAGTTACTCGCGTCATAGCTTATGCGATACTTGCTTCGCGCCAAGCGTTGGCAACGTATCCGAGGCCCAGCTACATCGTTGCCACCTACGATATACTTTTAACCCTCTACCATAGCATTATCTCATCATCGTGTAAGCCACTCAATATAGCTTCTGACCACGAATACGCCTTCACCTTCATCCAGTTTATTGGAGACCAGACTGTTCGATACCAAACATAGCTCCGACTAGCCATGGGCCATCGTCACGCGCTGCACTAGGCTTTTTGTGGATGAATTAAAATATGCACCAGTCCTCCTGCTGGGCAAGTGGGCTGTCGCGCGGAGCCTTCTCATCAAGCAGTGGATATTTAATTTCGGGTTTTAGCGAGCAATAAAATGAATAAAACGTCGAGCCGTTCGTTGATTCTATATCCGTGGTAATCCTTTGCCGAGGAATTAAGTATATGCTCAGGTGGAGAGCATGGTCGTCCTTTGGGCCATAACCCGAAGCACCGGCACCCGTGTCTGCAGGTATCGCTTTGCGAGCCGTTCATTCCAAAGGCGTCCCGCCATAATATCTGGTTCTCCAAAACAAGAGCCACCTAGGTAACGCAGGATGATGTGTAGTAGTGACTTGATTGAAATGCTGGTGTTCCTCGGCTATTCGTTATGTTTTGATACTTCAATAGCATGCAAATTAGTTCGCTGCTTGCGGGAGCGGAGATGCAGTCACGTAAGCATTCATAGCGTCCAAAACTCCAGAATTCGACACGAACCCCACACCAGGTCTTGGCAACTCCCGTCCAAGCTCTTGGCGTCTAAAAGTGCAGGGTATAGGCTTGGCAGACGGGGGTTTTTCGACCAGGAGAATGGCTGACCCAAAGCGGACATTACGCCTCCAAACTCACTTTGACCTTCGTCATGGGTACAAACTGATGAAAATGGTGGTATTGTTGAAACACCTGTTGAATGCGGTTCGATCATCGCCTGCAAAAACTCATCCTCCCCAGTATTCTTCTGCTACCTGAGAAAACTAAGCCTAAAGTCCTGCCTAGATGAGAACTGACCATGCAGCCCCTGTCGATTGCGATCGCGGAGATGAAAGCAACTATGGAACAGACCCAGTCTTGGCACATGGAGCATTATTGGCAGCCTTATCTATTATTCGACTTGATGTTCCTCAGAAACCCAGAGTTAATTCAGTAGATATGCGTTTTCATTGGCTGATTATTGCTGTGTGGCTCTGAGAAATGTCCGATTTCGGGTTCAAGTCCAGCGCCAAGCCCCAACATTCCCATTCTCGAAAGATAGCCTCATGCGAGTGGCGACGAATGTGGTGATGACGATGCGTGCGCCCAGACTAAAATCTGAAGTATCCACACCGACTCTTTGGCACGAGAAAGATTTATTGCTAGCTTCAAATCCGAATGAGCTTTTTCTCCACGCAAAAACATATATTCAGTCAATCGTGTCACCAGTGATCTCTCTGCCAAAGACGGACGAACATACAGATCTGAATTATATCCCAACGACAGCTACTTGCTCTTCTAACAGTCTCCAATGCCAAAAAAACACGACCTTACTCACGACCACAGGTCCGGTGGTAGTCCGTTGAGCCAGGCAGCTCACTCACTGACTTATGAGGCTGTCATCAAGGAACTCAGCACTGAACTGGATGAGGGACTCTCTCCTGACGAAGCTACCCGTCGGCTCGAGCAATATGGTCCAAATAAATTGGACGAAGGCGAAGGAGTGTCGGTGGTTAAAATCCTTGTTCGCCAGGTGGCTAACGCAATGATGCTAGTAAGAGGTCCATTGTCTATCCTCTCAGTGAATATAAATTGGTCGAAACATTTCGACGTCTGATCCAGTTGTTTCCAGGTATTAATTCTGGCCATGGCTGTCAGTTTTGGAATTCAGTCATGGATTGAGGGCGGAGTGATCTGTGCTGTCATTGTATTGAACATCGTTGTCGGGTTCTTTCAGGAGTACGCTGCAGAGAAGACGATGGAGTCGTTACATTCACTGTCGTCGCCTACAGGCACTGTCTCGAGAGGTGGACACACGTTCTCGGTTCCGTCACATCAGATCGTGCCAGGTGACTTGGTCGAACTGAGGACTGGAGATACTGTCCCAGCGGATATTCGGTTAGTTTGTTGTTACCATTTCCCTTTCATAGGTTGCTTAAATAGCTGATCATTTTCTAACCATACTAGCTTGGTTGAGGCAGTTAATTTTGACACCGACGAAGCACTTCTGACCGGCGAGTCTCTTCCGGTACAAAAAGAATGTGATATAACATTCAAAGAAGATACTGGCCCTGGAGACCGTCTTAACATCGCTTATAGCTCGAGCACGGTCACTCGTGGCCGTGCTCGAGGTGTTGTCGTCAGTACAGGCATGTTCACGGAGATTGGTTCTATTGCCCTCGCGTTGCGGGCTAGCGATAGCAAGCGCCGCCCCGTCAAGCGTGATCACAACGGCGAGACTAAGAAACGGTGGTATTTCCAGGCTTGGACACTGACCGGGACTGATGCCCTGGGTCGATTTCTTGGTGTTAATGTCGGGACTCCCTTACAACGGAAACTGTCAAAACTTGCGTGCTTGCTTTTTGGAGTTGCTGTTCTTTTTGCCATTGTATGTATGGCCGCAAATTTGTTCAGCAGCAACACCGAAGTCATCATGTATGCTGTTGCCACTGGTATCAGTATGATTCCGGCGTGTCTCGTGGTCGTGCTAACGATCACTATGGCTGTGGGTACTAAGCGTATGGTCCAGCGAAATGTAATTGTTCGCAAGTTAGACTCGTTGGAAGCACTTGGTGCCGTTACCGATATCTGCTCCGATAAGACCGGCACACTAACACAGGGCAAAATGGTGGTCAAAAAAGCATGGATTCCATCTCGAGGGACATACTCAGTTGGGACATCCAACGAGCCATTCAATCCTACTATTGGAGATGTTACCTTTACTCCTTTATCTCCTTCAGAGTTTGACGACCAAAAAGAAGGTCCCGCTGCGGAGAATGCAGAGGACCCAGTGTCAGAGAACCAGCAACTTGAGGACTTCCTGAACGTCGCAGCTATGGCTAACCTTGCTCATGTGTACAAGTCTGAAGAAGGCGAGTGGAGCGCGCGTGGTGAACCTACAGAAATTGCCATCCAAGTATTTGCATCGAGGTTCAATTGGAACCGCGACCGCTTGACAAAGGGCCAGAAGGCAGTTTGGCACCAAAAGGCTGAATTTCCGTTCGATTCCACAGTGAAGAAGATGTCTGTGATCTTCAACAAGGCTTCCGTACAAGATGACTGCACAATGGTCTTTACCAAGGGTGCTGTTGAGCGTATTGTTGATTCATGCATCTCTGTGAAATGGGACCAAGATTCGTCTACACCCGTGCCAATGACCGATGGCCACCGCGAAAAGATCTTTCAGAACATGGAGGACTTGGCAAAACTGGGACTCCGGGTACTGGCTCTTGCTCATAGACCATACAATGGTCAGGCGCAATTGCTTGAAGATTCAGATCTGGAACGTGAGAGTGTGGAAAAGGATCTGTGCTTCCTAGGTCTGATTGGGTTGTATGATCCTCCTCGACCCGAGACAGCCGACTCTATCCAGGCTTGCTACCGAGCTGGTATAGTTGTCCATATGGTTACAGGGGATCACCCTGGAACTGCCAAAGCGATTGCACAGCAGGTCGGAATCCTTCCAGCTGATTTCAGCGCCGTAGCAGCTGATGTCGAGGATGCTATGGTCATGACTGCGAGTCAATTTGACAAGCTCACCAATGAGCAAATAGACGCCCTTCCTACTCTTCCATTGGTCATTGCACGCTGTGCCCCTCAAACAAAAGTGCGCATGATCGACGCCCTTCATCGCCGTCGTCGATTTGCGGCAATGACTGGAGATGGTGTGAATGACTCTCCTTCTCTTAAGCATGCTGATGTGGGTATTGCCATGGGACAGGCTGGCTCGGATGTAGCCAAAGACGCCTCCGATATTATCTTAACAGATGATAACTTTGCTTCGATTTTGAATGCTGTCGAAGAGGGTCGTCGTATCTTCGACAATATTCAGAAATTTGTGCTTCACTTATTATCGGAAAACATCGCCCAGGCCTGTACTTTACTCATTGGGTTGGCTTTTAAAGACGCTGACAATCAATCTGTCTTCCCTCTTTCGCCAGTTGAAATCCTCTGGGTTATTATGATTACATCAGGTATGCCAGATATGGGCCTCGGTATGGAGATAGCTGCGCCTGATATTATGGACCGGCCTCCTCAGAGTAAGCAGGGCATCTTTACATGGGAGGTAGTGATTGATATTCTGGTTTATGGCGTCTGGACTGCAGCGCTTTGCTTGGCAGCATTCTCTGTACGAATGTGGGGATTTGGCGACGGCAATCTCGCCCGTGGCTGCAACAAAGAGTGGTCGGATGAGATCACAGACTGCGAACTGGTCTTCCGAGCACGAGCCACCACATTTGTGTGTTTGACATGGTTTGCATTGTTCCTAGCCTGGGAGATGGTCAACATGCGCCGATCGTTCTTCCGTATGCAACCAAAATCCAAGAAATACTTCACTCAGTGGATGTATGATGTTTGGAGGAACAAGTTTCTTTTCTGGTCCATCATGGCTGGATGGATCACTATGTTTCCTATTCTCTATATACCCGTGCTAAACGATGTCGTGTTCAAGCACAAGCCTATAACGTGGGAATGGGGCATTGTGGCGGTCGAAGTAGTACTGTTCTTCATCGGCGTGGAATCCTGGAAATGGGCCAAGCGAATCTTTTTCCGTCGCCAAGCCAAGAGAAGTCCAGCTTTAGCCTCTGCGAGAGCAGAATCAGAACAGCCCTAACACATGCTCTCCCAGGTCAGACATTGAGAAAAACATGGCCAGGGAAAAAGACTCGCTCGGGAATAGTGCACGCCTTATGGAATCAACTCAACGGAACAATGAGAATATTAGGATTTTCAAGCTGACATTGAGAAGAGAGGAGAAGAGAAGATAGAGGGTTTGGCTAAATGATCTCACCAACTGAGCTGGCTTCCCGCCCATCTTTTAATGCGTATCTCGTGTTAAATATCTTATTTATTCTACATCCTTAGTCAAATCAAAGGAAGGGAGGAATCATATCAGCGGGGCTAGAAGCCCTTGGATACAATCCTTACAATATTTGACAGTAATGGCTACTAGTGGTGCGCTGGATAACCGGACGTCCCTTTGATTACTAGCGCGAGTAAGTTTTTGATTAATATTGCGCTAGATTTCTACAACGTTCCGTGTTGGAAAATTTACGCCAAGCATTGTAACACAACCTATGATTCGATGGATTTGCGATATTTTATTAGTGATAGTAGAACAATTATACTTTGTACGTGCAGTCGCAAGGCGTAGGATTGGCAAAACGCCTCTCTGCTCTGACATTGTTTGTTCTGCCAAGGTTAATATCGTTGGCTATTCTTCACCCTCCACTCCAAATGATGCGCAGGTTTTCTAATATCTCGGTACCTCCCGAAGCAATCTTATCTTCTGCGTTAACTGATGATGAATTGAATTAATCGACAGTTTAAAATCACAGCGGTTTGAGGTCATGGACTTGCAATGATGAAGGGTTTGCTAGTGCCGAAAGTACGATATAGTGACGTTGAAGCCTCCTAAGCGCCGTGATGTCTACCCGGCCAGGCGCAAAGTCGATTTGACTCGTGAACGGTATTATTAGTATATAAAAGGAAACAGTAGTTTTACAAACTGCCCCGTTGCTTGTCATCACACATAGGCTTAATAACATCTGCCAGAATATGCTATCGCCCTACCGCTCCATACCAGCATAATCCTAGGATAGCTCCCATTAGAATTGCGGCGGCCGGGGGCACATTGAACCATGCACTCCCTGAAAATGTTACCGCTGCAACAACAACCCACCATGGTTCCTTACCTAGACTCTGTCCGTCGCTTCTTTCAGAGGTCAGGTATCCAATCTCCCACAACCGGTATACAGCTGTGAATACTAGCCCAACTGCAGTGGCATTCACCCCCCTGAGGAAGTCAACAACATACTTCTTCTTCCGCAGCGCGCGCCAGAAGCTTTGGATTGCAACGGCCAGCGTGATTCCCGGAAGGAAGATTCCTAGGCCGCCGAGGAACGCACCGAAGGCGGTCGGGAATTGCGAGCGCTGTAGAGCTAGTGCCCCCAAGAAGACAGCGAAGTTGAAGTTAGGACCAGGGAAGGCTTGGATAATGGCAAGGCCGATCAGGAAATCCCTACCAGAAACCCATCCGGGATCGACGACATAGGAGCGTAAGAGTGGAATAACAACAGGACCTCCACCAAAGATAACAGTCCCAGCAAGGTACATATTGGCGAAGAGGTCGAGAACAAGTGGAGGTGTGGTGACCTGTCCTCTGGCAACAAGAATTGAAATAAAGGAAGCTAATTATATTAGTGTTGATGCTCAGAAATCTTGTTAGGACGGGGTGCGCACCGAAAAAGAGAAACATAATCAAAAGTCCGACCCGGATCCGAATTATGTGCTGCTGTACATTGGCTTCAACGGAAGGCGTTGGGCTTGTAGTATCAACTGCGCTCCGTGGTGGTCCTTCGACTCTAGGATCCGTCCCTCGCGATCGCATCGTCCCACTCCTTTCCACTCTATTCCCTTCCAGGGGTGTATCGCCCATAACTATGGCGTCATCATTTGCCTCATCCGGTTGTTGAGGACGACGATGTCTGTTCTCCCATGCGAGTCTGGCTCTCAAAAATTGTTGATTCAACCATCCGTCCCAGATGCTCGTCAGGAACCCACCGATAATCATGAGCACGGGAAAGTACCAGAGCGCATTGTAACAGAGACCAGCACAAGCGCCAAAGATCACCAGGATACGGGATAATTTATCGCGAATGGCCTTTTCGGACAAATGTACGGCCGCAAGTGCAACAACACCTACTGTAGAGGCATTGAGGCCAGAAAGTAAGGAGTAGGCAGGTTCGGGAAGAGTTTCACTCATGTTTTGGACCCCAAGGGATAGCGCATACATACCAATTGCGCCGGGAATACTAACACCGTTAGTTAAATCATCGGATAGCTTGGCAGTATCAGGGTGTGTATCACCTCCAAAGCAAAAACACAAGCATGGCTGGAATGAGTCCTGCATGTAAGAGGGCTAGGCAGAAAACCATCTTCGTACTACCGGGACCCGGAAGACCTTGACAGATAGCAAAGAGTTCCTGATACTATAGATTTTGTTAGGATACCGTATGACATCCGGACGCGCCAATTTGGTGGAAAAGGAAAACCATACAGTCTGCTCATCGACCCATTGCTCCTTATCGCCCTTTCCCTCCACGAATCTGCTGTGTAGAATCTGGAAGTGCACTGGTGGTCCTCCGAAGGCTGTAAATCCAAGATCCCATGTACGCAGAAAGACGTCCAATAAACGGCTCGGCAGAGATTTTTCCGATCCCTCGTGTTCTCTTGACCTCCGGCTTCCCCATTTGTGATTCAGCAGGGCAAGTGAAGAGAGGCCTTGGAAAAAGGGGACGAGTGGCATACTGCTCCTTAAAAGCTGCACAGGTAGTTCGCTCAAGGACAAATAGTAATGTCGATAAGAAGAATAAGATTTTCAAACGGAATAGTGCTCCTATAAACCTTCGGTCGTCGTGCTTTCGAGGTTGAGTACTTGGATGAGGGAATCAATGTATGAGATGGATTGATGCCAAGACGTTTAGGTAAGGTCCGCCATCACAGTCGAAACAACCAATCAAAGATAGGGTCCGGAGGCACGTGCTATGGCGCAATACGAAACTAGGAGACCTTATTCGGACGAGGAATTTCACGGCCTTGGCGTTATAGGACCGAGACGGCGCCAAGTAATGGAAAGAGCTTTCTTGGCAGCCATCCGAGCTAGCGGAGTCAGAATCAAGTTAGAGCATTTGACCTTGGAAATTCCTATGGGATCAGCCAAGGAAGACCGAGTAGTCTGGCACTCCTCCAAGGTGGAGCCATGAGTAGCGAGTAACCAATCGCACATTGGCTCCTCTGGCCCACTTTCTTTTTTAAACGCTACAGCACTTCGGTCGTGATTTTCCAGCTCGCTGCCAATCGCTCCTTGAAGTAATTTTGTTAATTTCATGATTGTTCGTTATAATCAGTGGCCAAAATAGCAAAACGGAAAATTTTTCAAATGAAAGTGTGGACTTTTTTACTTGCATGGCTTCCGTACGCTTGCTCGAGTCGCCAAGCTTTCTGGACAAACGAGCATGTTTTTTGTTTAGATATAGCGAACAGCGCTCATCTCAAACCCCTTTAGTTAATGTTTGAAGACGATGTTTGCACTCACTGTCAAGATTATAAGTGTCTTGCTCCATCTCTTTGCGAAGCAAGGCGAATTGATCAGAGGTGTTTGGAGTGTGAGAGATTGAAGGACATGGTCGGGTTGTGGCCTACAGGGAAAGTAACCTCTGGCCGGGACATTTGAATATCTCGGAGGACACGAGACGGGTCGAATGGAAAGAGGCCGCTTCTAGACCGGACAGATTGTATATTGCAAGGCGTAAATGCTTCTGCGCAGATGCGATCTTAAAGATAAATAAATTGTGGCTTGCCGATGTTATTCACTCCAGCCCGACATGTATGCTCAATTTGTGCCCGGTATGCCGTTTTCAGAAAACTGAAAACATCCACATTGCACGGCTGCAGTTTACCCAACATATAAAAAGAAAAACAACAGAGAATGATGTGGTTAGCAAAACAGAATTTCAAGACCTCCAGAGACTCATGGGTACCGAAACCATTACAGATCAACAGTTGTGGCCGACCGCCCGCTCGGTCTAGAGTCCGTGGATCGAACATATATATTTCGTCCAGTACAAACTAATTTCTGTATTTGTATAATCTGTCTCGGAGCAGAAAATTGCCATCCGGGGCTAGCGTGAATGATCCGGGAACTACAATGGATTGCGCCGGCCAGATAATGCAAAGCAAGAATCGACCGTCAGCCGAACTGCATTCAACCGCCGTAACCAGCGTACGTTTCACCGTGGCCCCTCGGTATTTTCTTACATTATCCTTGCCAACAAACACTTTGATAGCGTTGAGAATGCTGAAAAAAAAACTCCTGTCTCGTCCATATTATATACATTCTCTGGGAGAATGGTCGGATCGGCCAACTCGCGACCAATAATGGCAATCCAATGCCGGATTTTATCTACAATTTGTCGGTCATCTCGTTCCCGTCAATCCCTCCTAGCCGGCGCGCTCTTAGCTACGGATGTTGTCAATAAAAGCCTTGCGGCCAATTTTTCCCCGGAGATCGGACCTTAAGGGTAGGATCTCTGGCCTGGAAAATCGAAGACCGTTGGCGCACGATGACTACGGCTAGAGATCGTAGAAACTTGACCGGAAGAGAATAGCCGTTGTCTGCCAACCGCAACATATATCCAACCAAGGCTTGCTTTTCTTGCGGAATAAAATATTGTTGACTGGCAGCTTTATCAGCAAGGAAAGGCTTGTTATTGGCCCGTTGCCACAAGGTGGATGCGGGGATACTCGTCGATCGTGACCGAGTTGCGTATAATGTGTGCACAGGACGCTGATGTCCTGGAGACAACGTGGCCATTTCTAATCCCGTATCCTGAGAGGCATCTCCTACAGTACTTGAAACAGAACTATTCAGGCCATCAATTGGCAAAGGATATGAATGTCGCGGAATATATGAATAACCTTAAGTGAATTCCACATCATTTTATGCATGCTAAAATGGTTGTATTTAAATTCCCTGACTAGCTGTAGATGAGATTCTCTAGAAACAAGTCACCAGTCAGACCCGACGATGTCATCACAATCCTGAGGATAAACTGCCGAATGGCATTGCATCTACACAAGAAGCTTGGCCACCGTGTCAATCACGATATCTGGAAAATGCTGGCACCTGCCAACCCGCTGAAACGTGATGACTGTCAGTGTGGTTCCAGACTCAATTAACTGCTGCGGTTTAACTATTAGACATAAACTTCACCGGTGAATTGGTAGGGGTGAATTGGTAGGGGTGAATTGGTAGGGGTGAATTGGTAGGGGTGAATTGGTAGGGGTGAATTGGTAGGGGTGAATTGGTAGGGGTGAATTGG
>Ga0209673_1001197_pt1 | contig 27836 bp, 23 predicted proteins | sample AraplaCol_mMS_r2_2_FD_184274 | JGI IMG/M metagenome (GOLD analysis project Ga0209673, IMG submission 184274) | Arabidopsis root microbial communities from North Carolina, USA - plate scrape MF_Col_mMS_r2 (SPAdes) (version 3) | ecosystem: Host-associated > Plants > Roots > Endosphere | place... | reverse complement strand
GCGCCGGGGCCGGTGCAGCCAGGCTGGCCACGGCGAGCATGCCGGCGCCAACGGTTGTCGCAACGGCGGAAAACCGGGCCGCCCGGCGGCGAAAGGATTGAGTCAGTTTTTTTATAAGCATGATTGCTCCAGTTCAAGATCACACGAAGCCGGCGTCTTCACCGGCAAAGATCAGAAATACGTGGAAATACTTAAAGGGCAGCTCGATTTTTTGATGTAAGCGGATTCTTGAAATCCGACTTTTTAAAAAATCACACTTGTTTGCACTTGTAAGCAGGCTGAATTCTGCCTTTGGGCGAGGCGGAAAACGGGTGCTCATTCCGGCATCGGAAGTTCCACTTTTGAAACCTCCTCCCGATTTCTCCAATGCAGCACCCCCTGGCACACCGTAGGAACGCGCAGGTCTATTTGCCGCGCAGACGTGCGGAAGCCCGGCTTAAGCGCCGAATAAAAGCAAAAATGTGAAATAGTTCACGCAGCCGCGAATGGGCTGCGGGACCGCTTAAAAAGTAGCGATCAGGCCTGCTCCAGGGCCTTGAGGATGAAATTGACGAACGTCCTGATTTTTCGGGTGTTCCGCCGCGCGGGCAAATACATCAGGTTCAGTTCTTTGGGCATCAATTCGAACGAGGGAAGCACCGGGACCAGAACGCCGCTCTCGATCGCGGCTTTCGCGCAAAGAACGGGGACCAGGGCAATGCCGCCGCCCGCACAGGCAAGTCTCAGCAGCAGCTCCGGATCGTTGGCGCGAAACACCCCTGCTGCTTCAACGATGTGCTCCCGGTCCAGGCCGGGAACAACCATCTCCATGGCCTGCCGCTCCGGACCGCTGGTCAGGAAGTAGTGTCCGGCGAGGTCCTCCACCGACCTGATCGCGGGATGTCTGTCCAGATATAACGGCGCAGCGCACAAGACCCGGCCCAGCCTTTTGAGGCGCCGGGCGACGAGTTCTTCGCAGCCCTCCCGCCCGACCCGGATGACCACGTCGGTCTCTTCCTGGAAAAGGTCCACGCGGTCGGAGCCGGTGTCGACCGTCAGCTTGAGCTGGGGATGCGCAGCCATGAAGGCGGCCAGGTGCGACGACAGCAACTCGCGGCCCACATAGCCGGGTACCGAAATGCGCAGCTGGCCCGCGAGCGCCTCTTTGGTCTCCGCAAGCCTCGAGAGCGCCTGGTCCACCGCCTCCAGTACGTCTTTGGCGGTGGGAAGGAATTCGCGGCCTTCGCCCGTGAGTCCGAAACGGCCGGCGCCGCGATGCAGCAGCGTGTGGCCCACCGAGGCTTCCAGCCTCTTGAGTTGGCGGGACGCGGACGCCTTGGGTACGCTCAACGCGTCGGCGGCCTGCGTCAAGCCTCCCACCTCGACGGCTTTCACGAAAAGCCGTACATCCGACATCAATAAATCCATGATTCCTTCGAACTTGAGCGGAACACTCGCCGGCGCCGGTTTCCGCTCCGGCGGGCTTCGTTCAACTCGACAAATAAGCGGCCTGCGAACGGCGCGGCATTCTGGGTGCGCGTCCGTTCAAATCACCAAGCAATCAGCGGCTCGATTTGTCCCCAACACCAAAGCGCCTGGATATCCGCAGGCAACTCGTCCAATTCATGAATTTATTACCGTCGGGCGCGTTCCATCGCCGCGCGGATATCTCCAGCTCACGCGTTTCTTAAAAGCCCATGTAAATAAGGGAATGTCCAATTCGAACAGCCCGTGGCGCATTTCGCACCAAAATGGGTTGTACGACAACTAAAACATGCGCAAATCTTAACAACTGTCACGGACGGATTTCGAGAAATTTTTGGCAGTTCCGCGAGATACAAGTTGAATGTTACAAACGCGTTGCAAGACAGTCACACAGGTGCTGACGGATTCAGGCGTTCTTGAAACTCATTCGCAATGGCGCTGAGCCTTTTTGGAAAGGCGGGCTCCAGTGGAGTCGCCGCGCCTGCGACTACCGCCCACCCTCCGCCGAAAAGAGCTAAGGCCGGCTGCCCTCGACCGGCAGCGCAGTCGCCTGAACATTGTTGCGGCCCGACCGCTTGGCGCGGTAGAGCATCTCGTCCGCCTGCCTGACCAGTGCGGCGGCGGTCGCGGCACCGCCTTGGTAGAACGCCACGCCGATGCTCGCGGTGACGTCGATCGTCCGCTGCTGCTCGATGACGAACGGCGTCTGCATCGCCATCACGAGTTTTGCCGCGGCGGACATCGCGATGTCGGCATGGGGCAGCCCCTCCATGATCACCGTGAACTCGTCGCCGCCCAGGCGCGCCCGCACATCGGTGGAGCGCAGGGCCTGCGACAACCTGCCCGAAAAGGCCTTCAGCAGCTCGTCGCCCGCTTGATGGCCGAACTGGTCGTTGATCTGCTTGAAGCCATCGATGTCCAGGTACATCAACGCCATCAGCGCGCCCGCGCTGCGGCTGCGGTCCATGGCTTCGCCCAGGCGCGCCTCGAAGCCCGCGCGGTTGGCCAGGCCGGTGAGCGGATCGATCTGCGCCAGGTTCACCAGCCGCTTCTCCTCGAGCTTCTGGCGCGTGATGTCGGTGATCACGGCATGGAAGCCGACGATGGTCTCTGCATTCGCTGCTGGCTGGGGGATGTACTGGGCCTCGTAGCAGTTGTAGCTGTCGCTCTGATTGACTTCGCTCTGGAAGGTGACCACCTCGCCGGCCAGCGCGGCGCGGATGTGCGGCTTCACGCTCTCGTAGGCCGGGTCGCCCAGGAGTTCATGCACGGTGTGTCCCTGGATCTGGTCCCGTGACAGGCCGAATTCGCGCTCGTAGGCCAGGTTGTTGAAGCGGTAGCGCTCGTCCGCATCGATGTAGGCCACGCGCATCGGCAGCGCGTCGGCGACCGTGCGCAGGCGGGCTTCGCTTTCCTGCAGCGCCTCCTCCGCCTCGTGATGCGCGGTGATGTCGCTGTCCAGCGTGTAGAGGCCCATCACCTCGCCCTGCGCGTTGCGCTCCGGAACCAGCGTGGCCTGGATGTCGCGGCGGCCGCCGGGGCCGGCCACGCGCCGCTCGTAGGTCACCTGCCGCCCACCCAGGGCTGCCCGGATGTACGGTTCCATCTGCGCCCACGCCTCGTCGCCATAGAACTCCTGCAGGCTGCGGCCGAGCAGTTGCCGGGGATCGGCGCCGAACCAGTCCTCGTACGCCTTGTTGACGAAGCGGAAGCGCAGGTCGCGATCCAGGTAGGAGATGAGTGCCGGCAGGTGGTCGGTGACCATGCGCAGGCGGTGTTCGCTGTCGCGCAGCGCCTGCTCCGCGGCCTTGGCGGCCGAGATGTCTCGCATGAGCCCCGAGAAGTACTCCACCTTGCCCTGCTTGTCGCGGTGCGCAATCACCATGTGGCTGACCGGGAACGCTCGCCGATGGATGTCCCACACCAGCGACTCGCCCACCCAGACCCCGGTGGCGATCGCCGTCGGCACCACCTCGGACCTGAACCGCTCCAGCGTTTGCGGTGGATTGAAATCGGACACCTTCAGCTTCTCGATCGGCGCATCGAGGTCCACGCCCGTGCGGCGGCGCGCCGCCGGATTCATGTAGATGAGACGGCCCGTCGCATCGTTCTGGATGATGTAGTCCGTGGTCTTGTCGAAGATGGCCGTGAGCGTGCGAAGGGCCCGCTCGGCCTGCGTGCGCTCGGTGATGTCGGTTACGGTCCCGACATGGCCGGCGACGCGGCCCTTCGCGAGCACGGGCCGGCTCCGCAAGGCCACCAGCACGCGCGTGCCGTCCTTGCGGTGGAGTCGGCGCGTGGCGTTCAGCGATTCGTCGGTATTGACGAGGCGGGTCCATTCCTTGCGGACCTCGTCGCGGATCTCCTCGCGCACGAGCGTGAGCCATCCTTCTTCCGCATCTTCACGCGCGAGTCCGTGGATGGCCAGGTACTCGTCATTCACGTAGGTCATGCGGCCGCTGCTGTCGCAGCGGAACAATCCCACGGGCGATGCATCGGTGACCGCGGCCACCTCGAGCCGCTGCTCGCGCAGCTCGGCCATCAATGCATCGAACTCGCGCGCCAGATCGCCGCGCTCGTCGTTGGCCACGACGTCGAGCGTGACCTGGCTGTCGGGTGAACGGCGCAGGGTGCGGATGGCATTGCTCAGCGCCTCCAGCGGGCGCATGACCCAGGCCGTACCCAGCCACACCAGGAATGCACATCCCAGGCCGAGCCAGAGCAGCTGCAGCATCAGGCTTCGCCGTGCCTGCTCCAGCGGTGCGTACGCGGCGTGCGCCGGCACCACCAGGCGCAAGTCCCAGTTGGCGCTGCGCACCGTGGCGCGTGTTGCAAGGTCATTCTCGGGACCGCCGGCAAGAGCCACCGTGGTTGCGGCAGCAGGCGTGAGCAACCGCTTTGCGTCGGGATGCATGACCACCCGCGGGGACTCGCCGCGCGTGACGACTTCGTAGTGCCCGCCGCGGCCGACGCTGGCGCGGCTCAGGTCGCCGAGCACGTTGGCGCGCTGCAGGTTCAGCGCCGCACCGAGCACGCCGATGAGGCGGCCATCCGGTGCCTCGACGGGCACGGCCATGACCACGGCGGGCTGTCGGCTGCCCTTGGTGAGCAAGGGCGCCGAGATGGCCGGCTGGCGCAGGTCGCGCACCCGCTTGAAGTAGTCGCGGTCGGCAACGTTCGGAGGCTGGTTGGCCGGCGGATTGATGGCGACGATGGCGCCGTCCGGCGTGGCCAGCGCGGCGTTGTCAAACATCGCGCGCAGGTCCTTGTCCGCAAGGAACCGCTGCTGCGCCGCGGGATCGGCGAAGCCGCGCTCGCCGAGCTCGCGGGCCGCACGCGTCAAGGCGGCCAGATGTACGCCCAGCTTGTAGTCGAGATCCGCCGCGGCGCTCTCGGTCAGCGCCTGCTGCTGCTCGCGCATCAGGTCGACATACTCGCTGGAGAGATTTCTGTATTGCCATCCGCCGGTGGCACCCACCAGGGCGAGCACGAGCGATGTGACCAGCAGCGCGGTCTTCGTTCTCAGCTTGAGCCGCACTGTGTCTCCTTCGCCGCCGAGGCGGTCGTTCTGGGCTGCATTTTTTCGATGATAGCAACGGGCCTTGCAGTGCCATTCCAGCAGCTTGCGGGCAAAAGAAAAGGCGTCATCGGTGCGATGACGCCTTGTTAATACGAATGCATTCGCCCGTGAGGGCGGGCCGCAGAGCGACGGAAATGCGGGCACCGGCCGAAGCCCGGTGCCAATGTCAAGAGCCGATGACCTGCAGATCGCCGCTCGCGCCCAGCAGCTGGCGCACCTGCTGCGCCAGCGAGCCGAAGATGCGCCCGGCGAGGCTGGGCTCCTCGCGGCCGAAGACAATGCGATCGCATCCGAAATCGCGCGCGGCCGCAACGATGGTTTCGGCGCTGCGGCCGATCACAACCGTGCTGCTGCACGACACGCCGGACATCGCGAGAAGGTTCTGCGCGAACTGCAGTTCTTCTGCGCCCGCGCTTTGCTGCAGCTCGCGCAACTCCTCTGCGTCGAAGAACATCGCGACGTGGCCGGAGACCGCGGGCTGCACCCGCAGCAGCCGGACGGCCGCCGGCTCATGCCGGCAGATGCGCACGACCTGCTCGATGGCAGAGCGCGTGCGGTCCGGCTCGGTCGGGTCGATGGGGACCAGAATGCGCCGTCTCACGCCGACACCTTCAAGCAGACTGGTTGGCGGGTTCCGGCTCTTGCGCCGGCTCCGGCTCCGGCTTGCGGCGGCTGGTCAGCCACTTGCCGATCACGACGACGGAGATGGCGCCGATCGCGGGAACGATCTTGTGCAGCGCATGCTGGTTGGCGGCCCACCCGGCGATGGACGGGTCCGACATCGCCATCTCGCCGGCAACCCAGCCGAGCAGGGCTGCACCGAGCGTGATGATGATCGGGAAGCGGTCCATGAGCTTCAGGATCAGGGTGCTGCCGAAGATGATCAGCGGAATGCTGATCACGAGGCCGAACACCAGCAGCGGCACGTTGCCCTTGGCAGCGGCGGCGACGCCCACGACGTTGTCCAGGCTCATGACCAGGTCGGCGACGACGATGGTCTTGATGGCCGCCGCCAGGCTCGAATGGCCGTCCAGGTTTTCTTCGCCTTCATCGCCCTTGAGCAGGCCGATGCCGATCCAGAACAGCAGCGCCGCGCCCACCAGCTTGAGGTAGGGCAGCGTCAGCAGGTACACGGCAAAGAAGGTCAGCACCACGCGAAGCACAATGGCGCCCATGCTGCCGAACAGGATTGCCTTCTTCTGCTGCGCAGGCGGCAGCGAGCGGGAGGCCATCGCAATGACGACAGCGTTGTCGCCGCTCAGAACGATGTTGATCAGGATGATCTGCGAAAGGGCAATCCAGAAATCCGGACTGGTCAAAAACGACATGGGTGTGTCTCCTCGAAGTGGACGCGGAACCACATCGGTTCCGTCCTGTCCGAGGCTACGGGGCTGCGCTGTCACCTTTCTGCCGATAGGCTGTCAGTTGCTTGTCTGCCAGCTGTCAGCCAGCTTACAGCCGGCCGCTCAGGCGGCTCGCAATGGGAAGAAGACGCTGAAGGTGTTGCCCACGCCGTCGATGTCTTCCTCCAGCGTGATGCGCGCGCCGTGCAGCGTCGCAATCTCGCTGACGATGGCAAGGCCCAGGCCGCTGCCATCCTCCTGCGTGCCGAGCAGGCGGTGAAAGCGCTCGAAGATGCGCGCGCGCTCCTCCACCGGCACGCTCGGTCCGTCGTCGCTGATGGCCAGTCGGCAGTGGCTGCCATCGCTCTGGCTCAACCGCACCGTCACGCGGCCGCTCGGCTGGCTGTAGCGGATCGCGTTGTCGATCAGGTTGTTGATCAGCTCGCGCAAGCGGTCCCGGTCGGCGTTGATCACCAGCGGATGCTCGACACCTTCGAAACCGAGGTCGATGTCGCGCTTGAGCGCCTGCGGCACCCAGTCCATACTGACCTCGAGCACATAGGCATTCAGGTCGAGCGGCTGCAGTTGCATGGCGTCGAGCGCGCCGGGTTCGTTGCGGGCGAGGGAAAGCAGCTGCCGGACCAGCCGCGAGAGCCGGTCGGCACTGATGTAGAGCTGCGCGAGCGAGTGGCGCACGCGCTCCGCGTCGTTCTCCCGCAGCGCCAGTTCGATCTGCGCCTTCAGGCCGCTGACGGGTGTCTTCAGCTGGTGTGCGGCATCGGCGACGAAGCGGCTCTGGAAATCGAAGGTGCGCCCCAGGCGCGCCATCAGCTCATTGACTTCATCGACGAGCGGACGCACCTCGCCTGGCACGTCGTGCGTGTCGATCGGGCTCAGGTCCAGGTGCGAGCGGTCGGACACCGCGCGCCGCAAGCGCTGCAGCGGCTCGAGCCCGCGCGAGACCCCAAACCAGACCACGGCTGTCGCCATGACGATCAAGAGCAGCTGCGGCACCACCACGTTGGCCACCATTTCCCAGGCCAGGCGGGTTCGCTTGTGCAGGGTCTCGGCAACCTGGACCAGGACCTTCGGCGTTGCCGTGTCGGCCCCGACGGGCATCCAGGCCACGAGCATCCGCACCGGCTCACCGCGCACGGTGTCGCGATAGACGCGCGGCTTGCCGGGTTCTCCGCCTCGCTGCGGCGGCGGCAATTCCGCATCGCCGCCCAGCGTCGTGCCGTCCTCACCGACCACGCGGTAGAAGAGCAGGTCTTCCTGGTCGAGCAAGAGGATGTTGCTCGCGGCCTCGGAAAGATCGAGCCGCGGACGGTTGTCATCGAGCTTCACGTGCAGCACGATCTCGCGCCCGATCTCGTACAGCGCGCGGTCGTAGGCCAGGTCGGAAAAACGCAGCGAGTTCCAGTAGGCGGCTCCGGTGTCGAGCACCAGCAGCACCACCAGCGGTCCGAGCAGCCAGGCCAGCAGCTTGCGCCGCAGCCTCGGCTCAGGTTTCCGCATCGCTGCGGTCCATCAGATAGCCCATGCCGCGCACGGTGCGGATCTCGCATCCGAGTGGCTCCAGCTTCTTGCGCAGCCGGTAGACGTTGACCTCGATCGCGTTCTCGCCGACTTCGTCGCCCCAGCCGTAGAGATGGTTGACCATCTGCTCCTTGCCGACCACACGCCCTTCGCGCATCATCAGCAGCTCGAGCACGGCGAGTTCGCGCGGCGACAAATCCAAAGGACGCTTGTCGTAGAAGACGCGGCGGCCCACGGTGTCGAAGCGCAGCCGGCCGTGTTCCAGAAATGGCGTGGAGTTGGTACTGCGGCGCAGCAGCGCGCGCACGCGGGCCTCGAGTTCCGGAAGGTCGAAAGGCTTGGCCAGGTAGTCGTCGGCGCCCAGGTCGAGCCCGCGCACGCGATCCTGCAGTGTGTCGAAGGCCGTCAGCATCAGCACCGGCATCGTCGACTTGCGCGCGCGCAGCCGGCGCAGCACGTCCAGGCCGCTGAGCTTGGGCAAGCCGATGTCGAGAATCGCCAGGTCGTAGATGCCCAGCGCGAGCGCATGGTCGGCCTCTTCACCGGTGGATACGATGTCCACGGCGTGGGCGGACTGCACCAGCGCACGCGAGAGCGCGTCCGCCAGTACCCTGTCGTCCTCTACAAGCAATATCCGCATTGGTTCGCGCCCCGCCCTTGTGCAGCCGAACATGCTAACCGCAATGCCCTCGAGGGAAGCGCGCGTGGGCGGGTCCGTACTGCCCAGCATGCCGCGGCGACAGATCTGAAATTGGCAGGGTCGGATAGCGGCGACCCGCAGACGGCCGCTGGGCGCTTGTGCCGTTGCGCGGCACACCTTGTCAGGCCTGCGCGAACTTGGCGTTTAGCCGGCGGCGCGCACCGACGGCAAACTGGGCGCGCGATCGGCAGTCAGATAAATGGCGGTCGTTCCCACCGATGAATGGCCGAGGTTGTTCTGCACGACCTGGATCGGCACCGGCACTTGGCCCTCGCGGCCGTGCAGCGCGTGAGCGCCATGCGAGTGACGCAGCCAGTGAGTGCTCGCTTTCTTCAACTGCAGCGCGTCGACACCCTCCAGGCCGGTGGCGGCCTGGGCGACAAAGGCCTTGATCGCCTGATAAAGGCCGGAGGCGGACCAGGCCGCCGGGCGCCGCAATTCGGCGTCGAAACGCGCCAGCACATGAATACCGCGGTTGCCGACGGCGCCGACCTGCCGTTCGAAGCCATGCCGCGCGAGTTCGTCCTCGAGTTCGGTCACGAGCGAGGAAGGCACGGGCACCTGCCGGCGGCGCCCCCCCTTGCCGGCCACCGCCAGATGCCAGCCGATGGCGGCCATACCGTCGGCGGTGCGGTACTCGACCTGCTCCAGGTCCTCGCATTTCGCGCCGGTGATCTCGGCCAGCCGCAGTCCGGTCGCATAGAGCCAGCGCATGCCGCGGCGCAGCCGGCGCCTCGCCTCGGTATCGGCATGCGCCTGGAGCAGCGCGTCGACGTGGTCCCATTGGGCAAAGCTCAGTGCACGGCGCGAATCGAGCGGCTGCTGCAGGGCGGGGGGCGGCGCGAGGGTCGCGAAGGGGTTGCCGACCAGGTAGTTCTGGTTGACGAGGAACGCGCAAAGGCTCCGCAGGATGGCGATGGCCTGGCGCAGCGCCGACGGCGCGAGTGGCCCTTCCATCGGCCGCCACAGCGGCGACCAGCGTTGGTGGTGGCGCGCACCGCACCAGCCGGCGGGCGGATCGAGCAGAAAGTCGCGGTAGTCGGCGGCGTCCAGGGCGGTGAGCGACGACAGTGCCTTGCGCCGCTCCAGCACGGCCCAGAGCAGCAGGCGCTCGGCCTCCTTGCGGTAGGAGCGCTGGGTGGCCGACAGCTCGCCGCTCCCATCGCCTGGGCGCTTGGCGCTGAGCCACGCGCCGATCGCCTCATGGTCGTTGGCGGCCATGAGCAGACAGCGTTCGCGCGGTGCGCGGTTGGTGCCGGCGCTGCCGTCGAGATCGGCAGGAAGAACGAACTTTTCGTACGGCACGAGCGCGGTTCCGGTCGGCACCACGGCGGCAAGCGCCAGCGGCGCGAGCTGCGCCCTGGGCTTCAGGGCGTGGGAACCGATGCGCAATCCGAGCGCCTGCTGGTTTGCACAGAGCCAATCGAGGATGCGCGCCGCCTTGAGTTCGCCGACGCCGGGCACGTGCACCCACCAGCGCGCGCCGATGCCATTGACCCGGTCGACCAGGGCGGAGAGCGTCGGGACGCCGGCGCGCTCGAGGCGCGCGGCAACCGAGGGATTGAGCCAGGCCACCACACTGTCGCCGGGACGCGGATCCTGCGCGACCAGGTTTTCGAGCCAGCGCAGCGCTTCGAGTTGGCGCTCGATGACCTGGGCACGGCGCGAGGGCCGCGCGCCCTGCCCTCCCCCACTCGCGGCGGGATAGGCCGCTTCGTAGGCCTCGATCTGCTCCGTTTCGGAGAAATCCTCCAGGCCCTGCGCCGCGGCAAATTCGGCAAGGCTCGGCAGTGCCGGCGCCGCGGGAAAGCGATCGGGATCGAGAAGGATCAGCCGGGCGGTGCCGGGCCTGTGCTCGCGCCGAGCGGCCGCCGCGAACTCGTCGCGGATCCAGCCGATGGTGCGGCGCACCGTGCGCAGATCGGTGTGCTCGCCCTCCAGCCGCAGATAGCGGTCCCAGCTCGCCCTTTCATCGAGGCCCTGGGCCAGGGCCCGCATGAACGCAAAGTGCCCGCGGTGCAGTTTGCGCGCGGTACCGTTCTTCATGAAGCCGACGTCGGATTCCGCTCGCCGGTCGATTGCCAGAACTTCCACCATGGCCGGGGTTCGGGAGGCGCCTCCGGCGGCAACTGCTGCAGCTGACTCTCGCGCGTGCGCCGGCGCTGCTCGACTTCGAGTGCATGCGCGATTCCAAAGGCTTCGCGGTCGCCGCGTCCGGCAAGCGCGCGCCAGCTCACTGCAAGGCGCGCGAGCTCGTCGTCGTCAATGTGGGCCAATTGTGAAGGTGTAGGGACGGAAGCCATGTCGTTCGAGTCTAGGCGGAGATCAGCAGACTCCGCACGGCGAGGCGGAACATGGCGTCGAGCGGCTGCTGGGCTGGAGCTTGGACGATGGGCTGTGTCATGAATTGCCTTGATGATAACTGAAGTAATCATCAATACACATTTTGTGTTGCAAGAACGCACTTAGGTAAGGTGTCCGACCTAAGTTATTGATTACTAACGATTTTATCGCAGGCTTGCGAGGTGTCCAGTGCCGGGCTGCAGGCCGATTTCCGGGCTGGTCAGCGGGTTGAAGGTCCGGGTTCCGGTGCAATCCGCCTGGTGGCGAAGCCAGGCTTGCGGAGTCCGCCGATGTGCAACTGATGCACCGTGGCAAGGCGGTCATTGCTTCCGAGGATGCGTCGCTGGGGGCCCTCACCTATGTTCAAGCGTCCGTTCCGCTACCGCAATGTCTGCAGCCGATGCGCAGGAGTGCTCCTTGAAACTTCCTCATGTACAGAGAATTTCCTCCGTCTACGAAAAGCTGGTCGTACTGGCACTTGTGATGAATGCCGTGCTCTTTGGCGTTTTCGTGCTGATGCCAAGCGCCCACGGCAAAGCCTCCGTGAAGGCGGCGCAACTCCAGGAAACCGCGCAGATCGAGGTCGAGGCGCCCAGCCTCGCGGAAGAATGCGCGCTCAGGGAAACGCCGCCCCCCGATCGAGTCCGGGGAGACTAGCTGGGGAGGTTGCCAGGCACTACGGCGGATTGAGGGGGCAGGCGCCGCGCCGCCTCCAGGCAGGCCGCCACGAAGCGGCGGGCGGCCCTGGCGTCCGGGTCCTCCGGCGTCCAGGGGGCGGACCCATCGCAGGCCGCGCCGGCGGAGGCCGAGAGGGCGATGCCGAGCGAGCGCCGCAGGGGCGCCGGGATGGCATCGTCGGCAACGAGAAGAAGAGCGGCAATCCGTGCGGCCTTCGGGGTCAGTTCCACGGCCTGCTCGTAGAGGGGACCAATGTGCATGCCAGTTGACTGGCAAACGGCATGCCCGCACCTGGGGTGCCCCTGGCCGGAACGCTGCACTCCCCTGCCCTCCCCTGATTTTTCAATGCGCGTCGGGTGGCCGGTCAGCCAAACGAACCGGCGCGAGAATCCCAACGCCTCTCACATTCAGGCGCCGCCCGCGGCTGGGGCGGCCCTCTCGCCTCACAATGTGCGTGCCTTGCGCAGGGCCTCGCCGATCCCGGTCTCCAGTGCTTCCGGACTTGCATCGGTAGCGGCTTCTGGGTTGAGGGTGATCGTGATCTCGCCGCTCTTGGCGCGAACCAGCGTGCCGAGCTTCTGGCCGCCGGCAACGACGTCCAGCTTTTCCGAACGCTCGAAACCCGGTTTCGCGTCGAGCAGCCGAGCCACCACCATGGCAGGCGCGAGGCTGTGGCCCCGCAGCCTTTCGACGCGCTTCAGCACGCCGCGCCGATCCTTTTCCATTGCCGCGTTGATCTGCTCGGCATGACGGAAGCTGATTTCGAGCGGACTGCGGAAGCACTCCACCACGGCCGTCGGCAGCTGCGCGACCAGCAACGCCTTGCGCACCCAGGTGTGGCTCACGCCCAGCGCCTCGGCAAGCTGGCGCTGGGTTGGGAACAACTGCTCCTCGAGTGCGCGCTGGTACATCAGCCCCTGCTCATAGTTGGACAGGTCCGCACGCTCGCGGTTCTCGCGATCCATTGCAGCAAAAAGTGCCGCGTCCCCCAGTTCGTCGACCCAGATCGACGCCAGCACCGGAATGCCCAACTCCAGCGCTGCCCGATGCCGGCGATGGCCGAAGACGATCTCGAACTGGCCCGGCTCCTCCTTGAGCGGCCGCACCAGGATCGGCTGCACGTTACCGCCCGCATGCTCGATGTCCGCCTTCAGGCCGGCGAAGGCGCTGCTCGAGAACGAGGCGTCGTGGCGGTTGGCCCAACGGCTTGGATGGATGGTTTTGGGATCCATCTTCCGGGTCGGCAGCGAGCCTTCGTACTGGCTGAGCTTTTCGCGCAGCGCCGCCATCTCCCCTTCGACCTGCTGGATCTGGCCGCGGAAAGCCATCATCTGGCCCGGCCCCGTGCGAGGCGCGAGGCTGCCGCCAACGGCCGGTGGAAACCTGGTTTCCACGGCGCTGGATGCGGAGGGCGGCTCCGTGGCCGACGTGGCCAAGGCCGGCGCGGCGACCGGGTCCTTGGCGGCTTCTGGAAGCATCAGGCCGGCGGTCAACGCCTCCAGCCGCTTGCGGGTGCTAGCCATGGTGGACACTCCTTGACGCGCCGAGCGCTGGGCTCGATGCCATGAAAAGCGATGGTTGGCGGGCGCGGCCGCCGCCCTCGCCCGCCCTCGCCGCCTCTGGAAACTGCCGCCGTGGAAACCAGGTTTCCACGGACTCCAGGATCTGCGGACCGGCTGGAACATACCGAAGTACGGGCCGCGTGGAAACCAGGTTTCCACCCGAAGGATGGCTGGCCTGCGGTGGCACGATGCTCATTGCGCCGCCCTCCCTTGAGCCGTCCAGGCGCCGACCACGGACTGCTCGACCAGTTCCACGAACGAATCGTAGGCGTCGACCGCGCGCTTGTAGGTCTTGGCGGCGCCTTCATATTTTTGCACGTCGTAGACCGTGGCGAACTCGGCCGCCTTGTTGCTGGTCACGCTGGTCTTGGGAATCTCGACCGGCAGCGTGTATTCCCCATAGGTCGCCTGAATCCACTGCCGAACGGCCGGCATGGCGGGGTCGGCAGCGTCCACACGGCTGAGCAGCACATGGAGGAAGTCAAAGGCCTTGCCTTCGCGGTCCTTGCTCTGGCCGTCGAGGTTGCCGCCCAGGTCGGCAAGCAGGGACCAGAACTGCGCCGACGACGCAAAGTCGAGGCCCGAGGGCGGCACCGGAACGACGATGCCGTTGGCGGCCCACAGCGCATTGATGGTGACATACGACAGGGAAGGGGGCGTATCGATCACGATCACGTCGTACAAGTCTCGCACCGACTCCAGGCCCTCGTTCAGCACGTCCCAGAATTTGGCGCCGGGCTGCTGCATCTGGCGGGCGGGAAGGGCGAACTCCGCAGAGAAGAGAAAGGGCGCGGCCGCGACCAGGTCGATCCCGTCCCAGTAGGTCGACCGGATGGCATACCGAATGTCGTTTTCGCTGCCGTCGCACAGCGGCCCGATCGTCATGTCCTCGGTCACCTCGGCCTCGGGAAGCAGGCCGTGCAGCGTCGTGAGTGAGCCCTGCGGATCGGTGTCGATCGCCAGAACGCGGTGGCCGCGAAGACTCAGTCCCTGGGCCAGCACCATGGCGGTGGTTGTCTTGGCCACGCCGCCCTTGAAGTTGCCCACCGCAATGGTGATGGCCTTGCGGCCCGCGGGCCGCATCTTTTCCGCGCGGTAGGTCCTGGTCCAGCGACGCAGTTCGTCGAGCTCGAAGGTTCGCTTGCCGCCCGAGGGCGTCAGCCGTCCGGCCGGAAGATCTTCCTTGGTGATGCGATAGGCCACATGGGCCTTGTCGACGCCGCAGAGCGCGGCCAGCTGCGCCGTCGAGTAGGTGGGCGGGATCTTGCGGGCCTCGGGCGCCAGCAGCATGCCGCGAATCTGCTCCACCATCGACCCGGCGCGCGTAGCAAGCGCCGCGATCTTTTGCATGTTGATGGTTTGACGGGGTGGAACCTGGAGCTCGGTGGAAACCAGGTTTCCACTGACCGACGGCACGGGAACTGACATTTTGTATAGCCCTATTCGACAGAATCCGGCAATTCTATGAGAATCTGTCGAATGGACAAGTTCTATCGACAAGCTCGCGTCAGCAGCGCCAAGTATTGTGAGGACGGTTGGGGATCACGGTCCTTGGAGGCGCATGCGGCGGCAGCGAAAGCGTGCACAAACGGGGGCAGGGCGTCTTCTGCATCCCATATGGCGGGTGCATCGCCGGGTTTGTGCCGTTTCGCAGGCTCGGGGCAGGGCGGCAACCCATATCCACTCACATTGGAACCCATCCGCACTCACAAAAGAAGCGCCTGTTTCCCAACGAGGCTCACATCAAACCCCAACCGTTCTCACATTCAATCCCAACCCTACTCACAGACATTGACGTAAGTACCTGTCACGAATCAGGAAAACGCAAGCCCAACTCTTCAATATCCCAAGTGTTTATTGCAAACTAACCAAGGCACCGTTTCACGTCTAATGTGAATTGACTGAATCACAATGCAAAGGCATGATGTGAAACCACTTTATTGCCGCTGCAGCGCATGGACGAGGAAGAAAATTCACATTCACGGTCTCCGCCACGGCAATCGCCCACCGCCGAGGAACAGAGCGTGGCCAAGGCCAACGAGGCCATCGCCATTCGTCCCAAGCGCGGTCGGCTCACCTTGCTTTCGCGCCGCATCTACAACGCGCTGCTCTATCACTCCCAGCGCCAGGGTGTGGACGAGCCGGTCTACAAGCTGACGCTGAGCGAACTGATTGGCGATGCCCGCTTCAATTCCAACAACACCGAACTGCTGAAATCGCACCTGCGCGACATGCAGGCCACGACCATCGAGTGGTCGACCAGCAGCAGCTCCCTCAAGCGGTGGGTGTCGTCGCAGCTGCTGGGTACCGTCACGATCGAGGAGCAGGGCAGGGGACGGCCCTGCATGGTGACCTGGCGCTATCCCGACGAGATCAAGGAGCGACTGGTCAAGCCGCACCAGTACACCCGCGTGCTGCTCGAGATGAGCAGCCAGATGCGCAGCTATTCCGCCGCGGTGCTCTACGAGATCGGCGCGCGCTATCTCACCTCGCCCGGGCGCCTCTCGATGCGCGAGGACGTCGTCTGGTGGGCGGCGGTGCTCACCGGCCGCAGCGACATCAAGGAGGTCGACTACCGCTTTCTCAAGCGCGACGTCATCAGCAAGGCGCTGGCCGAGATCGACGCCCTGTGCGAGGACTTCGGGCTCGAACTGATCGAGCACAAGCGAGGCCGCAAGATCGAGGAAATCCAGTTCAGGGTGGTCCCCAAGGTCCAGCAGCGCCTGGGGGACATCAGTGCAGCGAACCGGAATGTCTTCGATCTGGAACTGGTTGGGCGCCTCATTGCCCTGGGCCTCAAGCAGGACGAAGCACAAGACCTCTACGCCACGACCGACGAAGGCCAGATTCGCGCCACGCTCGACCATGTGGACCAGCGTCTGCGCAACGCCGCCATGCCGGAGCTCAAATCGCCCGCCGCCTACTTCAAGGACGCACTGAAGAAGGGCTACGCCGGCGTGACCGCGATGGAGCCCACGTCCGGTGGCAACGGGCAGCCGCCGGCGCTCGCACCCCCCACGCCGCCGTTGTCGGAGGCCGACCGGCTGCGGCGCATCCGCGAACTCTGGGAAAACGACCGCATGGGGCAGGCCCGCGCTGTCTTTGCCGAAATGCCGCAGCCGATGCAAACCGAAGTGCGCACTCGCTTTGAGGTCGATCGGCTCGAACAGATGGCCGCACCGATCGCGCGTGCCTGGCGGCGCGACGGGCCATCGAGCCGCGTGGCCGCGACCACCTTCTACCGCTGGCTCGCGCAGGACACCTGGCCCGAAGAGCCCACCGACCGGGTGCTGCTGGATTTCGCGCTGCAGCAGGGGGTGGCAGGCATCTAGTCCTTTTTTCCAGTCGCTGCCGCCTGCGAATCAAAGCGGCTTGCTCATGCGCAAGAGCGGCACCGCCACACCGCCGCGATCGTCCGCGAGGCGCTCGCGGGGCGCATAGCCACAGGCGCGGTAGAGCGGTTCGCCGGCCATGGTGGCCATCAGCTCCACGGTTCTGAAGCCCTCGGACCGCGCCGCCTCCTCGCAGAGCGAAAGAATCAGTCGGCCCACGCCCTTGCGCGTGTGCTGCGGGTGGGTGTACATGGCGCGGACCCGCGCCGCATCCTTGGCCGGATCGAGCAGCGCGGCGCTGCGCCCGGGCGACTGGTCTCCGCCATACAGCGTGGCGCGGCGGCTCCATCCGCCGCAACCTGCGAACTCGCCGTCCGCTTCCACGATGAAATAAGTGCCGTCATCGATCAGCTGGGTGTCCAGCCCCATGATCGCCCGGCTCGATGCGATCTGGCCCGCGTCGAGAAAGGGCTTCTGCAACTCGGATATCGCCGCGTCCATCAGCGCCCTCAGCGCATCGAGGTCGTTGCGGTGGGCAAGCCGATGGGTCAAGGTCGAACGGGTCATGGCTCTCTCTCCTTGGACGCCCCGGGGCATTCACCCGTTCAGGGTAGTCCAAGCAACTGCTCGGTTGCAAGCGTCGCCGAACGCCCTAGAAGGCACCCCAAGGTACGTAGTTCCCCTCGCCCCCGCGTCAGATAGCGATCAGCTAGGCGAAAGAGCATTCGATCGTCCGCCGCTTCACCGGACGGAGACAAGCCCGGTCGTATTCACCTGCGCCGGTTGCGTTCGATAAACCCACCCAGATCGGGAACGTATGAGAAACAGAAATCTTGTCAGGGGACTCTTCCTCATGGCAATTGCGCTGGCCTTCGGCCTCACGGCGCTTCGCTACCCCATTGGAGACCTGAGCCGCGCCGGGCCGGGTCTTTTCCCCGTCATGGTGAGCAGCCTGCTGCTGCTGATCGGCGCCTCGACCGTGGTGCGTTCGTTCTTCGTCGAGCCGGTGCGGCTGGATCTCCACTTCAAGAACATCGCCCTCATCCTCGGGAGCCTGTGCGGCTTCGCGTTGATATCGATGTACCTGGACATGGTCGCGGGCATCGTCTTCATGGTGTTCTGCTCGGCCTTCGCGGGCAGCTCGAACTCCTGGGTGCGCAACGTCAAGATTTCTGCCGGCCTGATCGCCATGGCGTTCGCGCTTCAGAAACTCCTTGGCTTGAACCTGCCGCTTTTCTGAAGGCCAAGACATGGAAGTCCTCCACAACCTGGCGTTCGGTTTCTCGCACGCCCTCACCTGGCAGAACCTTCTGTTCTGCGCCATCGGCTGCACCGTGGGAACACTGGTCGGCCTGCTGCCGGGCCTCGGCCCGCTCGCAACCATCAGCCTGCTGCTGCCGCTGACCTATTCGATTCCCACCACCGGTGCGCTCATCATGCTGGCCGGCATCTACTACGGTGCGCAATATGGCGACAGCGTGAGCGCCATCACCATGAAGATCCCGCATGCGAGCAGCATCGTGGCCTGCATCGACGGGTATGCGATGACGCTGAAGGGGCAGACGGGGCTTGCGCTCTTCACGGCCGGGTTCTCCAGCTTCATCGGCGGCACGGTCGCGATCCTGGTGCTGTCGTTCTTCGCGCCCATGCTGGGTGAGGTCGCCTTCCTGTTCGGCCCCGCGGACTACGTCGCGATGATGCTGGTCGGTTTCGTGTGCGTGAGCTTCGTCACCACCGGCAGCCTGCTGAACGGCCTGGCAATGTGCATGATCGGCGTGCTGCTCGGAACGATCGGCACCGACGTGAACAGCGGCATGGCGCGCTTCACGCTGGACATGCCTTTCCTGACCGACGGTGTCGGCATCGTGAGCATCGCGCTGGGCTGCTTCGGCATTGCCGAGATCACCAAGAACCTCGACTCCCGCGAGGAGCGCTCGCCCTTCAACGGCAAGATCAACCTCATTCCCACCTGGGCGGAATTCAAGCGGATCATCCCCAGCGCGCTGCGCGGCAGCGTGGTCGGCTCGCTGCTGGGCATACTGCCCGGCGGCGGCCCCACCATCGCGCAGTTCGCCGCCTACGCGCTCGACAAGAAGGTCAGCAAGTACAAGCACGAGATCGGCACCGGTTGCATCGAAGGCGTGGCCGGCCAGGCCGCGGCCGACGAAGCAGCGGCGCGCACCAGCTTCATCCCGCTGATGAGCATCGGCATTCCGGAGAACGCCGTCATGGCGCTGATGCTGGCGGCCTTCATCATCAAGGGCATCCAGCCGGGCCCCAACATGATCGGCGCCCACCCCGAGCTGTTCTGGGGCCTGGTGGCCAGCATGTGGATCGGCAACGTGTTCCTGCTGGTGCTGAACGTGCCGCTGGTGCGCTACTGGCTCTCGGTGTTCAAGATCCCGTACAGCGTGCTGTTCCCGTCGATCCTGTTCTTCTGCTGCATCGGCACCTACAGCGTCAACAACAACCTCGAAGACGTCTTCATCACGTCGGCCTTCGGCTTCATGGGCTACATGTTCATGCGGCTCGAACTCGACGCCGCGCCGCTCATGCTCGGATTCATCCTCGGCCCGATGCTCGAGGAGAACTTCCGCCGCGCGATGCTGCTGAGCCGCGGAAGCTTCGGCACCTTTGTGTCGCGTCCCATCAGCGGCACCCTGCTCAGCATGATCGGCATCTTCGTTGTGTGGCAGGTGGTCTCGTTCATTGTTCAGGCCCGGAGGAAAGGCGCCATTGCACCCGCGCCCATGGCGCTGGAACCGCAGGAGTAGGACCCCGGCCTGGTGGATCAGGAATCCGGCGTGAAGAGCACCGTGCCGTGCGCGTGAACCCGGGTCCGGTCGTCCGCGCCTTTCATCGCGCCCTGCAATTCGAGGATGCTGCCGCCCTTCGAGTGGGCGGCGATCGAGGTCACGCACCATTCCATGAGGACCGTCTCGGTCGCGAGCACCGGGCGCAGCAGGTCGACCGAAAAGCTGGTGCCCAGCACGCTCCCTCTCCGGGCGAAGTGCGTGGCGGTGAGGCCCAGCAGGAGGGACGTGGTGTGGGTAGCGCTGGCGATCAATCCGCCGAAGCGCGTGCCGCGTGCGAACTGCGCATCGTGGTGCAGCGGGTTCTCGTCGCCCGCCGCCATCGCAAAGCGGCTGACTTGTTCCTCGCTGAATGCATGGGTCTGAACGAAGCGGTATCCAGGCGCAATAGGCGCGCCCGTCAGTTGGGTCTCATCCATGGCTGGACGGCGATGTGATGGCTTCCCGGCTGCCGGCCTGCTGGCGCAGCCGGAACTTCTGGATCTTTCCCGTGGCGGTCTTCGGCAAGCTGCTGAATATCACCCGGCGCGGACACTTGAAGTGCGCCAGCCGTTCCCGGCAGAAAGAAATGATCTCTTGCTCGGAAGGCGCCGGCGCACCTGCCCTGAGTTCGATGAACACGCACGGCACCTCGCCCCATTTCTCGTCGGGCTGTGCGACCACGGCGGCATGCAGGACCGCCGGGTGTCCATGCACGACGTCCTCGACTTCCACGGATGAGATGTTCTCGCCGCCGGAAATGATCACGTCCTTCGACCGGTCGGTGATCTGCGCATAGCCATTGCCATGAAGGACCGCGACGTCGCCGGTGCGGAACCAGCCATCGGCGAGCGCCTTGCGCGTTGCGGCCTCGTTCTTGAAGTAGCCCATCATCACCGTGTTCCCGCGCAGCATGAGTTCCCCCGCGCTTTTCCCGTCGTGCGCAACGGGCTCGAGCGTGTCTGCGTCGCCGACCATGAGGCCTTCGAACATGGCGGCTCGCACGCCCTGGCGCACCCGGAGCTTGCCTTGTTCCGCCTGCGGCAGTTCGTTCCAGCCGTCTTGCCACACGCAACTCACCGGCGTTCCGGAAACTTCCGTGATGCCGAAGACGTGCTCCACATCGAAGCCCATGGCCAGGACCGCATTCAGCACGGAAAGGGGAGGGGGCGATCCCGCCGTCAACACCCGGACGGAACGGGGCAGCTCGGCGTGCCGCGCCGAATCCGCGAGCATCGCCATCACGGTCGGCGCTGCACAGAGATGATCGATCTCATGCTTGTCGATCGCTTCCAGCACCGCGGCGGCCGACACCCTGCGCAGGCACACATGGGTACCCGCTGCCGCCGTGATGGCCCAGGTGAAGCACCATCCGTTCGCGTGGAACATCGGCAGCGTCCACAGATACTTCGGCGCGCGCGGCATCGCCCAGTTGGTGATTTGCAGCAGGCTCATCAGGTAGGTGCCGCGGTGGCTGGCCACCACCCCCTTGGGATCGCCTGTCGTACCCGAGGTGTAGTTCAGGGCGATCGGCTGCCACTCGTCGCTGGGCCAGCAGCCGGGGAAGCTGGAATCGCCGCTCGCCAGCAGAGACTCGTAGTCCGTCTCTCCGATGCTTTCACCGGGCGGAGCCAGGTGGTCATTGATGTCGACGACGACCGGAGGATCCTCGAGAAGCTCCAAGGCGGCCGCAACCGTCCCGGAGAACTCGCGGTCGACCATCAGCAGCTTGCACTCGCCATGACGCAGGATGAACGCGATCCCTTCAGGATCCAGGCGGTGATTGATCGCGTTGAGCACGGCGCCGGCCAGGGGTACGCCGAAGTGCGACTCCAGCATGGCCGGTGTGTTGGGCGCCAGGACGGAGACCGTGTCCCCCGGCAGGATGCCTCGGTTCACCAGCGCCGAGGCCAGGCGATGGCAACGCTCTCGTGTTTGCTCCCAGGTTCGCGACAGGTCGCCGTGCACCACAGCCAAGCGCTTCGGATGGGCCAGCGCAGCGCGATCCAGGAAGCCGAGTGGCGTCAGCGGCACATGATTTGCCTCGCAGCGATCGAGGCCTTTCCCATAGGATTCCGCACTCATGGTTTTGTCTCCTTTGCGGTGTTGTGGAACGTCGTGAATGTGGAGACTGGCTCTCGTTCGGTGACGAGCGAGTTCTCGATCGAAGACGGGTCGGCGTAGCCCAGGCTCATGCCGCAAACGAGCATCTGGCCCGCGGGAATTTCAAGCAGCGCGGCGATCTGGCGGTGGAACTTCAGGAAGGCGGCTTGAGGGCAGGTGTGGAGGTTGCGGGCTCGCGCGGCGACCATCACGCTTTGCAGGAACATGCCGTAGTCCAGCAGGCTTCCTTCCTGGAGTGCGCGGTCTACCGTAAAGAACAAGCCCACGGGTGCATCGAAGAACCGGTAGTTGCGCCCGTGCTGCACGTGCATGCGCTGCTTGTCGCCCTTGGCGATTCCGAGCAGCCCGTAGAGATCCCAGCCCACCTTGCGGCGCCGCTCCAGGTAGGGAGGAAACCATTCGCGCGGGTAGTAGTCATACGGCTCGGCCAGTTCCTGGGACCGGCGAGGATCGTCGTCGAGCTCCGCAATCGCAGCGGACAGGCGGATCTTCGCGGGGCCGGTGAGGACATGCACATGCCAGGGCTGCATGTTCATGCCGGAAGCGCTGTAGCGCGCCGTCGAGAGAATCGATTCGATTTCTTCTTGCGGGACCGGGCGGGGCAAAAACGCCCTCACGCTGCGCCGGCTGGCGATGGCCCAATCGACTGCATCCCGCAGGGCTTGCGTGTTCAATGGCGGCGCCATCATTCGATTCATTCCAGATACCTTCGCAATTTCGCAGCCTGCACCCGCTGCAGGTGCTCGTTCATGGCCACTCTATCGGTCAAGGGTTTGCGGGTCGATGCCCAAAGACAGCGGCTCTGCCGAGGTAACCGGGCACCCCTTCGGGTACGCCGTCCGCGCGGCGGCTGCGGTCCTCGCGCCGGAACGCTGGCGGTTATTCCGCCGTGGGCGCAGACGATCGATAGGCCCCGGGGCTGACGCCCGTCCATTTCTTGAATGCGCGATGGAAGGCGCTTGTTTCCTGGAAGCCGGTCCGCTCGGCCACTTCGGCCACCGTCAACGACGCACTCGACAAAAGATCGATGGCGATGTCGCGCCGCAGATCGTCTTTCACCCGCTGGTAGCTCAGGCCCTCCTGTTGCAAGCGTCGTTGCAGCGTGGTGCCGGACACCGAGAGTTCCTGCGCGAGCATCTCCAGGTCGGGCCAGGCATCGGGCAGCTGGCTGCGCAACCGGTTGCGGACCTGTGCGCTCGTGCTCGCGTCGTTGCGGTACTTGACCAGCAGATTGGCCGGCGCCGCGCGCAGGAAGTTGTCGACCGTTTCAGGGGATTCAGCGATCTTCAGATCCAGCAGGTCGCTCGCGAACGTGATGTGCGTGGTCTTGCCGTTGAACTTCACGTTTTCGCAGAACCGCGTCCGGTAGTGGCTGTCATCGCCAGGAGGCGGGCATCGGAACTGCATCTCGCGCAATGGAATCCGCCGGTGCACGAGCCAGCATGCCAACCCATGCACGAGGATGAACCAGGTGCCGTAGCCGAACAGCCGGCGCAGCACACCGCCGTCATGCAGGATCACGCGCGCCTCGTCCGCCGAGCGGACCAGCTCCCCTCGAAAATCGTCCAAGGTGGCGTGCAGGAACCGGAGGATGCGGCGAAGGGCGTGCTCCAGGTTGTCCGAGCTGACGGCCGCGCGTGTCATGAGCGCGTAGCTCCCCCGGCGCAGCCCATGGCTGTCGAGGCCGAAGAACTCATCGTCCATCAGATCGGCCAGGGCCACCCACATCCGCGAATACGCCGCCGGCGACACGCGCGCGCGCGGTGCATTCAGCAAATCGCGATCGAGCTTCGCGGCCTCGAGGACCCGGCTGAGGTCCATGTTCCGAAGCGCGGCGGCATGAATCGCCTCGTGCACCAGCTCGATGGAAACCGTGCCCTTCAAGCCTGCTGTCTTCATTTAAACCCCGCTCAAGATTTGTCAGCCGGGGCGCGCCCGGCCCGGCTGCTGGCCTCGGGCGGCTTTGCCCGCGGGCCGCCGGCGCGTGAGCGCCAGGTTGGCCGTCAGCATGGCCGCGACCAGCGTGACCAGCCAAGAAAAATACACCCACAGAAAGAACATGGGCAGGGCCGCGAACGCCCCGTACAGCGCCTTGTACGTCGGCACCTTCACAAGATAGTTGGTGAAGCCGCGCTTGCCGAGTTCGAAAGCCACGCTGGCGATCAAGCCGCCCGCGAAGGCATCGCGCAACCGCACGTGGGTGTTCGGAACGAGGTAGAACATGCTCGTCAGCACGGCCAGGCCGAGCAGGAGCGGGCCGAGGTCGAGCACGAAGGCGAGCGAGCGCGGAAGCGCGCCAATGAGGCCCAGTGAAACGCCCAGCAAGTACGACGTCGCCCACAGGCTCAGGCCCAGCACGGGGGGGCCGACGGCCAGCATCAGCAGGTAGAGGCCCACCCTCTTGAAGAACGGCCGGTTCTTGCGAACCTTCCACATCTGGTTCAGCGCGTTCTCGACCGTGAGCAGCATCGCGATGGCGGTGCCCAGCAGGAAAAGCGATCCGACCCAGGTGAGGCCGCTGGCATTCCCGACGAACTGGTTCAGGTACTTCAACACCGTGCGGGCAATGTCGGGCGGAAGCAGCCTGTTCAGCAGAAACTCCTGCAGGGCGTCCTTGAACCGCGTGAAGACCGGGAAGCGCGTGAACAGCGCGAAGCTCGCTGCCAGCAAGGGCACGATGGACAGCAAGGTCGTGAACGCCAGGCTGCCGGCGACCTGGGGCAGGCGCTCTTTGCGGGCGCGGTCGATGGTCAATCGGGTCAGGGTGAGCATGGTTCGCAGAGGGAAAACTCGAATGGCTTCGCGGCCGCGAGGACCGCTGCCAGTGCGCGCCATTGTGATCGGTACTTCGGAAGCTGCTCGGGCCGCCCGAGGTGCCGCGTCAGAGCAGGTCTTCGTCCACCACCAGCGACAGCACCGACCAGCGAAGCCGCTGGGCCCAGTTCGATTCCGGCTCGCGATGCTGCACCCATTGGCGCCCGTCGCGAAGAAAACTCCATTGCAGGCCGCCGCGTCGCGCCATTGCTTCGCTCACGCTGAAGCTTGCCGGCATGCGGACCCGCTGGATCAGGTCCGCCAGCTCGCCGGCCAGCGCAGGGCTTTCGACGATCAGGCCCAGTTCGGTGTTGCAATGGGCTGAGCGCCGGTCCATGTTCATCGACCCGACGTAGAACCAGCGCCGGTCGATCACCGCCAGCTTGGCGTGCAAGCGGCCCAGGGAACCGCGGGCGCTTTCGGTGTCGCTCCCGGCCGGATGCGGTCCGCTGGCGGGCATCAGCTCGTACAGCATGGCGCCCGACCGCAAGAGCGCGTTGCGGTAGCGCGCATAGCCATAGTGCACCAGCGGCTCGTCGGTGGTGGCGAGCGAATTGGTCATCACCGACACGCGCGCGCCTTCGCGGCTCGCATGAGCCAGCACCTGGATCATGCGGGGCATGGGCACGAAGTAGGGCGAGACGACGAGCACCTCCGAGCGCGCAGTGCGCAAGAGGTCGAGGTTCGCGGCCATCACCGCGCCCTCGCGGCCTTGCGGTGCCTCGGCTTCTTCGGCGCTGCCGCCGGCGTCGTTGGCCGACGTGCCTTGCGCCACCGCATCGGCGATCACGCGCACCTTCGCGGGCACCAGCGCCACCCTTCCTTGCGCCAGCTGCGCGCCGACCGGGCCGCGCCCCAGCTCGTCATGCTCGTCGGCAAGAGGCACCCAGCGCCCGAGGTCGCGCACGATCGCCGCGAAGCGCTCGCGCGCATGGGCCGGCGCCGTGCCACCGCCGGAGGCGATCGCCTCGAAGGGATAGGACAGCGGTCCGTTCCAGAAGGCATCGAAGCTCGCCGACAGTGCGCGCACGGCAGGCCCGGCCAGGAGCGCATCCATGTCGATGAAGTTGGCCGGCTTGCTGCGCCCGAAGTATTCGTCGGCGATGTTGCGACCGCCGGTGATCGCAAAGCTGTTGTCGGCAATGAAGAGCTTGTTGTGCATGCGGCGGTTCACGCGGCCGATCTCGTGCAGCGACAGCAGCACGCGCGTGCGAAGGCCGCCGCTGCGCACCGGCAGCGGGTTGAAGACCCGCACCTCCACGTTGCCGTATGCGGCCAATCCGGCCAGCAGCTGGTCGTCCCCGCTCGTGTACAGGTCGTCGACCAGGAGGCGCACGCGCACGCCGCGCTCTGCCGCGTCGCGCAGCTCGCGCAGGAACTGCCGTCCTGAGATGTCGTCGGCCACCACGTAGTACTGCGCGTCGACCGTGTGCCGTGCGGCCTGGGCGAGCGCGATGCGCGCCTCGAAGGCCTGGTCGCCACTCGGCAGCAGGCGCACGCCGGAGACATCGGACACATCGGCTGCGGCACCGTGCAAGCCTGGCAGCGATGCGGCGGCGATGCGCGCCAGGGCACTGTCCCCCACGTCGGTGCGTGCCTGCGAGGCGACCCGGTGCACCTCGCCCGGCAATGCGGCGCAGCCCGCCAGCAGCGAGAGCGCGGCCATGGCCGCGGCGCACAGCCAGCGGGCGAGCTCCACATGGTGCAGCGCCAGGATGCAGCACCGGCACGCAAGCGGCTCCCATGCGGCACGCAGCGCGGCAAGAAACTTGGAGGTGGTGGTCATGGCGGGCCTCGGTGCATCGGATGCGAAGTGGCGATTGATGCAGGCAGTCTTCCGCGCGGCGCCCGCCGCAACAATTGAACGCAGCGGCTAGGCCGCCGGCTGCCCGCGATCGAAGCTGCGGCCTAGTCCGGCGGCGCAGTGCGGCGGGCCGTCCGACTAGGCCTTTGGTGTAGGTGCGGGCGCTCGCTTATTGGGGGGCTTTGCGCTAACCTGCGTGCGGACGGGGAGGGTCACCGTAGACGAGAGGCCTGTATGAAGGTTCTGCTGGTCGATGACCATGAGATCGTCTGGAACGGCACGCGCCTCCTGCTGGAGCGCATGGCCGCCGAGATCGAACCCGGCCGCCCCTTCCACTTCGAAGCCGTGCGGGACGCCGAGCAGGCCTGCCAGCTGGACCCCGCCGGCGTCGACCTGCTGCTGCTCGACTACCACCTGCCCCAGCTCTCCGGCGTGGCCGCGCTCAAGGCCGTGAAGGCGCACTTCGAGGCCACGCCCGTGTGCATGCAGTCGGCCGAAAGCTCCCCGCAGCGCGTGCGCGAAGTCATCGAGGCCGGCGCGGCCGGTTTCATTCCCAAGTCGTACCGGCTCGAGGACATGGAGGCGGCCCTGCGCGTGGTGCTGCGCCACCGCATCTACCTGCCGGCCGAGTTCGTCCTGGCCGACGACGTGACCCGCGCGCGCGAGCCCGACGAGCTGCCGCGCGAGGACCTCGCCGGCTTCCTGCGCGTGGAGCTGTCGCCGCGCCAGCGCCAGGTGCTGGCGCTGGCGATGCGCGGCATGCCGGTCAAGCTGATCGCGCGCCAGCTGCAGATTGCCGAGGGCACCGTGAAGGTGCACCTGTCGATGGTCTACCGGGCGCTGGGCGCGCGCAACCGCACCGATGCCATGTGCCGCGTGTTCGACGCGCAGGCGGCTTGGGCGCTCGAGGCCGCCTAGCATGCCGGCCGCGTCTGATGAATTGGACGAACGCCGCCTGCAGGTGGTCGCCGAGCAGGCCGTGGGCTTGCGCTGGCAGATCCTGCTCACCGCCGTCGTGGTGGCCGCGATCGTCTGGCGCGACGTTCCCGCGCCGTGGGTGCTCGCCTGGTTCGCGGCGGTGATCGCCAGCCGCGAGTGGCGCGCCGCCGCGCTCGCGCGCATGGCCGCCGACCGTGTCCGGCCGATCGCCGAGCGGCTGCGCGACACGGTGTACTGGAACGTGCTGATCGGCGCCTGCAACGGCTCCGCCGCACTGTTCATGACGCGGCTGGACCCGACGCTCGATGCGGTCCTCACGATGATCCTGGTGTCCTGGGGCGCAGGCGCGGTGTCCACCAGCGCCACGGTGATGCCCGCTTTCCTGGCCTACGCGGCGCTGCTCTTTGTGCCCACGGCCGCCATGTGGCTGGCGGCCGGCGGCTGGCTCGGCTGGGGCGTGGGCGCGCTGGTGCTGATGTTCTTCGGCGTGCAGACGCGCTTTGCCCGGCGCAACCTCGAAACCTTCGAGGAGTCGTTCGGCATCCGCGCCGAGAACCAGGCGCTCGCCACCTCACTGGAGTTCGAGCGTGCGCAGTTGGCCATCGCCCGCGACCAGGCGGTGCGCGCCAACAACGACAAGAGCCGCTTCCTGGCCGGCGCCAGCCATGACCTGCGTCAGCCGCTGCAAGCCATGGCGCTCAACGTGGGCGCGCTGCGCCACGTGGCGATGGCGCCCGATGCGCGCGCGATCGTCGAGGTGGTGGACAGCAGCCTGGAGCAGCTGCGCGCCATGCTCGATGCGCTGCTCGACGTCTCGAAGCT
>Ga0209673_1001182_pt1 | contig 28228 bp, 34 predicted proteins | sample AraplaCol_mMS_r2_2_FD_184274 | JGI IMG/M metagenome (GOLD analysis project Ga0209673, IMG submission 184274) | Arabidopsis root microbial communities from North Carolina, USA - plate scrape MF_Col_mMS_r2 (SPAdes) (version 3) | ecosystem: Host-associated > Plants > Roots > Endosphere | place... | reverse complement strand
TTTTTTTTTTTTTTTTTTTTTGCCCTTCACTTCTCGAGTCTGGCTACTCGATTCCACTCATTGTCTTGGTAGAATATCTATACTCATTTTATCGACTGGATCGATTATCTTTCTCTTCCCTGTCTCAGACGTAACTGTTTTCTTGAGCCAGATATCTTCAATATGCGTTTCAATTATCAGTTCACCCTCGCCATAATCCTGCCCTTGGTGAGGGCAAAGGAATCCCGAACCTTTGCCGTGAATCACTTCTACGGACAAGGTCCTTTGACTATGGGCCGTATGGATCCAATCGTTGATCCTGGTGTCCCAGCCACTCATTCGCATGCTATTCAAGGTGGAAGTAATTTCAACTTGACCATGGGAAATGAAGACCTGATGGACTCCCATTGTACTTCGTCTTTGGTGGATGCAGACAAGAGCAATTATTGGACGCCAACCCTATACTTCCAGGATCCAGCCAACGGCAGCTTCGTTTCAGTTCCTATGTTTTATATGAACGTTTACTACTTGTAGGTATCCTTGGAGATTGATTCTGAAATGGAAGGCTTTGCTAACGTCCTTATGAAATAGTTTTGAACCCACCGACGATGAAATCAAGTCTTTCCCCGTTGGTCTTCGTATGATGAGCGGCGATAAGTCCTTGAGGACACCACCACCAGGAGGAGCTGCCAATAATCTGGATACGAACCAGGGGGAAATACAACCCGTTCAATGGACATGCCCTCGTACTTCCTACGATCCACCTTCTTACCCCGCCGACTCTGATGGACTACATGGTGTTGGTATCCAAGACCCCAACAACCAAGGTGCTGGTGCTGGTTTCCCTGATGCGAACTGTGATGGCTATGCATCTCCACTACGTGCTGATATTCATTTTCCCTCTTGCTATAACCCGAAGGCTGGTTTGATGGACTATAAGAACAATATGGCATTTCCAAGTTCCAAGGGAACGACCTATGGGAAGATGAACTGCCCTGAAGGATGGATTCATCTGCCGCATATCTTTTACGAAGTATACTGGAATACTCCCTTGTTTGCAGATAGATGGGAGCAAGGGAAAGGTACGCAGCCATTTATCTTATCAAATGGTGATCGCACTGGCTATTCACTGCATGGAGATTTTGTAAGTTTTTTTTCCCTCTGAGAGTCAAAGACAATGAACCGCTGACAAGTTTTATTAGATCTCTGGCTGGGACGTTGATGTTCTGCAAAAGATAATTGACAATTGTGATGCTGGCGATGCTGGTATGGATAAGTGTGCTGATGCTGGAGTAATCAACGACGCTTCTAAAAGCTGCAATATCGCCAACCTTGTGCCAGAGAATATCGCTGGTGTCCTTGAGAAACTCCCGGGAGACAACCCACCAACAGGATGGGGTCAAGGAGAGAGTGGATCGTCTAGCTCACCAGCAGCCACGGCGACGGCATCTGCAGGTCTTTATCATCGGAGGGCCAGGAGACACCGGGCAGCTGGCCATGCCTGGTGAATAAGGTGTCTCCATACATCTAGAACTGTTGAATCTTCAAGTTAGCGCCCTTTGCCTCTTAAAGGGTTGTCAGTGTAACCTTATTTGCTATTTTTAGATAAAAAACTATCTACCCATAGTTCTTACGGAGGACTTCTTTTTCGGTTCAAGAAACCATTGCGTTGACTGATATTTTTGATTATTAGGCTATATCTTAATTTTAAACTGGCTGTTCCTGGGAATGAATTTGACTCGTCTTCTGGAAATAGAACACATCTATTTCCGCTTCGTAAATACCAATTGGCATCCATCCTGAAATCGTTAGCAGGGCTCATAGACAGATGAAGTGTGTAGCATTTGTTTGGTTGGTGATTGATTACATACCATAGGGAAAAGAGTTGCAAAGACTTTGATCTCCTCAGACTTTTCTGTCGGATAGTGCTTCCAATCTAGCTCAAGTGCTGCCTTTCCAATCATACCAGCCATAGATAAGGGCACATATCTTCTCGCAAGGCAATCATGCGGCCCTGCACCGAAGACTAGCCAATTCTTAGTCTTAGATTCGGCATCCCCAGTAATCCAGCGATCGGGATCAAAAGAATCGGGATCCGAGTAAACGTTCGGATCATGCAGTGCCGGATAACAGGAGGGAATTATCATGGAGCCTTTTGGCACCGTATAGTCGGAAGTAACGGGGAAGTTCTTGGTTGCAAGATAGGGAACAAAAATGACCGGAGGTCTGTGACGAAGAATCTCTTTAATTACCGCGGCAGTATACGTGAGTGACTCCAACATCGGCAAGTCAAAAGACTTGTCCTTATCACCTCCGCGCGCAGCTAGATTCTCTTCTCGCAGCTTATTCAATACATCGGGTCGTTGGGCTAACACTTGAAATAGCCATGTAGTAGCACTGCTAGAGGCGTCTTGAGAGGCGAAGAGAAATGTGAAAAGCGTCTCACCGATCTCCTCATTCGTAAACTCACGGATTAGATTTGTGGGCTTTTCAGCATCTGTCTCTCCAGCTGCAACCCTCTGTCTATATTTCTCCGACTCCATCATGTGAAGTACCCAGTGGTCCACGATACAAGTGGGCTTTGCACCAGTTGCCATGTTCGCCTTACATGCTGCAGCGCATTTCGCAAATTCGACATGGACAGCATCGGAAATTCTCTTTCCCAGCCAGGGCTTAGTGAATGGAATATACATTGAGAGTGGGACGTTGACCAGCTCCATAGCAGCGGTAACGAGGTAGAAATCGTCGGCAATCTTTTTGACGGCATCCTGTGAGATGTAGTCACCGAAGAAAGTGCGGCAAGAGAGCGCACAGTTGATTTCGCGGAACATTGGCATGAATGAAATTGGTTTCAATGAGTTTGCTGCACTTGCTGAAACGAACTTCTCAAAGTACTGTCCCAGCACCTTATCTTGTACTGGGAGATATGTTGAAATTGCCCTGTTGGTAAACAACGGCGTGAGTCCCCTGCGATATTCTGCGTGGGCTTTTCCCTGGAGGAAGACCCATGCTTTGTGACCCAGTAAATCTTTCGCAATCGGAACAATGCATGGCTCTGCATATGAAGGGGATTTGAAAACTTTATGGGCGATGTCTCGGTCGGAGGCAAGAACGACAAATCTGTAGAATGTCGGATGTGAGAACCAATTGACCTGAATCTATAAACTAGCAGCATAAAACGCACTTATGGAAGATAGAGACACAGCTGAGAGGGCCACTCGCCCACTGTGCTAAGTATGACTCAAATTTGGGGTCGATGGCTTGAAGGAATGGACCCATCAGTGGAATCTTGAAGGTAGGTCCAGCAATGGACCCTTTTCGCTTGAGGTACATGACTTTCCAAAATATTAATGGACTGGACGATGTAGAAATTGACACTCACTTACTTTGGTCGTATAGGACTAAACCGAGGGTTGCAGTCATTATGTATTGCCAAATTGTCCACGTCGGAAGAATTGACTGTATAGAGCTGAGGAGATTCAGCCTACCATCCATACGCCATTCCTCCAGACCATGCTGATCAGCAAGAGATACATTTAACATATCAATGGCCATTATTCTCATGGATATAATAATTGCTCCTAACAATTCATTGAGGAAATACCGGGAACTGCTACCTCTTATATACGATAGCAATGTCTGTTGTTTACCGGATTGGGGCTAGACTCCGAATTTATAGATGTGCATTAGATCCACCTGAACTAGCTATACTCTAGACCAATTGAATTATCATTGATTAAATTATGTATTTGACTATTAACGAACAATCATCCGCAGTACGATGTTCAGGCACAGACCATAAAAAAGCAACCTAATTGGCTGGACTGATATTAGGCTATCGGAGTCTAGTCCTTTTTAGGAAATCTGACTGCGATGGCAATCGAGCCTCCTCGCAGTCGCGTAATCAAATGACCCCCCACCGCCCTTAGGAGCGGCACGATTGACTTCTCTCCTCAAACACGTTCTCTTATGAACCTTTTTCAGAAATGCGACAAACCCTCAGGCGATCTTGTGCAGCCTGTGCCAAATTAAAACACAGTTGTGATCTGAAATTACCCCGTTGCTCAAGATGCGTCAAGCGCAAAGTCCTTTGTGTCTATGCGAATGAACCCTTAGCAGCTCCGGTACCTTCCGGGAGTAACAGAACATTAGCCATCGGACCCCGAATGGAAGAAGGATGTTTGTCGGGGTATAATGTGGGATCTTTCGACCCCTTTGATTCGTATCCGCCAACAAGGCTTCCTCGGCAGCAAGTACAACGCCTCATTTATAGCTGTATGTACTACATCTTCATTTGAAAAAATCTCCTGAATTGGTAGACTCATTCATTCTAGTCCTTCACAAAATAGCTTTTCAGTATTATCCGCTTGATCTAGAGCCAACTTCAAATCCATTCCTCATCTCGTGGTGGCCACTTGCTCTCGGAGACCCTGCTTTATTCCATGTCTCATTACAGACAGCATGTCTTGATGAAGAAAGAGCCGCCCAGAAAGGCTTCCGGAGTTCCGAGATTCTTATGGCTGATTCTGTAGCTCTACTGCGGCGTAAAATTAATAGTACATCTCTTGCTGTTCAAGACGGGACAATGAACTCTGTCATTACACTGGCAACTATAGAGGTAAGTTTGTGCCATACCTCAACTCTGTGTATTCTCCGTTTATCTCAAGATCACATGCTGAGATTCACGAACCTTTAGTTCGGCAAGGGAAACCATGAGGCGAGCCGCATGCACATCGAAGGCGTCAAACAGCTAGTCTGCTTGAGAGGGGGTATCAATTCAGTGAGACAAACTAGTCCCTTAACAGCGCGGATGATCAGCTGGTCGGTGGCTTTATATTTTACGTAGATCTGAGATTCATCTTTACTAATCTTTCATGAAGGGTATCGATGCTCGTTATGGGTCTCCCACAGTTTGAGACACAAGATGACATAGGGGTGGGAGATGGAATACCTCCAATCCCAGAGTGGCAGATTGAGGCAACGTCCTCTCGCGATTCTTTAGAAAATTTGATCGATATGGAGATATCTGATGATGTGATGAACGTTTTCAATCGCCTGCGTAACGTCTTTCAAAGGGCCAATCGAGTGTCTATCACGAACACACAACTTCATGATCTGACATGTTATGTTGTCCACCGACTTCTACTTTCAACGCCTGATGCACAAGTATCGAATTTGTCACCGATTACCGAGTCCATTCGCTATACCATACTCTTATACTTGTTTATTGTACAAGGTCCAACTTATTACTCTCACGCAGTTATGCTGAATACGTTGGTGACCAGGCTGATACAAAGCCTCCAACAACTTCAGTCTACACCTCAAAAAATTGGGCCATTGGATGTTTGGTTTACATTAATTGGCATGGTGGCATCAGTGGGAACTACGCATTATTCATGGTTCTTTGGAAAAGCAAGGGAGTTGACAGATACTTTACACATCGAGAGTGCCAGCAAGGTTCTCGATAAGGCAAAATCTTTCCTGTGGCTAGACGTCTCGCAAGGCGATTACATTTTTGGCGTACAATGTGAAGCCTTTGTCAATGTTGAATGCCAGTCAGATTCGCCGGTCCTGTCAGCAAGTACTCAGATAAGCAACAAAGTGATTGAGCTTTTGTAACTCAATGCATATAAATCAGCTTCTATGAGATGTCTATAAAATCGAAGAGAACAGCAGGTATCTTGCATTTTTGGCCATTTTACTTTGACACGACAGAGCCAAAATTCCGAAATGATGTTCCACGAACTGTCATGACGAGAATTGACAGTGAGAGGCTCACAAAAATATTACTCTTTCGCGCTCTTATCCCTGCGCTTGGCGAGCAGCCCCATCTAACTCGTATTTTTGATTTCGTGATAGTTTACCACCAGGACCACTTCTGTACATATTCACTTTGGATAATCTTGATATCCCATCTCAACATGATCAAAATATGACAGTATAGCAGGACTATGGAATGGTTTCGATTAATTAAACCTCCGATACGTCCAATATATCTAAAATCCAAGTACCGGAGCCGTCTACGAAACTTCATAAACGGTGGAGATATCAACATTGCCGATCTCGCTTAACCGCTGGCGTGTTTCACATCCCCGCCGTGTGCTATCAACTTGCATAAAGCGCCACTACAGGCCGCGCGCCAAATTTGGTTGCTCAAAAATTGGGTTCTTTGGAAAATTATTGTGACTCAATGACGAGGATGGCTTTAGTCTCGACAAGCCAATGGAGTCATGATGATTAAGAGTCGAGCAGAAGTGCCCTTCAATGTCGCAATAAACAGCTTGCGGTCTTCAGGACTTTGAATAGTCAGAATACTAATGGATCTACTAAGCACAGAGCACAAACAATTGTGAAACGCGCCAAAGAAAAACCCCGAACCGCCATCGATTCCTCTCACATTGTGACTACATTGGAAGATCCGCTTTGTTATTGCAATTAGGGGCCATCGAATACCCACTTTTCTTTCTCTCGTGGGTTGTTATTGGGTATTTGAGTCGACTAAGCCAGGGGCGTGTTTGAAGACACTATTAGCTTATTTTGATTGCCGAGATGAAGGAAGACAAAAGGATAGTCTTGAATACTTAAGGCAAAAACCCTCTCCCACCTCCTTCTGGAGAGATCGTGGCTGTTCCATCTTCATTTCTATTTCCCCTTTTTTTTCGAGCTTCATTGACTGAAGTCTCTTACATTCCTTTCTTTGTAAATCTACTTGTGGATACATTCAATATCTTCCAAAATGTCTTTGTCGAAGACTGCGAGTCTGATTCTCGCCTCGGCTGCGCTGGTCGCAGGCCATGGCTACGTTACCAGCATTGACGTTGATGGCACTACATACGGTGGATATCTTGTCGATACTTATTATTACGAATCTGATCCTCCGAAGCTAATCGCTTGGTCGACTACCGCAACTGATGACGGATATGTTGCTCCAAGCGCTTACGATTCATCCGATATCATCTGTCACCGTGGATCTTCTCCCGGGGCACTCTCTGCATCGGTTGCCCCTGGTGGCTCCGTCAAGATGACTTGGAATACCTGGCCAGATGATCATCATGGACCAGTTATTACCTATCTTGCTAAATGCGATGGCGACTGCGCAGATGTGGATAAGACTACTCTGGAATTCTTCAAGATCGATGCTGGTGGTTTGATCAGTGATGCTTCGATCCCTGGTACCTGGGCTAGCGATAAGCTCATCGAAGATGATCTCAGTCGTACCATTACTATTCCCTCTGATATCGCAGCCGGAAACTACGTTCTCCGTCATGAAATCATTGCTCTTCACAGTGCGGAAAACAAAGATGGTGCACAGAATTACCCCCAGTGCATTAACTTGAAGGTGGCAGGTAGCGGTACTGCCAACCCTAGTGGAACTGTTGGAACATCTCTCTACAAGAATACTGATCCTGGTATCTACGTCAATATCTGGAACACCCTCAGCTCCTATGAAATCCCTGGTCCCGCTCTTTACACAGCTGGTGGCAGCGCTGGAAGCACCGCTAGTGCCAGTGGTGGTGCAGCAACGACAGAAGCAACCTCTACTGCCTCAGCTACTGTAGAGACCTCATCTATTGCTTCACAGACTACTTTGGCAACATCTTCGTTCTCTGAGCCCACTGAGACTGTCTCTCAGGTCATTGCTGTCGCTACTTCTACTACCTCTGCGGACACCTCCACCACAACCTCTGGCGTTCTAAGTGGTTCATGTAGTCAAGAGGGATATTGGTATTGCAACGGCGGTACTGCTTTCCAGCGCTGCGTTGATGGAACATGGGATGCCTCCCAGAGTGTAGCTGCTGGAACAAAGTGCACTGCGGGTATTTCTGAAGACCTTACTATTTCCGCTGCAGTCAAGCGCAGAGAGCCTTCGCATTTGCGTCGTCACAACGCGCGCATCAACCATGTATGATACCCTATCAATGGGATTTGAATTTCTAGTATATATAAGAATTAGGTAGTATAATCTGAAAATGAGCAATTACTACTATGGAGGATAACAATTCAAAGAATTCATGGAAAACCGTCAGGTATTTGATTATAGGGAACAGTTATGTATGCTCATATACCATACTCCATTCCAGATTTTCAAACAAAATCTCTGCAAAAACGCACTTTGCTTTACATTCCCCTTTCCAAGATCTCAACATATTCAATTCAAGTTTCAACAAAATGCAATTTGATATCTGGTGTATACAGTACAGTATATATCATCCAATCAAATCCCTTTATTAGCCCCGCCTACGATTAGGTCAGCCGAAACTTATCCGGCTTTTTTGAAGTCTCGAAATTTGACTGTATGTTCCGCAGAGCTCTACACACAATGGGTAAACGCGGCGGCAAAAAGGTATGTGTTTCTATCCTGCTGCATTGGAATTATATCAAACGTGAACTGACATGTCTTCCATTTGCAGTTCAATCGTGGTGGCAGAGGTGGCGGCGGCGGAGGCCGTACAAACTGGTCGGAGATCACCAGAAGCAACGAGAAGCTTGAGCGCTACTACAACGAACTGGGAATTGTTCCCGAAGAGGAGAAGGAGGAGTTCTGGGCTGCGATCCGAAGGGATTTGCCCAACAGTTTCCGATTCACCGGTTCTCGTGGGTACGTTGGCGCAATTTTTCTGCTGTTCTCTTTCGAGGTATCATTTTTTCATCTTCAAGTCCTTCTAACTGTCGCATTGGTATTTTGCAGACACGCGCTTGCTGTTCAAGAGCGCTTGAAACAATTCTATATCCCTGAGATCACCTCAATCAAGTATGAGGGTGAATTCGTCGAGCCCCCGCGCCCCGTCGAGTGGTACCCCGACCAGCTTGCCTGGGCGATGACCACCCCGAAGCAAGTTATTCGCCGCTTCGCTCCTTTCTCCTCATTCCAAAAATTCCTTGTGGCCGAGACCGAGGTTGGTAACATCAGTCGTCAGGAGGTTGTCAGCATGATTCCCCCTCTTTTGATCGACGCCCACCCCGGCATGACTGTTCTCGATATGTGCGCCGCTCCCGGTAGCAAGTCTGCCCAGCTGATGGAACTTCTCCATGCCGGTGAGGAGGACACCATTCTGGATGCTGCGCAGAAGGTCCGTGAGGGAGCTGCTGGCGAGGAGCCACTGGGTCCTGACGGTCTGAACGATGATGGCCGAACCACCGGTCTGCTGATCTGCAACGACAGCGATTACAAGCGCGCACACATGCTTATCCACCAAATGAAACGTCTCAGCTCGCCCAATCTCATTGTCACCAACCACGATGCTACCATGTACCCATCTATCAAGCTGCCACCGGCACCCTCTGCCGAAGGAAAGCCGCAGATGAACCGATACCTTAAGTTCGATCGTATTCTCGCCGACGTTCCCTGCTCAGGCGATGGAACCCCTCGCAAGAACGTCTCTGTGTGGAAGGATTGGAACCCTGCTAATGCTTTGGGACTCTACGTCACTCAGGCTCGAATTCTCGTTCGTGCCCTGCAAATGCTGAAGGTTGGCGGTCGTGTTGTCTACTCAACTTGCAGTTTGAACCCAATTGAAAACGAAGCTGTCATTGCTTCTGCCATCGAGCGCTGCGGTGGCTCTGCCAACGTCAAAATTCTTGATTGCAGCAAGGAGCTGCCTGGTTTGAAGCGCGCCCCGGGATTGCGGAACTGGAAGGTTATGGACCGCGAGGGCCGTATCTGGAACAGCTGGAAAGACGTTGAGGAGCACAAGGAGAAGGAAGGTATTGACGGCCTGGCCCGAATTGCTAAGGGCATGTTTGCTCCTGAGAGCGATGTTGATCTCCCTCTGGATCGCTGCATGCGTGTTTACCCCCATCACCAAGACACCGGTGGCTTCTTCATCACTGTCCTTGAAAAGACACAAGAGATTCGCGCCAAGCCAGAGAACGTCTCTGACGTTATTCCCAAGGCCTCAGTGGCGGCTCTCGCCGATGAGCTGGATTCGCGCAAGAAGAGCAACAGCGAGCCGTATCAGAAGTTGAACTCTCTGGATGATCTTGTTGCTCCTGACCAAGAGGCCGCTAAGGAGGCCGCAAAGAACGCTACTGTTGCCGAGGCTACTCACCAACCGCCGTACTCTACTACTCTTGATGCGCCTCAGCCCGGCTCGCCCTCGAAGCGTGCAGCGGATGACTTTGAGTCTGAAATCCCTGCTAAGAAGACCAAGCTCGAGAATGGCGAGGAATTGTTACTTGGAGATCGCCCGATCCACAAGCCTGCGCCTGCCGTGGAGACTGTTGAGACTACTGAGACTTCTGGTAGCAACACCCCTGCGCAGTCTGCTCCACTCGCCCTGGAGAAGCCTGTGAAGAAGAAGGTCCACCAGGAAGATCCCTACAAGTACTTGGATCCTAACCATGAGGAGCTGCAACCTATCTATAGTTTCTACGAGTTATCCGAGCGATTCCCACGAGACCGCTTCATGGTCCGTAATGTCGAGGGTAACCCCACACGTACTGTCTACTACACCAGCTCTCTCGCTCGCGATATTCTCATCCAAAACGAAGGCTCCGGAATGAAGTTCGTGCACTGCGGTGTGAAAATGTTCGTGAAGCAAGATGCCCAACGAGAGAACGTTTGCCGCTGGCGTATTCAGACCGACGGTCTGAGAATTATCGAGCCCTGGGTCGGTAGCTCTCGCTCTGTCACTCTAACAAAGCGCGAAACTCTCCGTAAATTGCTCGTGGAGATGTTCCCCAAGGTCAACGATGATGGCTGGAAGAGTCTGGGTGAAATTGGTGAGCAAGTCAAGGATATCCCAATGGGTTGCAGCATTCTGCGCGTTGAGCCCACTGGCAAGGAAGATGGCCTCACGTGAGTTTTTATCTGTTTCATGGTTCCCCCCTATCAAATTTCCACTCTAACATCATACCAATAGCGAGCGAATGGTGCTGCCCTTGTGGCGATCGCTGCACTCTCTGAACCTCATGCTTCCCAAGGAAGATCGACGTGCCATGCTACTTCGTATCTTCAATGATGATACCCCTCTTGTCAACGCAACTCAAAAGAAGGGTAATGAGAGCCCCGCGGTTGCAGCTCCGGCGGAGTCAACTGCTGCGGCAGAGGACCAAGCGCTGAAGGTCGAGAACGAACAGCTGGGTGAGGTCGAGCAGGAACACACTGATACTCGTGAGACTTACACTAAGGCTGAGGGCGAGGAGGACCGTTTCAATACCACGGTCTAAATTTGGGATATCGAAGTAAAATTATGGACTTTCACAGTACGAGATGGATTATAAAGATGTAATTGATATACTAGTATTGGTAAAAGTTGACCATACCAAAATGTACTAAAAGTGAAATGGATATTTTACCGTTTCCAGTCTTTTAAATAAGCTTTCCTCGAAATTTAATATCTGCTCGCTTAATTCCAAACGCTGTAGATGACACCGTACAAAACCCAGCAAATTAGGGCTGGTCGATCTGAGATCATATCTACAAGTATACGCCAGTGGACAGTGACTACTTGAAGTAGCTACTGTTACTGCTACTGTAGGACCCATTGAGGAATTTTCTGATTCAAGCATAACAAGTAATTGCTCGGCAATACGCCGGTTAAATCAATGCAATACTGTATGCAAAACTACTCCGGCGTCTTATTACTCGTCTGTTGCCGGATAGTGCCCCCGCAATTAGTTACACTAGTGTAGCTTGCTTCATCTTGAATGAACTCACACTTGCATTCTCTAGCTCGAATTTCGTTTTCTCCGGGAAATTACTACATAGTGCAATAATATGCATCGGTAGAATTGAGTCCGATAATTATCCCGTGGAGCATGGGACCGGGCACTCCGTCGAATTTTATATGCGTACTATAAGACATTTTCTTCGAATGTAAACAGTCACCCTACAGCTCAATCCCATATATATTCTAGTATAATATGATCTCATGAAATCAATTCGAACGAGATCAATCACCCAGGGACTCTGCATCAAACACAATTTAATCCCACCTCAAACGGAAAAATTGCGGCGGTGGACCCTCTCCAAGGCGCCCCCGCAGGCCAAAAAGGCGCGCGGGGGAAGATCTTCGACCCGCCTTCCTGGAGGAGAAACATCTCCACCGCATGGCTCTGTCTACATAGTACTTCATGCAAAAGTAACAGGGTACAGCTATGCAACGGAGTCATAGCCGAAGCCCCGCTGCCCCTGTCGAGCAGCGATGATGCCATGCAATAATATAATGGGAATTTTACGACCTTTTGGTCCCGCGGTGGTCCGATGCTAGTATAAAAAGGTACGATGATCCCTAGCTGCATGCCAGGGGAGCTCTTCGGATCCCACGTCTTCGCGAGCTAGCTTTGTCAATTGTCACCATGAAGCTCTCGTCAGCTTTGGCCGTGGCTACACTGGCTGCTCAGGTAGCTGGTGCTGCTTTGAGTCATAAAGTCAGTGGGCGTACTATTACAGAGCATCCGGACCCCGTCAAGCGGGCTCTATTGCAGAAATATGTGTGTGGAATCCAAACTTTCAACTCTCCAGTTTTATGTTCATCTGCTGATAATGATGTACTTCTTTAGGTGACCTGGGATAAAGACTCCCTCTTCATCAATGGCGAGAGATTGATGGTCTTCAGCGGTGAAGTCCATCCCTTCCGGTAGGTGGCTGTGTAGTTGCAATTGAAACTACTAGATATCAGCAATTAGACTCACGTTGTCTCTCACAGTCTCCCAGTCCCATCTTTATGGATTGACATCTTGCAAAAGATCAAAGCTCTCGGCTTCAACGGTGTCTCTATCTATATTGATTGGGCTCTCCTGGAGGGTAAGCCGGGCCATTATCGGGCTGAAGGCATCTTCGACCTCGAGCCATTTTTTGAGGCTGCCAAAGAGGCTGGCATTTACATCCTCGCACGGCCTGGTCCCTATATCAACGCCGAGGTTTCTGGTGGTGGATTTCCCGGTTGGCTCCAGCGAGTGAATGGCACTCTGAGATCGAGCGACGAGGCTTACCTGAAATCAACTGATAAGTAAGACACTACCGGGGTTTATGCTATGATAAAGTGGCTGACGTGCGATCCAAGCTATATTTCCAACATTGCTGCGACGATTGCCAAGGCTCAAATTACAGAGGGCGGACCAGTCATTCTGTATCAGCCTGAGAATGAGTACTCCGGTGCTTGCTGTGGTGTGAAATTCCCCGATGGACCCTATATGCAATATGTAGAGGACCAAGCTCGCAAGGCTGGGATCGTGGTCCCATTCTTGAGTAACGATGCTTATGCCGGCGGCCACAATGCTCCTGGTACTGGCGAGGGTGAAGCCGACATTTACGGACATGATAGTTACCCTCTTGGATTTGACTGTGCCAACCCTAATGTGTGGCCCGATGGGGGTCTGCCTACTGACTTTCTCACAAACCACTTGGCACAGAGCCCATCCACCCCTTACTCTTTAGTTGAGGTATGTGAACAATTTGCAATTAAATTGAATACCGATTTGACACTTTTGCAGTTCCAAGCTGGCGCCTTTGATCCCTGGGGAGGAAATGGATTCGACGCCTGTGCCGCTCTCGTAAACCACGAATTTGAGAGAGTTTTCTATAAGAATGACTTCAGCTTCGGTGTTGCTTTCCTGAATCTTTACATGGTATGTACAGAGCTGATCCAATTGAATAGCTTGCGTGGTTACTGAATGAAGCAGACATTCGGCGGTACCAATTGGGGTAACTTGGGCCACCCTGGCGGGTATACATCTTATGATTATGGCTCTCCCATCTCTGAATCTCGTAACGTGACCCGTGAAAAGTACAGCGAGTTGAAGCTCCTCGGCAACTTCGCCAAGGTCTCTCCCTCTTACCTGGTCACTACCCCTGGGAATGCAACCAACGCTACTTATACGAATACTGCCGACCTTACTGTTACGCCTCTGCTTGGAAGTAACAAGACTGCAGCATCTTACTTCGTCGTCCGACACGCGAACTACTCTACCCGAGCTTCTGTAGACTACAAGCTCAAGGTCCCTACCAGTGTCGGCGACTTGACTATCCCCCAGCTCGGAGGTAGCCTAACTCTTAGCGGTCGTGACTCGAAGATCCACGTCGTGGACTACGATGTTGCTGGTACAAACATCCTCTACTCAACCGCCGAGGTTTTCACCTGGAAGAAGTTTGGGGATGAGAAGGTCCTGGTTCTGTACGGTGGTCCAGATGAACACCATGAGCTTGCCATCTCCACCAAGAGCAGTGCTTCTGTTGTTGAGGGCTCATCGTCGGGCATAAACATCAAGAAGAAGGGCAATGCTGAAGTCATTGGCTGGGATGTATCTTCTTCCCGTCGAATTGTCAAGGTCGGTGACCTGAAGGTTCTCCTACTTGGTAAGTTCTCCGACCCAAGCGTGAGCAAAAACAGAAGACTAATTTTCAGATCGCAACTCTGCCTACAATTACTGGGTTCCCCAGGTTCCTGCAACCGGTAAGGCCCCCGGGTATAGCACGCAGAAAAACACTGCCTCGTCTATTATTGTCAAGGCAGGTTATCTTGTGCGAACGGCATATGTCGAAGGAAGCGACCTTCACATTACAGCCGATTTCAACGCTACAACACCAATTGAAATCATCGGTGCTCCATCCAAGGCCAAGAACTTGGTTATCAACGGCAAGAAGTCTCATGTCAAGGTCGACAAGAACGGAATCTGGTCTGGTAGCGTAGAGTACTCTGCCCCCAAGATCAAACTGCCGGATTTGAAGGGCTTGAAATGGAAATCCATCGATACTCTTCCTGAGCTCAAGAACTCGTACGATGACTCCGCGTGGACTGTTGCCAGTCATGACCATACCAGCAATAGCGCCAATCCTCTCAAGACCCCCAAATCATTGTACTCTTCTGACTACGGATTCCACACGGGAATGCTCGTCTACCGTGGACACTTCGTTGCGAACGGCAAGGAGAAGGACCTCTTCATACACACTCAAGGTGGCTCGGCATTCGGCAGCTCGGTGTGGATTAATGAGACATACGTCGGCTCTTGGACTGGAATCGACGCAGCCAAGGATTCCAACGCCACGTACACTCTCCCCAACCTCAAATCCGGCAAGAGCTACGTTATCACCGTGGTAGTCGATAATATGGGCCTTGACGAGAACTGGACCGTTGGTACAGAAGAGATGAAGGATCCCCGTGGAATTCTGGGCTACAGCCTCTCCGGTCATTCTGCCAGTGAGATCACTTGGAAGCTTACCGGTAACTTGGGTGGCGAGGACTACCAAGATACTGTTCGCGGTCCACTGAATGAAGGTGGTCTCTACGCAGAGCGTCAGGGTTTCCATCAACCTCAGCCACCGACTCAGAAATGGGATTCTGGAAGTCCGTTCAAGGGTCTTTCAAAGGCTGGCATTCAATTCTACAGCGCAAGCTTTGACCTGGATCTACCAAAGGGCTGGGATGTCCCACTTTACTTCAACTTTGGTAACACTACCACGCCTCCATTAGCGTATCGTGCTCAGCTCTACGTGAATGGTTATCAATATGGTAAGTATGTGAACAACGTTGGTCCTCAGACTAGCTACCCTGTTCCTGAGGGTATTCTTAACTACCGTGGTACCAACTGGCTTGCCTTGAGTCTGTGGGCCCAGGAGGAGGATGGCGCTAAGTTGGATTCCCTCGAGCTGGTACATACCACTCCAGTCCTGACTTCTTTGGGTGATATTGAGTCTGTTGATCAACCAAAGTATAAGTCCCGCCGTGGGGCTTATTAGGATGATAATGGTTGTTGGTTAGTTTCTCTTAGATAGTAAGGATAATCAATATCATTCCATTCTTCGATCCACACTATGTTTTCAATATCTTACGAGAAGTGAGGTGGGAAAATGAAAACAAGAGTCTGTAAGCTACCGTGGATCTAGTATGTCAAATGCAATAGAAACTGCCCTTCAACCTACTCTTCTTTCTGTCTTTCTTTCTACCCTTTAATATACTAATTTATTATACACTGTATCATTAACTCGTTCCTCCTTTCTATGATCTTTTATTGATACCACCTCGAGTAACAGAAAACCCCCTCCCCAGAAGTGTAACAGAACATTTTAGAAGATACATCGATCTCAGATCCAAAATGAACTCCCCTATTGAGTCGATTTTCAGTCTTTTCTTTAATATCCGGACCCTGAAATGTGGCGAGCTTTCACGGTGACCCTTTCTGTGGGTTATGCTAGTACTCATGATCTTCTCTCTTCTATTTTTAGGAAACGTGCCAAGATATTCAAAGAAGGGTATATTGAAGGATAGATTGGAGGGTGAGATGAATGACTCTGGCATTGAACTTAATGAAGCAAACTCATCACCTGCTAGAATCAACCATATCGAACCCTTCGATATTTTCAGAGTTTCACAAGTTTGTGAATCTCTGAACGTGACTGTATTCAAGCGGTGACTATGATGCAGTATATGCTGGTGGTACGTTTTCAATGAGATCAAATGGATTATTCTTATAGTTGCCCGCAATAAGTCCAAGCAAAGAAGCATTTCGGATCCGTCGACAATACCCTGGGCGTTAATCCTTGAATGGCTCGTCAAGCATTTTGGTTTCGTCCACGCTGAGCACAAACCCACGGGCTTTCTCGCAGCAGTGGCATCGTGTAGTACAACGGCCTGCCGCAAATCCCCGGCCTGGTATATTCCGACGCGCAGAACAGCAACGGCAATCTCGTCCACGACAATCACATCTCTCAGCACAGTACTCAATCAGTATACGATGTATATACCAATTAGGGTTTGATGGCCATAAACTTATTCCTCGAGTTAAGCCTGATTCGTCGAATGCAGCTATTATAGACCACCATTTTCGTTCCAAGAACCAATATTCCCGACTGGCTACCCCCAACTTCCGCTCAAGAGTTTTTATTTCTGCTGGAATGATATATTTAGTGGTAGCCGGCTCTGAATGTATATGTCAGAGACGATCATGCGCTTCTTGGAGTTGTAGTTTCATAGCAATTTCGTACTGAGTAGCTTGTCGAAGTTTGACTCCAGTCATCATCAAACCAATGGTATCTTCAGTCTTTGCAATTCCTGGGAGTTATACTCCCCAAGTATCCCACCACTTCTACTGGAGGCCATTGATATCTCCAGACCTTTCCAAATCCTTCTTTGAACTATTCCGGATATGATAACTGCGAGAACGCATCTTGAAGTTCCACCAGAGATAAAATGAAAAGAGAGAACTGAGGGCATATGGATGAGAGTAAATAAAATTATGTGTATTCTCCATTTATTTTACGTTCATTATCTTTTTTTGTTTGTCTATCGAGCATGATAATAGGAAGTCATGTTGATTTCTATATTGCTCTAATTGAATTTGATGCCTCAGGAATCAACTGCAGATCCCCAGCCACGTCGAGTCTCTCCTCATTTACTCCGAATCAAATCTCCCTTCTGATTTTCTCTTTTGCAAATAATCGCAAACTCAAACACCTGCATTACTCGAGTCAATTCCACAGCTACCAAAGTGAACTATTGGTTCCTACAAAAAGTGCCATCATTCAGCTACTGTACCCTGCGATCATCACTACTCACAAACATACCTCTCAATCAATCCGTGCTTACACCCCCCACATAAACAACCAACACAATCGCAATGGATGACATCCCTCTACCAGGAGGAAATCTCAATACAATCGAGGAACCACCCTCAAACTCAATATTCCTCTCAAAACGAGCCTCTTTCATCTCCTCCGACCTCTCATCCCGCTACACAACAGTTTCCATCCCAGCCTCCTACGGCGGTCTCGACAAAGGTCCAGCCGCAGGAACAGTAGTCGGGATAGTCCTCGGTAGTGTTGGCGGTGTCGTGATAATTCTATATCTCACCTTTCTCGCCCTGAACCCAGGCGGTATCGCTCGAGGCGGGAGTGGGATATCCTCGTCTATCGACGAGGAGGTTGTTGTACGGGGTAGTCGACGTCCGGGATCATCGCGTCGTAGCGATATGATTGAAGTGGTTGAAGAACGGGGTAGTCGGCCAAGGAGTTATCGGCGACCACCTAGTGATCGCATTATTGTTGAGGAGTCGGCGACGGGCACTTCGCATAGTGATGCTATTGAAGTGTTCGAGGAGGAATCCTCAGGTATTTCGAGTGCCTCGCCGCCTCCCAGGAGGGGAGGACGTGGATATCGATCTGTTGATCCGCTTGCTTATGGGGGTGGAAGCTCTCGGGGCAGTCGGTATTGATAATTGGCGTTTTCGATATTTACCTCTAACTCTATTGTTGCTCGGATACTTGCTTTTGGGATACCCTTGTTGTCTTTTTTATGATTTTGATTTATCTTATTATCCCCCACGAGTGATGGTTATGAATCTTAATGCTGTATATATGAATTCAATCTCCTTATCGTTACAATAGCGAAGTTCTATCTCAAGTACCTGCTGTACCCCATTTATTTTTAGTTCATTTTCGATCGATTCAAAGCGATGCCGACTGCCAAACTCATCTCCAAAAGGATCGACCTTCAGTCTGTCAATTAATAAGAGGACACATTGCAACGAGTGAATTGACAATTCAATTATACAGGGGTGACATCTCGGAACCAAAAAGACCAACACCCCATCTTGTGCTTGCGCCGGACAAATAAAAGATATAAGCAGGGAATGGTATGTACGAAGGAAACCAAGAATTAACGCAATAAAAGAAAGGAACAAGCCACCCACAGAGCAAAACTCCATGTAAATCACCAAGCCAAGCCCTCGGAAACGCCGAGTAGAGAAAAAGAAAAGCCGTATAAGACATGAACCATGTCTACCCCAATCATTCCATCGTTTGTCATCCGTCGACTCTGCAAACAACCCGCCTGCCGCGGGAGATGTCGTAGCGTAGACCGGAATTCTAGTTTTAGACGAACGAATGTATCCAGATATCCAACCAAACTTAAGGGGTCGACTTCAAGGTTTTAGAAAAGAATGTCCAAGCAGCAGCAGCATGCTAATGCAGCCATGATACCGGCGCAAATTCCACCAGCCCCGGAGCCACCTCCGTTATGGTGACCTCGTTGCTGGTATTGCTGAGGGGGATATCCTTGTTGAGGGTACTGCATAGGACCTTGACCGTAGTAACCACCTTGTTGTTGAGGATAGCCTCCATAACCCTGTTGCTGGGGTGGATATCCTTGCTGGTAGTAACCTCCCTGCGGCTGGCCGCCGTAATACTCGTTTGCGGCGCCGGGACTCGGACTAGGCGCGTTTTGCTGGAAGTTGCCGGAGTAGGCCGGATGTTGGTAGGAAGGTGGCGGGCTCGTCTGTTAGAAGGTCAGTATGATGCAGGATACAGGGAGAAAAGTATACTAGTTGAGAGGATTGGGGACTAGTGTGGATGCACGAACCGGCTTGTTATAGTGGGACATTTTGTAGCCTTGTAGAAGTGGATCCGGATGTATACGACGGTTGTGTCAATTTAGAGATTGCGAACGTGGACGATGGGCAAGTTCACGACAGAGTATATAGAATGAAGCTAGAAGATTGTAAGAGGGATGAAGAGTAAGATAAAGACAAGGAGTGGTTTTTTTGAAGAGGGGAAAAGCCAAGGCGAACCAAGAGAAAGTGTTGACGTTTTTGTAGAAACGCGCGGTTCGCAAAGAGTGGAGTGTGGCGCAGCAGCGTGGCGGGGCAGTGGCAGATCCGAACTTTCCGATTACTGCAAATAGTCAATTAGTGAAGTAAATATATGAGAGCTAGTATATAAGAAGAGAACTACAACTCTTCTATTACTCTCTGAGACGAAGAATGTGTCGTGATAATCGAAAAGATGTTGCCAAAAAAAAAAGTAATACCGATTCGGACTTCAAATAACAGTGTACATGTTATGAACGCAAATTATGATGCACATGAGCCAAGATAAAAATCAGACGAATAAGAATGCTAGTCAAATGCTAGACTGCTCAAATGTAATAGGAAAATGCACATTTGTCTCCTCTTCTTCTTTCCCCTCCGGACATGCAGAAATGAAATTCTTTTATGCCTTCTCCTCCAGCGAGGCCTTCTTCAACTCATCAGCGGCATCAGCAGCAGCGTCCTTCTCTTGGGCCAGCTCGGCCTCGGCTGTGGGGGCACCGTTGGCCTGCGCCGGTTTCTTTCCGGCGTCGGTGGAACGGCCGTTAGCCTCGATCTTCGCCTCCTCTTCTTCCAGGCGAGTGATCTCTTCCTGGGCCTTCTTGATGTTCTGTCGGATTTTCATTAGTATGTATGTCAATCAAGTGATGTTCAGAGTAATTAGCCTACCTCTTCAGTCTTGCTGGCTTGGTTCTTCTTCCACTCGGTGATCTTAGCAGCCAGCTTCTCAACCGCAGCAGGAACGTCGGACTGGTTCATGGGAGGGTCGATCTTGACCTTGGCAAAGTCCTCAATGATACCAATGTTCATGTTGAACTTGCTGGCCTCAGCACCAGCAGCAGCCGCGGCACCGCCCTTCTTTCCCTTCTTGCCCTTCTTGCCACCAGTGCCAGCAAAGTAGTCTTCCTCGTCCTTGCGAACGACCTTCATACCCTTCAGGCCAGAGTCGTCAACGGTACGACCAACACCAGCACGGAAGTTGTTACCTTCGCCCTCCTTCTTGTCGTCAAGACCAAGGGAAGCAAAGTTATAGGCGGGGTCGAAGTGACGGATCAGACCCTGAGCAGTCAGGATCTCATCAGCGTAGGCGGGGGCAGAGGCCTCCTCGAGCTTCTTATCAGCAACCTTCTTGCGCTTCTCACGCTCAAAGGCATCGCGCTCAGCCTTCTGGCGCTCACGGCGCTGGCGCCAAGCCTCATCCTCGTACTCCTTGTAGGCACGGCGGGACTTGTAGTAGGTGTCCTTGAGCTCCTTGATCGCGACGTACTTCGCTTGCTGGTCATTGCGCAGTTTGGTACGCTCATCACGGAGAGCGTTGAGGTTCTTGTAAACGCTGTCTTGCTCAGCCTTGATAGCATCCAGCTCCTTCTGGATCTCGGAGTACTTGTCGCTGAGAGCCTTGGCCTCGGGGTTGTCGAGAGTCTTGCGGAGCTCGGCGATTTGAGCCTTCAGGTCATTGATGCCCTTCTGGGACTCCTCCAGGCCAGCGAAACCCTTGCGCTGCTTGCGCATGTTGGAAATGTCTGTGAGGGCCTTGCGCTCATCCACCAAGCGGAGGGTACCGGAGTCAACCTGCTTCTCGAGACGAGCGATCTCACGGTCAATCTCTTCAACGTTCTTGAAGGCCATCTTGCCGCGCGAGTTGTTCTGCTCCGCAATGCGCGCCTTAAGGGTGGATTCGATCGCATTGATCTTCTCCTGAGTGCTGGATCGGGAGGACTTGAAACCGGATTGCTTCTGACGAATGGATGACAGCTCGGCGCGGAGTTCCTGCTGCTTCTTCACGGTAGGTGAATCCTGGTTGTTGGGTTTGGCATTGTCCAACTTGGCCTTGATTTGGTTCTATAGTATTGGCGCATTGTTAGTCATTGCCATGGAGGAGAAAAAAAACAGTGGAGTTCGGAAACAACGATCGCCGTCGAGATGACAGGTGGAAATTGGAACAATGTAGGCATATAATCATTCACCAACACGACAATCCAATTGTATATCAAAAGAAGAAAAAGAACCATACCAGCTTCTCCTGAGCCGCAGTGTGCTCTTTCTCGGCCTGAGCGAGGTTAATCTTGTAGGCCTCCTCATCGGGCTTGGTGGGCTTAACCACCGCAGGCGCAGGGCTAGCCATTGTAAGTAGCAGGAATAGAAACGATAAAAAACAAGAAAAAAATTTAAAGAGAGAAAGAAAGAAAGAAAGAAAAAAATCAATCACAGGGCGGGGATTAGAAAAGAGAAGAGACGAGGGGAAAGGGGAATAATTGGAATCTTCAATCGGTTCGGTTGGTTTCTCCGCTTTCCCAAACGTCGCCTGGCAGAAAGTTCCCGCCGATTTTTCGACCTTCACTTTTTATCTTTCTTCCCCACTGCGTACATCCACGACCACTCTTTATTCCAATTCCGCAGTTTGTTTCTTGGTCGTCCTCGCAGTTATTCCTTTATTATGGACGGAGACGTATCTGCGCACAGCCAGGAGGCTGAGAAGGAGACCACTCGGCTTTGGCGCACCTTCAGGACGGTCTATGAGATGCTCGCAGACCGAGTAAGTCTTCCATTAGGGGGCGGAATAGTGAATGCATTGCTTTCGCTTGAGTGAGAAATTCCCTGAAATTCCGATTTGCTAACTGGTTTACGCATTGGAATAGGGTTATGAAGTCTCCGACGACGAACTGGCCATCTCACTCGACGAATTCCGCCAGAAATACTCAGACCCTATGGGATACCCCGAGTACGCTTTCCGAATCCGCTTGCTATTCCTCAATTCTGCTATACGCAGTTGATGAGAGCTTGATCAGCTTGCTATCATCCAATAATAACCTTAACTGACACCTTCGCTATAGCCGCAACAAGATGAAAATCCAAGCTCGCCCCACCGAGGACATGAAGGTTAAATACACAGCGCTCCCTTCAAAGTCCAACCCAAACCCCCAGCCTGACTGCGGTATCATCTACGTCGATTTCTGCCCCGACGCTTCAGGTGTCGGTACCAAGCAAGTGCGCGCTTTCAACCATATCGTCGGTGACAACAATATCCACACCGGTATCTTCATCACGCAAACCCCGATCTCGCCTTCTGCCGTTCGTCTGCTCTCCAGTCTTCCCAACCACATTTGCGAGCATTTCCAGGAACAGGATCTACTCGTCAACATCACACGCCACGAACTGGTCCCCAAGCACGTCCTCCTTAGTCCTGAAGAGAAGAGCCGTCTGCTCGAGCGATACCGTCTGAAGGAATCTCAACTTCCGCGCATGCAGGTTTCCGACCCTGTTGCTAGGTATCTTGGTCTGCGCCGTGGTCAGGTTGTGAAGATCATTCGCAAGTCTGAGACCGCCGGTCGATACGCCAGTTACCGCTGGGTCATTTAAAAGGGTGGAACAATAAAGTCTGATACAAAAGTCACGACAATGAGAGGGACTACTTCTTCTCTTGGAAAAGTCGACTTTTGTTTAAACATTCTCTCTCTCTTTATTCTACCCGTCCGTTTCGCTTCTTTCCACCATTTCCATACCTATCAACGACCTCCATCGAGGCGGGTACTGGATCCCATACCCATCTGCGCATCAAGTCCTTTCCGACACGGTTCTTTGCCATGCTAGCCATTTCCAACGACCGCAAGCGCAAAATTAGCACTACCCTATAGAAGAGCCAAAGGGGACCCGGGACTGGACACGGAGTTTTCTTTCTGCTCATCAAACATGCAAAAAAAAAAAAGTTGGTCCCCTTGTATTATGGGCAGCACGGCGTACAGGCGAAGATATTTGCAACATCCACGGAGGTTGAGGTGGGGGATTTTTGATCTGTGAATTTTACATAGTAATCTCCGTTGTGTTTTGCTAACTCTTCTAGATGAAATACATTGGATGTCAATATTCAGAAATCTTCGTTATTTCGTAGTGTTTGTGTACAATATCAATGTGTAGGTTAACTCTCGTAAGAGTTTCGTATCAGGGAAACATTACTATGGACGCCTTCAACTCCAGCGCTAAATATACAATGGGAAATACATGTTGAGAAAAAGCAATGTAAAGGGGTATAAGGGCAGGGGTAGATTCCAAGAATAAAAGCTTGGATCGGTTTGATCAAGACATTTATCTCGAATGCGCCCATTCATACACAGTGCCGATCAACGTGCATCATGATGAGGTGCCGTATTTCTCGATAAAAGCCCGCCTACATCTTGAAGTTCCACATCGACGTCAAGTGAAACTTGAGAAGAGGGTCGATAGGGCGGAAGAGTGTGTGATATCGTGTCCGGTACCGGAGGTGAAGTATATGTTCTCGGCGGCATAGATCGAGTTGTGCGAGGAGATAGCACGCCAAGGTCCTCAAGAAAAGCTCTACTGCCACGGCGATTTCTTTGAGGCGTGATTTCATCTGAGGAGGGGTTGGAGGAAATAAAGGTATGAGGACGAACGGCAGTATCAGGCTCAGCCCGGGGTTCGTCTTGATTGAGTAGACCACCCACGTCGAAGAAAGAGACCCGACGAGATGAAGGGGTTGATGGAGATGTGGGAGCTCTTTCACGGGGTGAATGGTTGGTTTGGATGTACTCGCGTGGATTCACTTTGATATCCAGGCTATCTGGCGTCGATGCCTGGTCATCTGATGATCGTCCTTGCTGGAAAGACCAGGCTGGATCGATGGAGCCGGTACGTGCAACGAGAAGAGGGACAGGGGGTGCTGGAGTGGGTAAACTTCCTTGAGAGTGCGAGGAATGTAATTTGGGATCAAGTCTGATTCCCAGGTCGGCAGCAAGATCGGAATCACTTCCCCAATGGGACTGCATGACTGTGTTACGCCGGACATTACTGTTGTCCATACTTTCGCTGACGGATGCCGAGCCTTGGTCACGTTTGTATTTCAGCTTTTTTGCTCCGCGGTCACGGACGAAGGAGCCGATTGCGACCATATTTGAAACAGCTGTAGCAGCGAGTATCTCGAGTGATGCAATCAGAGAGCGGTATTGCTGCGACCCAGAATGTCCGATCACTGATGGAACACGATAGCAGGTGATTCCAACCAAGATGAGAGACAGACAGAAAAGCACAGTGAGAAGCAGTTTTCGTTTGAGTGGGATCTGGGCCATTATTATAATTGGCACCGGGAAAGCGACCAGTAGGAGATCGGTGATGACATCGCATGTACCCATTGTAATAAGATTGGCATAACCACTCCGACAATTAGGTCCTGGGTCTGGAATGACCTGCCAGTAATGGTTGAAGGGTTGGCATTCTGCCAACGTCGCAATTATAACAGCAACCAAAGTCGATATGAGGAAGAAATGTATGAAGCGCAGAAATATTGAGATAGAACGGCGCCAAATCATTCCTGAGACACGTTTGAGGAATTCGCACACCGTAAGTTTAGCTGTCCAGATACTGTTGATCTGTGAGTAACCTGATACCACCAGCTCATTGGTTACAAGGGAGGAAGTCTGTCTCACAAGATAGCATAGAAGATCCGAGCTGCCAGCACTAATTTACTTCCCATCTCTCTCCTGGATATCTCTTCAACAGTCAACGGTCCTGTCTGGGTGTTGTTTGTACCGTAGATAAGCACAAAATGGACCAAGACCATGCGAATAGTTAATGGAATCACACTGATCATCATGACCTTATCCTCAGGGAAGAAACGCTCTATGCGGATGTAACGACCAAAGAGGCGCACAATGATGATGGCCAGTGAGAAGATTGTGGCCCACCAGCTCATCATCAAAGTAGGGTTGACTTCGGCGCGCGTTTCATACGCTGGGGGAATCTGAGGGTGAAGACCCCGTGAAGGCATGATGGCTATCACCATGATCCTACGGAGGACCACCTCCGAAGAGGAACGTGAGGTTTTCACAGAAATCGAATCTCCCAGGAGGCTGGCGATATTGAAGCGCGCGATTTACATGTCGCACGTGGAACTGGCGGGTGTGGGGGAGAGGGTCAAAAAGAGGGTCCTCGGGGCGATCGGGGGAATGTGGGAGCCGCTAGCGATCGTCGTGTGTGTCAAGTTGTCAGGATCGTAGTCTCCGTAGATAGAAGACGGAAGATCCAGATAGCGGTGCTGTAGAGTAGCAGCTTGTGTGGTGTTGGAGATATTACAACAAGGAACTTCAGGGAGTAGAAAGTAGAAGAAGCATAGATAAACGCAAAAAGAAAAAAGAAAAATAGCAGACATCGGTCGGTGTCGGAGGCTACATAAGAAGCCACAGCGAAGGCGAACATGGATCCGAAAAAGTCAGAAGAGTTCAGTGATAACAGCGGGCCCCCAATCTTGAACCAGAGCCAGTGACAATCCATCTACTAATCGACAGAAGTGCCAAATAGACCAGGAGGACCCGCCGGCGTCAGCATACAGTATATCTTTCATTTCACCCGATAGCAAGGTCCCAGGTCCCAGTACTGGCCATCGCAACCAATGCTGACGCGCCAGTTGAGAAAGAGATAGACCACATTGTTGTAGGACATCTCATTCGATCGACCATGACTTGAGGGTGGGCCACCGGAGTCCGGGAGCTTTGGCCCTCGCTTGCGGGGGAAATTGAAGGCGCAATCAAATCAGAGACGTCGAATCATCAAGGGTGGTCGTGCCGAGGCGAGAAGCTGGCCAATGTTTAGCTTCCATGGCTGATGATCAGTCTGGGCCTCGTGATTAAAGGAGAGAATAGGAATGGATCTTTTAAGTGGGAAGAGAGAAAGGAGGAGGTTGAAGTTGAAGTTGAGGTCTGCAGGCACGTGGTTTGTTTCCTCGTACGGCGAATATTTAAACAAAGTGCATATCAATTTACTCCCAGTCTTTGTGATGGACGAATAGAAGTTAATATAATGGAAATGCAGGGTGCATGCTATTGTTATTCTTGGCCATTTACCACTGTTCGTATCTATTAAGTCAATACCATTCTAGCTACCAATATCGGACGTGTACTATATCACAGTGACAACCTCGATGGTCCTCTTGTGGGAATTGAATAGATACAACATTTTGCAAAATATGATATCTTGCTGACCTATCAATTGGCTTCAAGATAATCTTCCTCTCTTTTCTCGAGGAATGGGGTTACTTCAAATCGGGTATTCTCCTATCTGGCCATCAAGTCCCCCTGTCAGCGTAGAGTAAAAAAATGTCATGATCAAATATTTAACCAGTAGTAAAATGCTTCACTCTATTCCAATATCTATCTTTTATAGAGAATTTCAAAGCATGATATGAACATATTCTGACATTCTGTCCAATCAAATATAGATCAATGCATCTACCCGACAACCGCCGCTGCTGCATCCTCCCGTTTATCCTCATCCCGGACCGATTGAATGCCGGTCCCAGCACGGAGTCCCGACAAAACCGTCCGCAACTCCTGCAAGAACTTCGTGACCTCGGTTTCCGTACCGATCGTGATACGCAGGCAACCCTCACACCCGTGTTCCTTGCCACGGAATCGCACCACCACCCCACGCTTCTCTGCCATCGCCTCGTACGTCGCGAGCGCAGTGACGTTGCTTGGGCGTCCTTCGGCATTTAAGATCTCTACCAGTAAGAAATTCGCGTCTGAACCACCCAAGAACCGGCCTACGCCGGGGATCTGCGGTAGTTCACGGAGTAACCGGTCGCGCTGTGCGACGATCTGCTCGCGGTAGCGGCGCATCACAGTCATATTAGGTGCTGTCAACGCGGCCGAGGCCAGTGCGCTAGTGGGACTGGAGATGTTGTAGGGTGCCTTCAGGCTGTTTAGCAATCTCGCGATCTCAGGGCTGGTGTAAGCTACGCCTAGTCGGATACCCGCTAGACCGAAGGCCTTGCTTAATGTTTGCATCACGACTAGATTAGGCCACTCCGTCACCCACTCAGCCAGACTGGAACCCTCTTCGGCGAAGTCAATGTATGCCTCATCTACTACCACCACACCGTTCCATGTTGGGTGCTCCAGAACCTTGCGAATATCATCTTTGCGAATCAGGTTGGCTGTAGGGTTCCCGGGCGAACAGATATAGGCCAGTTTGATAGAAGCGTCCGCCGAGAGAGCCTCGTTGACCTTCTCCGGCTGCAGATGGAAACCGTTGGTAACGTCCAAGGGGACCTTGACGATCTCCACGTCATTGACCTGTGCGCTCACGCTGTACATTCCGTATGTCGGTGGGCAAGTGAGGATCTTATCCTTGCCAGGCACGCAGAAGCACCGAAGAAGGGCATCGATCGCTTCGTCCGATCCAACACCGACAAACATGTTCTCGGGCTTGAGTGTCTTGGGAGTGTGGTGGTGGGTGTTACGGAGGTTACAAAACAGTTGCTTGAGTTCAATTTGGTGACTATATAGGACCGTCCACTGTCAGAATAGTCCGGGCCTTTGAAATGCCAGCGTCGTAGGGGATCGTTTACTCACGGATCGGGGTATCGATTCAGACCCAAGAAGTCAATTTCAGGCTTTGAAGCACCTGTCGCATCACCGGTCTCGGATGCTTGTAAAGCACCCTCACTATTCAATGCCAATCCAGGTCCGTAGGCATTCTCATTGGCGTCGAGAAGGACGTTTGTTCCGTCATCTTTGTAGTCACTGACTCATTAGCGGGGATCGCAGTCATCTCGGAGGGAATATGAGTAACGTACTCTCTGGCGCATCGGTACGGCTGCAATTGCAGAATATTAGGCCGTGCGCATTTAGACAGGTCGAATGGTGATGTTCGTGAAGCCATTGTGGTTGTATGTTGTAGTTGAAAAGAAGAGAAGCGCAAAAGTTGGTGGGGTTCGTCG
>Ga0209673_1001177_pt1 | contig 28345 bp, 30 predicted proteins | sample AraplaCol_mMS_r2_2_FD_184274 | JGI IMG/M metagenome (GOLD analysis project Ga0209673, IMG submission 184274) | Arabidopsis root microbial communities from North Carolina, USA - plate scrape MF_Col_mMS_r2 (SPAdes) (version 3) | ecosystem: Host-associated > Plants > Roots > Endosphere | place... | reverse complement strand
CCCGGGCGTTGTATGTATCACCCTGTAGTGATGTACTATCTGCCGAATGATCCCTGCAATGACACATCGTCATGTCGACTACAGACTTGATTAAGGTACAGGCTACAGTACGTGACCCATTGAAAGGGGCTTCGTGCATGATTTGAAACAGGGTGACTGGCATCGGCGGATGTATAGCAGTGTCGAATAAGGGCAAGGTTTGTGATAAGTTGGAGCCTTGGCCACGTTCTAGAATCCTCGACTACAGGGATCTCCAATCCATTACGCCTCACCTAAATCTAGACGTTTCTATGGTATGTCTTCTTTCCCCTGATGTCCATCATGATAGCGTATCATGAAGGAGATAATGACGGTTGAGTATAGTGCAATGCCAAGAGACCGGCGTTACGAAGGCTGCCTCTAAAACAGCCCTGACCAGATGTTATTTTGTCTGGCGTCTCCACAGTCCTTCACGCAGCCACTGGGCATGAAGTCGAAAGACATGCAATTCGAAACAGGCCACAAGTGTAGCCATCAGTGAGAAGCTTTTGCATTACATCTAGACTCAGATTCTGAACGGGAAGTCCGAGCAAAGTTAAAAAAAATTGACATCGATCGCCTTCCTAAATGGGTGAAAGCAGCGCGATAAACTCACTGGCTTCTCGGGCAGGTTGACCTTCCAACCAACGAAGACGGAAGGCAGAAAGCCGAATTGAGTGTTGTGACTGGTTGGCGTTAGGATTCCCTGATCTACCGAATCATGGAAAACAGATTTGACCGCTTGGCCGGTTTGCTGGACAGACTCTCCACAGAAATGTCCGTGGACCCCCGGAGGACCATCCATGGTCCGGTTCGGCATCCCGGAGGATGAACCTCGCGAACTCCGAGATGGGGATTGAATTTGATTTTGGTTGATTCGAATTTGACAGCGATGACAGTAGTGCATTCGGAGCTCGGACGAAGTAATCTGATCTGGTCCGAGTCAATACTAATTGTGTGTCAATGTGAATGGAAATAATGAGTGGCGATTGCATTATAGTCGACGAATCAGATCCACCTAACTTTGGCAGTGTACACGTATCGTCTGAGTTTCAACTTTGTATCGTAATCAGTACTACTCCGTACATAGTAGTATGTATGTATGTGCAAAGTCGGGGCCAGAAGATGATGTACAAGGAGGGTGGCTATGTACTCCGTACTTCGTACATAGGCCCTTGGACGCCAAATAGGGGGATCTTCCTATCCGGTCTCATCCATCCTTCTAAGGTTTATATTATACGGACATCTCCGTAAATGGACTCACATCGCTAGCACCGAATTCATCATTTGCACAACAATGTAACCGGGACAAAGCCATAGATTCACACCATTGATGAAATAATTGACAAGCCGAGATTGAATATTGAATCGGATCCAGGCTATTTGCTGCAAGCCGGATCTCCCGTTGCCGCCCCAATTGGCCTTATGCCGATCGAGCCCCACGGCTAACTTGGCTGAACGGGCAAACCCACATGCAATTTGCATGGCGGATCCTCCTGTCATTGGCCCCTTATCAATACATTCGTTCCTCCCGGACGCGAGGGGGAGAGTCGAGGGTTTCAGTGTTTCAGTGCCTTGACCCGATGGCGCGCAGGGAGGTTTCTGAGCTCTCCATTGCCCATGAACATGATCTCTCCACTAGCCTCCACCTCTCCCGTACTGTACGGAGTACATTCTATGTATATATTCGGCGCTAAAGATGGTCGCAACTATTTATATCCGATCCGACTGGGATTCTGCCAAGCCAGACATCAGGAGCCTGCCTGCGAGAAAAGACAACCTGGCAATCTCCCGGGTGATGATAGATGGGTCGTGGTCATTTTGATCCACTCCTATCATTTTGCTGTACCTAAATGTACTGTATGGAGTCCCGCTACTGTAGGAATCTTCATTGCAAATCTCCACTTCATGATCGCAATCAAACAGGGAATACTCTGTCAGAAGAATTCAGTATTCAGCAGAGATGATGAGTTTGTTCGGCACCAGTGACTTGCATGTCTTCCTTGTCTGCATTTCTGCCCCCCCATCCCCAGCGTGGCGTCCACCTCGACCCACCATACCAAGCGAGATTTGCCCGAGTTTAGACTCATTGGTGCCTTGAAACTCCACTTTTTCTCCGGATGCGTGCGCCTGTTCATTGGGCACGTCAGCTTGGACCCCAGGATCCTCTCTCGGTGTATTGTGTACATACAGTACGGCTCCATCAGGCTCTGTGTCTACGAACTGCTGGACTGTTTTGACCGTCCTAGTCGCAACCAAGTCATGACGTCCGAGAATCGAATTGTCCTAAAATTGAGATTAACTGACACCCGCACATTGTAGAACCAGACTGGGGGCCTAGACTGACTCCATTCAACATTCCTAGGAACAATTCCCCATGAAAGTTTTTCCCTGTGCCCTTGTTCTGACAGTGACAGCCCGATCTGGGCCCATCGTGGCTTGCGTGGAATGTTCTGTAGTTCGAGTCTGTAGATTTTGAGTCAAGGGTGCAGATATACAGTCAGTGTATAGTATGGAACAAGAGATTCCCCCCTTCAGCTCATCAAGGCACACACACTCTCTCTGGCTGTCTTCTCTCCTCGTCACCTGCAGCAGTGGACACTAGAAAGAGTGTAAAGTGTAACCCAAATCTCCCGTAATCGCCCCCCCTCCGCCCCCCTCTCCGCCCGCGTAATTACCGCGTATTCCCCTCTCTCTCTTTCTGTCTTTCTCGCTCTTGTTATTCCCTTCTTCCTTTCACCTTCAACCTCCATCACGACTATCTCGCCTTCCTCCTACCCCCGAAAACCTCACCTCATCCACCCCTCCCCCAATCCTCTCCTTGGCCTCCGTCGTGGCCGTCCGTTCCTTTTGAAAATATTCGACTTGTCAACTCTGTCGCCCTGATTATCCAACGATCTCTGCCTGGTGCGGAAAGATTCGATGTCCCTCGTTCGAGGTAATTAAAAAGAGACCTCCAGATTCCCCTGCACTTTCCAATCTTCGAAAGTCAATCGGTCTGGAGGTCTGTCCATCTGGATCTTGTCGACCGCTTTCTATTTATATTATTCGTTTCTATATCGCCTTTTTCTATTCCTTGTTGAAAGTCCTTTTTATCTTTATTTTTTTTTATTGCACAGCATTGATGGCATCGATTTCTCTACCCCCTCAGCCCCAACCAGGCTTTCCACAGCACTTCGACTCTCCCTCATCAGATAATAGCGCAAGTCGTCGCTTGACAATGCCGCCTTTACCGAATCCGCCGTTTGTCTTTCCTGCTCGAGATCCGGACGCTGCCGAGGAAGAGACCGAGCGTCGGACGCCGCCCGCGCTCCCGTCATTCTCGTTCAATCCGGGTTCTGGTCAATCACTACAACCAGCACCTCCTCCAAATCCTCGCGGTGGGGGTCATCGACGTCGACCCAGTGAATTTGTGGGTGGAGATCAATTGGTGACACCAGAAACAGGGGTGACTGCGGAGAAACGGGAAGAGCCTCCTTCTCCGACACATACAGCTGCTCCAGCTGGCCCTCCTGTTCCTTCTGGTCCTCCCCCGGGTAGGGGCCCTGGAAGACGACATCATGCTCATCGCCGTTCCGCTGCCGTCTCTGGTGTAGACTTGAACGCTATCCAGAAGGCGCTGGGGTCAAACCCGACTGCCCCCAGCGCCCCTACTACCCCTGGCGATCGGACATTTGATACAGGCAATGAACAAAGTCAACGACCACTCTCTCTTTCGGCTACATCTCTTGGCCGTCCTACACCTCCTGCGTCTCCTCAATTCCCTCCCGATCATTCCGTTCCTCCTGTTCCGCCTATTCCTAGCGCCATCCATGTGCAACATGCTCCGACTACTGATGATCCGGATCATGGTAGACCTGTTTCAGCAGTCTCCCAGGAACCTTCTCCGGCTCCATCGGCTGCTGACTTCCAATCGTCGCATAATCTTCAACCTATAGCACAGGCCCCGATCCAGAAACGCACTTCGAAGCCGCGGCCTAAGACAGCTGATGCTTCTCTGGCTTTCGATTTGATGCAGGTTCAGAATGTCTTGGATGAACACGCTATTAAACGCTCAAAGTCGACCGGTCACTCACGCGCTCGAAAAAGCGTGTCCGCCCGGAAACTTAATGCTCAGGCGCAACATGAAGCTAGCATTGAAGATTCGCATTCAACAGATACATCTCGTCCTTCTTGCTCTGACGACGGATCAGAATACGGTACCGATTCTGATCATGAAGGGGACGAGTCCAATGTAACCAAAAAATCGCGATCTAAAAAGAAGCAGAAGCGTGTTCGTGGCTGGGCCGGGTCCCTTCTAGGTCGCGGTAAGAGCAAACGCCATCATAAGGGAGAGGCTGAGAAACCGGAAAGCCCCGAGCGCAAAGCAAAGAAACCACCGCCGCCGTTTGCGCTCAGTCGAACTAATTCAGACGTTGGCTCGGTTATGGAAGTTGATTTCGACAACGACGATGTCGTTGTCCTCCGAACTCCTACCAACACGGAAGCCCCTGTTTCAGCCGAGGAGCGTGGCGAGGAGATACCACCTGTACCCGCCGTCTCTCTCGAGTCTGCATGGAAACCGCGAAGCTTTTACGAACAGAATGCCCAAGACGAAGTCCTTAGCAGCCCAATAATCGACCTTGATGCTGCCCTCGGTCCGTTCAATACTCCCGATATGCGACCAGCAAAGGGAGGAGGCCCAAGTAAATTCTCTGTCGCAACGCAACGCATGTATAGTGGTGGACGGCGTGGTGAATTTGTTGGTCCAGAGATGCGGTATCATCGTCGCGCCGAGAGTGCGCCTATTATGCCTCCATTCGATCGAAGTGCATTGGGACCAGCTCGCCTGGGTGGTGCTACTGGAGTGGAAACTCCAGATGTTTTCTACGAAGAGGAGGAGGATGCCTTCCTGGCCGCTAATCAGTCGCCTAGGAATGAAGTTGCTTCTAACCAAAAAGCACCTGCAGACTTATCTACATCGGAGGATGATGCGAAGTCTGTTATGACCGATGATACCGGTGACACCCTGACTCGGGCGGCAGAGCCTACTCCAGAGCCCCTCCCAGCACCAGTATCTGAACGTGGTTCGATCTCGACTTCCGAACCTACGTCTGAATCTTCAGTTGAACCTTCACCTCAGTCCACTCCTCCAGTGCACCAGGGCCTTGGGATTCGGGCGCCGGATGAGGTGGAACCTTCGCCTCCAACTACTGCATCTACCGAGCGAAAATCTCGACAACCGTTGCATAATTCCAATCCCTTCGGACGGCCTCCTCGCAGCCCGATTGAGATTCTCAGGTCGGAGGAATCTGTGGCTAGAACACCGTTGCCTCCTAGCCCCGATGTTTCCCCAGGCTTCCTTGCTGTTGATAAGCGACCAGCTACTTCTCCCCACGAACTTCAACCACATATCCCTCCCTTGTCACTCTCTGCTGGAGTTTCGCCTTCTGATTCATCTTTTCCCTCGCCCGATGCCCCACGATTGTTCAATGATCGTTATTTCTCAAGTCATTCGTACCATCACTTGCCAGCGGACTATTACAATCATGCCTCTGTTGAGGATGTCCCATCTTTGACCAGTAGTGCATCAACCATGACCAACACTATGAATCGTTTTTCTGCTTCGTTCTTCCCTCGAGCTCGCTTGTCGACAGACCGGGCCGCATCGTTCTCCGCTGCCGTCAATCGACGTACCAGTCAGGCCAACGCATCGAAGAGATCTAGCCTCGCTAGTCTCTCTAAGTTGGTCGGTGGCCCGCACTCGGAGCGGAGCAAGCTCTATCAAGAAGAGAAGCCCCCAGGAGATTCACCGGACAAGTCTAAGAAGAAGGGTCGCCGTCTAAGCAGACTGATGCATTTCTGGAAAGTAAAGGAAAAAGAGAAGACAGGCACCGATAAGACGAGCTCCTCTGAGCGTCCTTGACACCTGTCTGCTCTTCGACTCGAATGCATTTATTTTGATTTCATGGCGCAATCTCGGCATAGCGAATATCCTGTCTGAGCTGTCTGCTTCTTTCCCTTGCATCTGAACCCACTTTCCCTGCTATATCTGGTTGTCTGTGTTTTGTCCCCAAATGCTTTGTATATATTTGGCACCGGATTTCTTGCTCATTTTTGACCTCTTTTTCCCCTTGACTTGTCCATTCTTGCTTAGTTCTGCCCCGAATCTCCCTCTCCTTGTGGGATTCTTTTTTTTTCATCACGAATCTCTTTATTTCCAGGCCTTCCTTTCTGTCGCCTGAGTACGACATGCTGTCATCTTCTTGTCTATCGTTCATGTACCCGTTGTGAGATAACGCACGGCTTCATTGACCTTCTCTACGATCGCTGTCCTATTATGGACCTCACTTGTTTTTTTTTTTTTTCCTTTTTTTTTTTTTTTTTCCTTTTCTTATTTTACCTACCTTTCTTCTCTATCTATGGCGGTCGCCTGGAATAACATTCTTAATCCCCGATCTTGGAGGGGACTTCTCTTTTCATGAATTGATCTTCGGTGTAGTGTATATAGTTCATTTCGCGTAGTGGCAATTTGACTGATAAGCTACCCTGCGATAAGCCAAAATTCCGAGGACTCCATACGTTCTCAACTTCAACTTACAACTTCACCCCACTAAACACTGAATTCCTGCTTCTAGGCCTAGCGGGACCTTTCAAATGATTCGCAGTCCTTGAAACATAATATACCGAGCGAGAAAAATATCCAAAATGCCGCCAAAACAAACAGACCGCAAAAAACCCAAGCAAAAACCAACCTCAAAAACCCCAAAACCACCCCGCCAACCCTCGAAACAACCCCGTAAACCCAACACCAGCAATAATGGTGACTCCGAACCCCCAATCGACTTTAAAACTCCAATTCCACTCCAATTACAACAACTCACCCTAGACATCTTCAAATCCGCCCTTCTCCCCTCCAACCTCGCACCTTCTGCGTCTGCGTCTGCACCAGCATCTGCATCCACATCAGAAGAGACTCCCGAAGAGCGAGAATTAGATACAAAAACACTTATTCAAACGATCAAATCCCATCTTTACCAGCGCGACTTTGACTCGGCGTTCACGGATGCAGGCGAGGATTTACTGCGCGCGTATGCGTTGCGATGGAGCGCGGCGCGCTCTTTGGGATATGCGGGTCTTTTTAGAGGGGTGTTACAATGGATGAGAAAGGAGTGTTTGATCCGGAAGAAGAGTGTATATCCTACGAGGGCTGTTTGTATTGGCGGTGGGGCTGGTGCGGAAATTGTCGCACTTGCTGGTGCGTGGAGGGCTCTTGAGTTTGGACTTGGAGGTGTGGAAGATGGACTGGGACAACTTTCGTTGGAGGATGAGAGGGGAAATGAGAATGAGAAAGAAAACAAGACTGAGACCGAATCTCAAATACAAGGTCGAGTCAAATCGGGTCTTTCTGTTGCTGCGGTTGATATTGCAGATTGGTCGGGTGTTGTGAGAAGATTGGAGAAGACTATTGCGTCTGATGCTGTGCCTGCATTAAGGTCTTCTGAGTATCAACCGCCACTTGTGCCCGTGGATGGTGATGGAAATGGAAATGGGGTATTCTCTGTTTCATTTCAGAGAGCTGATATCTTGGGAATGTCCGAGGATCAATTGAAGGATGTGTTTTTGGAAGGGAATTCTTCCGAGAACTCACTTCTTGTGACGCTCATGTTTACGCTCAATGAGCTGTTTTCTACATCGATGGCTAAGACTACGGGGTTTTTGCTTCGTTTGACGGAGATTCTTCCTTCGAATGCGGTCTTGTTGGTGGTTGATAGTCCTGGTAGCTACTCGACTTTGAAAATGGGGAAGGACAAGGATGGGAATCCGGTGGAGAGGAATTATCCTATGAAGTTTCTTCTTGATCATACATTGCTGTCTGTGGCGGAGGGTAAGTGGGAGAGGGTTTATACGCAGGATTCACGATGGTGGAGACGTGATGTTGAGCGATTGCGGTATGAGGTTGGTGAGGGTGCGGGTTTGGAAGATATGCGGTTTCAACTACATTTATACCGTAGATTGTGAAGCTATATCTACAGCCCTGGAATGGTTAAACCACAAGAAATAGTGTATATAAATGAATATCCCTACATGAACAGTCACAGTAATAATATCACTTAGAGTAGAGGTATTGGTATTGCTACAGTGCAGAAAATAAATCAAGATGAACAAGTAAAGCCCATCTACCGTGTCGAGGGAGCATGCAATAGCTCATCGGTACCCTTGGACACGCGGATTGGCGATTAAATGGTACAGCTTCTCGGAATGAAACGAGAAATAACAACGGGGCGCCGCCAAACACCGCCCTCCTTCAAATCCATAATTCCTTCTCAGTCAAATTCTTTCTTCCTTTTAGCTTCGTAGACCCAGCAATAGACTAGTGCTCTTGCCGCCTTCCTTGCCCTCACCACCAGGCAGATATGTGACGTTGGGGTTGTTGGACAGAGTTTGGGCGATTTCACGGCTGGCATCGATACGACGGATCTCAATGAGACCGTTGCCGGCCTTAGCGACGGCCTTGCTGATAATGTCGGCACTCTCGGCTTCACCCTCAGCCCGGATAACGTTGGCTTGACGCTCCTGCTCCGCACGCTCGACGATGAATCGTGCCCGCTCGGCGTCTTGCTGGGCGATCTGCTTTTGCTCAACGGCACGAGTGAACTCCTTGCCGAAGGTCATGTGGGTAATGGAGACATCCTCCAGGGCGATATTAAACTGCGAGGCACGCTTAAGAAGGTCGGTACGGATGCGGTTGGATACGGCCTCACGTTGTGTGATAAGCTCGGCGGCGTCGAATTGGGCGACGATGGCCTTGAGGACTTCATTACCGATGGAGGGGAGAACACGCTCGTCGTAGTCGGTACCATATGACTATTTAAGTTAAATATGTGTTAGTTTTGTGGACGTATTTCTTGTTGACTTTGATAATGACCGTCTAGCTCTCTTACCTGGTAGATCTGCGGCAGCTTCGGCACCTCCGGACGGTGTAGCACACGCAGCGTCAAGCTGACCATCTGCAAATCCTTACTTCCGGTTGTTGTCGAAATGTTACGAGGCTTTGTGCGCACATCGTAGACAATAGCTCGCTGCAACCAGGGAATCAGGAAGTGGGTGCCTTCGTTGACGACCGACTCCTGCACACCGGACAAACGATCGAAGATGACGGCGCGTGTACCACCCCGAACATCGTAGATCGAGGCATTCCAAAGAATCGCACCGGCGGCCACCGGGCCGGCCAGCCGGTAAATGTTATAGAGAGCGTTGGCCATGGCGATGATGGAGGGGGAGTGAGGGGAAGGGAAGAGATGGACGATGTGAAGTCGAAGCTGCTTAGAAAAGACGAAGTTGGAAGTTGACCCGATTGGGTTTAGTGCGCCAGGCCTCCCCCAACTTCACCCGAACTTCACCTTTTCCAATCTCCTTCAGTCAACCACCACTTCCTCCCACTCTCCTCCCACTTTCTTCGCGCGAGATTCCGATCTTTTCACCATGGGTGGTTCCGTCAATCCTAAGACCGGCCAGTGAGTCTTCCAATTTCTCCCCAATCGAGTTGGTGGCTGGAGGGGACGGATGCGTCGTGACGTCCGGACACACCCGCTCTGAATCAGACTTGATCGAGAGTCCCTTCACGACCAGGCGCCAATGACTAGATTGAAAATTGAATAATTATACTAATTCCATGTTCTTAGTTTCATTGGCAACTGGGGCGAGTTCGGTACGTTCGCAATTGTTTTTCTCTGAGGTTTCCGATTTCGCAACCGCACGAGATATGACGACCACGACCACCATTATCCCTCTCGACTCTTAGATCGCGACTATATTGGAATCAGGACGATTTTACCGCGAACTGGAAATTCCCATACTGACTGACGGCTCTTTCTCTTTTATAGGCTGCCCTACTCCCCAGCGCATTGCGACTTACGCCCTCTCCTCCAACCGTCAGCGCCCCTTCGCTGGTGCTTTCCACGCCGCCATCTTCAACACTTTCCGTCGTTTCCGCGGCCAGGTCCTCTACGTTGTGCCTCCCTTCGTCATTGCCTACGCTGCTATGAACTGGGCTGTTGAGCGGTAAGATCTTCCATCTTCAATTTCCCTCCAGGAGTCCAGATTCTCCTTATGCTTGATTTCGCCTGTACTGACCATCTTGCAGCAACCACTACCTGCAGTCCAAGCCCGGCCGTATGCTCGAGGGCGGTGAGGAGTAAACTCACTGATATCATTTGTTTCAATTGATTTTTAGAGGGGATGTCTGGGAAATGGAATCTTGGGTATACCAGGAAGTCGGACGAATAGAGGCCGGCGCAGCTGTATCACATGTACAGTAGAAAGCAATTGACTTGTTTGTTCCTTTGTCTTAGTTCATTCCGTATATTTGCACATATTTTTAACAGTAATTGATCAAGTAAATCCGGGTTTGACTGTCAGCATCATTTGGATTATCTCGATTGGCTGATTTCTCTATGCCCTCATATACTGTAGTGCTCAGTACTATACTCTCGTATATGTAGTACAACTGGCCCTCACCAACCGCCCAGAATCCAATCCTTCAATCATTCCTCTTTCTTATTTCCCACCTGATTCCTACTCCTTTTACATCTTCTGCTTTCTCTTCTTCTCTCTTCATCTCTTCTTCTCCTCTCCAACTGGCCAAACAACTTCGAAAACGCCCCACTCGACCCAACCGCAAGTAAAAAATCTCGCGGCCCAAAACAGCCAAACTTCCGCCGGCCCTCTTTTCTTCTCGCATGCTTCGTTCTCTTCTTCTTCCTTCTCTACGTCCCTCTCGATCTTTATTTTCTCGTCAATTTACTTCTTCCATTATGAGCGAGCTCACTCACCCTACCATCCAGGGTATGTTCAATTGATTCCCCTCCTCCCCTACCTCTCCTCTCCCAGTCAATGTTTGATTTTTTATACTCCGATTTGATCGGATCTTTCTACTACCCCGCCATGGGATGCAGCATCATCCCACTTGCTCCCCTCAACTTTCACCCCTTCTTCCCTCAATTCAAAAGTGCAATTACTAGCTTGTTCACACTTTATTAATACTCAATTCTTTTCTTTTGTTTAGATGGCTGGTTCTCCGAGAAGTCCGGCATGTGGCCCGGTCAGGCTATGAGCCTGAAGGTCAACCAGATCCTGCACCACGAGAAGTCCAAGTACCAGGATGTCCTCATCTTCGAGAGCAGCGACTACGGCACTGTCCTCGTCCTGGACAATGTCATCCAGTGCACTGAGCGTGATGAGTTCTCCTACCAGGAGATGATCACCCACCTGGCCCTCAACTCCCACCCCAACCCTAAGAAGGTCCTCGTCATCGGTGGTGGTGACGGTGGTGTCCTCCGTGAGGTCGTCAAGCACGAGTCCGTTGAGGAGGCCATCCTCTGTGATATCGATGAGGCTGTCATTCGTCTCTCCAAGAAGTACCTCCCCGGCATGTCCGTTGGCTTCCAGCACCCCAACGCCACCACCCACGTTGGCGATGGCTTCGAGTTCCTCAAGACTCACAAGAACGAGTTCGATGTTATCATCACTGACTCCTCCGACCCCGAGGGTCCTGCCGAGACTCTCTTCCAGAAGCCTTACTTCGAGCTTCTTAACGATGCCCTGCGCGAGGGCGGTGTCATTACTACTCAAGGTTGTTCGTTGCCTTTCCTTTGCATCGTCTCGTTACATCTTGCCCAACTCTTCCCCCCTTATCTCAATTCCCCACTCTTCAATTTTTCTGTATTCTTTTCTCTTTCTTCTTTTTGTTTTAATTTTTTCTTTCTTTTTTCTTTTTTTTTCTTTTTACTTTTCTCTCCCTTTCTCGGTTCCTAGGCTAACCTTTTCGCACCACCCCGCAACCAACCCGCTTTACGGGCTCGGTTTCGCGGAACTGTGCCTTCTGTCTATACAGCCGAGAACCAATGGCTCCACCTTTCTCTCATCGCCGACCTGAAGAAGTCTTGCAAGGAGGTCTTCCCTGTTGCCGAGTACGCTTACACCACCATCCCCACCTACCCCTCCGGCCAGATTGGCTTCATGGTCTGCTGCAAGGACGCCAACCGCAATGTCAAGGAGCCCCTCCGCTCCTGGACTCGTGAGGAGGAGGAGAAGCTGTGCCGCTACTACAACCAGGACATTCACCGCGCCAGCTTTGTCCTGCCCAACTTCGCCCGCAAGGCTCTGGGCAACTAAATGGTTCCTATATATGGGTTCGCTCTGAAAAGTTAGGGTAATGAATTATATCATGATGAATGAATTCGATTCTCGATAATTTGTGCGATGTTTGTAATTTTCAATATAGAAGTCTAGCTAGGTACATACAATTAAGTATATGGGACAGTAGGAAGACGGTTCTACTGCAGCAGCTCAGTGGAATATAAGCTGAATTCAATCCAATACATCCTCCTTCTTAACATCATCCGTGGATCTATTGCGCTGGGCACCTTGATAGAGTCAGCGTCTATCCAACCTTGGAAGTGTTTCGGTTGTTGATCAATGCATAGGGCTATCCTATCCAGTCCATCCAATAGATACCCAGAAATGATGGCCTCCATGCAATACGTGATGATCAATTGCACCCTACGACTAGCTAATGGAATTAATTCCAGCTGTATCTACTAAACTAAATACCCAATTGAAGCTTATAGAGTAATGCCTATACAGTCTCATAGCGGCCAATTTAACCTCGGAATCCCCGCATTCCCCGCTATCAACCCAATTTCCCCGTTTTCAGGAACTTCCCCTTTCCATTTGATCTCATCTCATCGTTCTAGCTCTCACTTTCTCAACCACCTGGATATAAAGTCAACAATAATGTCAGAATACACTCACCACATCGCCATTCTCGGCGCCGGAACAATTGGCTTGTCAATGGTAGCCCTCCACCTCCGAAGACCAGACACACGAGTAACAATTTACGACCCAAGAGAAGACTTCACCACCCAACTTCACAATCAATTACCCTCATTCCTCGAAATGACTTCGACAAACCAAGAGCAAGACCCATTAACCCATCTTCTATCAACATCCCGACTAAAAATAGCCACTTCCCTCCGCGAAGCCGTTGAAAAAGCAACCATAATCCAAGAACAAAGTCCCGAAAGAACAGACTCGAAACAAGAACTCTGGAACGAAGTCTCTAAATACGCAGATCCCACAGCTCATCTTTGGAGTAGTTCCTCTGGAATCCCCGTCTCGGCACAATCAGAGAGATCTCCATCTGATATTGCAGAGAGACTGGTCGTCGCACACCCATTTAATCCACCACATATAATGCCCCTGGTGGAAATTGTCCCAGGTCCACATACAAAAGCCGAGCGAGTGGAATTTGTAAAAGACTATTTCGAAAATGTCCCCGGTCCGAAGATGAAGAATTCTTCTCAGAATCTAGACCAGACTCGGTGTGAATCCGTGCAACACTATCGTCCTATCATCTTACGAAAGGAAATTCCCGGGTTCGTGGGAAATAGACTCGCATTCGCACTACTGCGAGAAGCTTCTTACCTTGTTGGCGAAGGAGTTGTATCAGCGCAGGATCTGGATTCACTTGTTACAGCCAGTCTTGGACCAAGGTGGGCGGGAAGTGGTGTTTTCGAGAGTTATCATGCTGGTGGTGGGGAGGGGGGTATTGGGGCGTTTTTGCAGAAGCTTGCGCCGACGGTGCAGGGTGTTTGGGGGCAACTGGGACAGATTGATATTTTGACTGATGCGCAGCTTGATGCTGAGGGGGAGAATGTTGGACAAAGGGAGAAATGGAGGGATGATGTGGTTCGTCAGACGGAGGAGGCGTATGGACCGACGGTGACGGCGAATACACGGGCGAAGAAAGAGAGAATGTTGAGGGATGTGCTTGAGTTGCAGAAACAATCTTAGGTGGTCTTTTAATTCTGTCAGATAAGCCCAAGCTGTGCTATTCAGTGTAATAGATGCAAATGATACCAATATACAGTAGTACTTCACTATCATCTGAGCAGCCTTCACCAATGAAATATCAGAGATAAACCGGCCATCAATTTAAGCATCATCCAGTCTCATACCTTGTCCAGTGAATTACGAATATGACAATCGTAGACAGTGCTACACTACGTCCCGAACTACTTCCTAATTACTGTGCACGCAAAATGTAACAGACATCGCTCTATTGTCTTGAAATATCGAGTATAAGGGCTGTCGCCTCTTAACTAAAAAGCACAAACATTTTGACATATCTCGTTCCTTACAGGATCTGCTGGAAAGCCCGGTTGATGGGGGAGCGCACACCGTGACCCTTGTAGAAGTCAATGGTGGCAATGGCACGCTTGGAGATACCAGCGGGGGTGAACTCGAATTTCTGTAAAGTATTAGCATTGGACAGCGTTTGAATGTAGATTCGGATACACATACCTCGTACACCTGCTTGTAGGGGCCGGAGGCACCGAAGCGGTTGAGACCGAACTGCTCGTGAGAGTAGCGCTCCCAGCCCATGGTGGAGCAGGCCTCGACGGACAGAACGGGAATGCCGTCGGGGAGAACCTTGAGGCGGTACTCCTTGTCCTGAGAATCGAAGACCTCAAAGCAGGGCACGGAGACAACACGGGCAGCAATGCCGTGGTTCTTCTGGAGGTAGTCGGCAGCCTCGATACAGATGCTGACCTCGGAACCGGTGGAGATCAGAGTGACAGCAGCGTTGGGGGTCTCGACGGCAACGTAACCACCGCGGATGGCGTTCTCGATGGTGGAGTTCTCCAGCTGGGGAAGGTTCTGGCGGGTCAGGGCCAGAATGGAAGGAGTGTGCTTGGAGGTCAGAGCCATGTAGTAGGCAGCGCTGGTCTCGTTACCGTCAGCAGGGCGCCAGACCATGCAGTTAGGCAGAGCACGGAAGTGAGCCAGAGTCTCGATAGGCTGGTGAGTAGGGCCGTCCTCACCCAGACCGATGGAGTCGTGGGTAGCGACGTGGATGACACGGACGCGAGACAGAGCAGACAGACGAACGGCACCGGCGGCGTATGAGACGAAGTTCAGGAAAGTACCACCGGCGGGGATGACGGTACCGTAGGCGGCGAGACCGTTCATGACAGCAGCCATGGCGTGCTCACGGACACCGTAGCGGAGGTAGCGGCCAGACCACTCACCAATGCCATACTCGGGGGGCTGGAAGTCAACGGCGTTCTTCCAGCGGGTGTTGTTAGAGCCAGTCAAGTCAGCAGAGCCGGACAGCAGCTCGGGGATGACATCGTGGATCTTCTCCAGGACGGCCTCCGACAGCTTACGGGAAGCGACAGCAGCGTCAGTGGACTTGTAGGTGGGGAGGCTCTTCTCCCAGCCCTCGGGGAGCTTGCCAGACAGACGACGGGCGAGGTCAGCACCCTCGGTGGGGTGAGACTGCTGGTACTTCTGGAAGAGCTGGTTCCACTCCTGCTCCTTAGCGGCACCGTCGGCAGAGTGCTTCTGGTAGAGGTCGTAGACCTGTTGGGGAACGACGAAGCTTTGGTTGGGGTCGAAACCGAACTGGCTCTTGACGTGCTGAGCATCATCAGCCTTGAGGGGGTTACCGTGAACACCGCCAGTACCGGCGAGCTTGGAGCCGAAACCGATGGTGGTGGTGAGCTTGATAACGGAGGGCTTGTCAGTGACCTGCTGACACTTGCGGATGGCAGCCTCGATGCCCTCAAGGTCGTTGTCACCGTCCTTGACCCACTCGGTGTGCCAGCCATAGGCCTCGAAGCGCTTCATGACGTCCTCGGTGAAAGCACACTTGGTGTCACCATCTAGGAATAGCGTTAGCTTTGACTGCGTGCTTCACGGGTACAGTCGGGTCGATCCTCACCAATGGAAATGTGGTTGTCATCGTAGATAGCGATGAGGTTGCCCAGCTTCAAGTGACCGGCCATGGAGGCGGCCTCACTGGCGATACCCTCCATAGCGCAGCCATCGCCGAAGAAGGTGTAGGTATAGTTGTTGAAGAGCTCGAAGCCGGGCTTGTTGTAGACACCGGCGGAGTGAGCCTGAGCAATGGCCAGACCAACAGCGTTGGAGAAACCTTGGCCCAGAGGACCAGTGGTGACCTCAATTCCGGGAGTATCGTGAGCCTCGGGGTGACCGGGGGTGATGCTGTCGAGTTGCTGCAGGGAGAGAATCAGAAAGTCAATTCCGTAGCATGACTGGGTGGCGCAACGCCACAGAGGGATTGATCACATACACGGAAGTTCTTCAGGTCATCCATAGAGAGCTGGTAGCCGAAGAGGTGCAGCAGAGCATACTGCAGCATGCAGCCGTGGCCGTTGCTGTATGGATAGAAGAAGCATTAGGGGCTGTTCTGGACTGTCTTGGGAAGCGGGGGAAGCCGCCGGGGAGCTGCGGAGTTGATTTTGCGTCCGCATTTGCTTGCAATATCAACATGGTGAGACGTACGAAAGAACGAAACGATCACGGTTGACCCAGTCAGGGTTCTTGGGGTTGAAGTTCATGAACTTGTTGAACAGAACGTGGGAGACAGGGGCCATGCCCATGGGGGCACCTGGGTGACCCGAGTTAGCCTTGGAGGTGGCATCAACCTGATAAGAGGACTCGAGTCAGTTCATGTTTGGCTTTAGAGAAGCAGCAGTTGGCGTAAGGTTCTCATTGCTTATCGGAGAGGATCCAATTGCACATGAAGAACCTTTTCTTTTTTTGCTTCATAGGAGAGGGAAAAGAGAGTGATTGTCAAGACATACCGCGAGAACACGGATGGTGTTGATAGCCAACTGGTCCAGATCAGAGTAACCCATGATGGCGAATTCTGAAATGAAAGAGATTAGCAAAGTATCGAGAAGCAGAAAACCAACAGGTATATACACACAATTCAGTTAAGGGGAGATGGAGAGAGTAAGAGGAAGAGAGAGAGAGCGAAGAGGAGGGGGGAGTATTTGTTGGTGGGGTATGATGTCTGTGGTGGGGCACAGAAACAGAAGGTGCAGCGGATGTGCTCCCCTCGTTCCTTCCTCGACAGAGTAACTACTGAGTTGCACCAATGGACTTTCCTACAATCTTCCATTTATATTACTCTTTTTTCTACTTTATCTTCTTCTCTATCAAGCTAGGCTAGATTATACTCATAACAGCATGTTATATCTTCCGTCAATCACTGCAAATCGTTGCATCATCACCTAGCTTACTCAGCGAGGGGCATTCTCAAAAGCTCAACAGATCGGACAAGGTAAAAAAAAAAAAAAAGACACTCACTCATGTCTTCAGCCATTTGCACTGCAACGCGGGTCAAGATGGACTGAGACTGGGCCTCTATTCTCTCAACCGTTGGTTCTGCTATGTCCACCAGCGTCTACACCGGGAACCACTCGGAGGACCCTGCTCCGGTCTGCAGTGGAATTAGCCGTAGCCGACCCCCATCGTGAGGCTGGGTGACTAGGCCGTAGTTGCATAGATTATGTACAATAACCCAACTCTCACCAACGCGAAGATCGATGATCCTTTTCGGATTTCCCTATTCAGGTCGATCCGAATGCCACGAGAATATCCGCTGCAGCTGCCGGGAAAAAAGTCCTGCATCTCCTGCGGGGTTACCGGAGAGTCAGTCTGGTCGAATTGCATATGTACATTACTCGGTGTGCCCAAAATAGCGTAGTTTTGCTGACTCAGATCTTAGATCTAGTTATATTGAGCAGACGAAGTAACAAAGTACATCTTTTAAGGTAGAAGATCGATGCAATTGAGCTAATACTATGCAAGGAACAGCTTGGTACTAAGGCATCATGACACCTGGATCAGCCAATCCCTGTGCAACCACTGGCTCATGTTTTGACTCAGATGGTTCTCGATGTTGGTCGTCGGGTGACCTGAACATCTGCAAGCATTGCACAGACCCGCTTTGTTATACAAACATCCAAAAGAGTAAGCATTGCCTCTGTACCTACTCACTCCGTTACTAGTAGACTCCAAACTCTAACTGAGCAACAAAGGAATTCTCCGACTTATTAACATGGTTCTTCTGATGTTCTCATGCTCTATGCGATAATGCTTAATAATGATGATTTAGTGGATCAAGAGTGGGCTCATCTCGGGCTTTGAAACTACCCGTCCGGAAAGTAAGATCCTCAGACGGACCAAACTACTCCGGCATGTCTTGATGGATTACCAGTTAGTCTCGAGGATTCCAGGATAAGCATTAGAGAGAATAATTTCTCCTTGTGCTCAAAGTGCTTGACCTAAACTACAATTGTAGTATTTTACATCCATGGATATATGAGCAAGTAGCTGGAGTCAGCGTGCATCAATAGGCAAATTGCACACATGACTGCATCGAATACCTGAACTAGGTGACACACTATAATAGACATAGCTATAGCTCCTAATATAAGGGATTGAAGTTCCGATTTCTCCGTTTGAATACCAAGGATCGTGGATTTACAAATATACTAAATTATACTCAGCGTAGATTTCTCTACTCCGTCATGGACCAAGAGGCAGACGCTCAACAGACTCAAGATGCGGACTCGGAGTCGCATACAGATGTGTAAGCATCGTGATGATAACCTCAAAGAACCAGCTCATGATATTACAGGCTCATCGTTGGCGCGGGGCCAGCGGGCCTGATGGTGGCATACTGGATGGCTGTATACGGAGTACGAGCTCGAATTATTGACAAGAGAGGTACAAAAGTATTTACTGGTCAAGCCGACGGACTACGTCCCAGGACGCTCGAACTATTTGACAGCATGGGGTTTCAGCACCGTGTCATCCACGAAGGTCATATAGCTGTCGAAGCCAATTTCTGGGTTTGTTCTTCCACTTGCATCCAGAATGGAAGCCTGAAGAGGAAGTTTAGCTGATGACGTATAAGGTACCGGATGAGAATGGAAAATTGACTCGACAAGGACCTCATTGCAGTCCAAAGATCAACGAGTCGAATCATCACAATATGCTCCTAACACAAGGGCGGATCGAGAGGTTTGTCATAGATGCAATTCGAAACTACTCAGATCTTGAAATAGAAAGAGGGATCATTGCCGAGTCCTTTGAGTATGATGAGACCCTGGAGAACGATCTTGATGCATACCCGGTCACGGTGAAACTTCGTATCCTAAGCGACGAAGAGGCAAACCCAGCTCACCTCATCACTAGTACGAATGGGTCTAGACGACATATGGCCAATGGACAAGGAAGAGGCAGTCTGCTCCCTGATGACTGGGATGAACTGATTCAGAAAAGTCGTCATCGGAAAACCAGGACAGAAACCGTCAAAGCGAAGTTTATCATCGGTTGCGATGGTGCTCACAGCTGGACCAGGAAACAGGTGAATATCCCGCTGGAGGGATCAGTCACAGATCATATATGGTAAGTCTAGAACACCACTGTCATCGAAAGTCCACTGGCAGAGCCTAAACTAAAACAATTGGCAGGGGTGTCATTGATATAGTCCCTCTCTCAAATTTCCGTTAGTGCCTCGCATCCAACAATATCAATATCAGTTAACTCAAAACCATTTCAGCGGATATGCGTCGCCTAGGAACGATAACCCACTCCTCAGGAACAATCCTCGTCATTCCCCGTGAAAGAAATCTAGTCCGACTATATGTGCCCGTACAAATAGTCAACAACACATCAGACACCCGCTTCGACCGCTCAGCAATAACCCTAGAAATGATCAAAGCCCGCGTTCAAAATATAATGAGCCCTTACACCTTTGACTTCCAAATCTGTGACTGGTGGACCGCATACCAAATCGGACAACGAGTTGCGCCGTCCTTCAATAAAGGGTCTCGTATATATCTCGCGGGTGATGCGGTACATACCCATTCACCCAAGGTTGGTCTTGGTATGAATATGAGTATGCAGGATGGATTCAATATTGGGTGGAAAGTCGCCATGGTCGCGGTTGGTGCGGCAAATCCTGCTATTCTGGAAACGTATACGCCGGAACGACATCCATTGGCGGAGATGTTACTTGAATTCGACAGGCTTTGGTCTGGCGAGTTTACCGAGACGAATGAGGACGGGGTTTCTAATCCCGATAAAGCGGAGCGAATGGTTGATGTTGTAGAGAAGTTTATGGATTTTGCGGATGGTCTGAAGGCTTATTATCCTGCTAGTCCGCTGGTTTGGAAGAATTCAGAAGAAGTTGGACCTGATTCTGCACGCAATTTGATTCCTGGGGAGCGTATTCCCCCGGTCAAACTGCGAAGCCAGGCGGAGGGCAATTCAAGATGGACGACGAGATTGTTTGAGAGTGACGGACTGTTTCGAATCATTGTTCTCGCGGGCGATGTCCGGGTTGAAGAGCAGAAGAAACGAGTCGAAACTCTTGGGAGACTGTTAGCTGGGGAGGATAAGACTAAAATCTCTCCATTGCACCGGTATGTTCATATTCCAGGGCGTAAAGACCAGATTAGGGTGATCACTATACACAGTGCCCCTTGGAAAGAAGTTGAGTTCTTTGATCTCCCTGAAATTCTGCGTCCATTTGACCCAGTCATGGGTTGGGGTTATGATGATATTTGGTGCGATGGCTTCTGTACCTGGGACCCACACTGTCAAGGGAAAGGGTATGAGAAATGGGGAGTTGATAGAATTCGTGGGGCGATGCTGGTTCTTCGGCCAGACCAGTATATCGGATGGGCCGGTGAGTTCGAGAAGTTGGAGGAAATGACTGCGTATCTAGATGGTGTACTTGTCAAGATGCCAACACCAGAGCTCTAGAACGTGAGGAATGCAGAGAGAAGCAAAGAAAAAAGTCGTTCATTATCATAAAAATCATTAAAGCATACATCGTATATCCATCAAATCTCGACGCAATATCAAAACGAACGGGATACAACAAATAACTGAATGACATAGTGACAGCAAGTCCTAATTACTCCCCAGGACGTGTATCTGGAATGGTAGTCGGCTCTTCACGAACACCACCACTACCAGTTGGCTCAAGATGAGCCGCAGACCCAGTCCCCTCCCCCTTATCGAATGACCCACGCATAATATTTGGATCAGCAGGGAACTCGAATTTAGAGCTCTTCCAGGGTTTAACCTTCATGAGATACATAGTATCGATCTCCTCCAGGGTCCGGCCTTGACCTTCAATAACAGCGAAGTATACCAAGCCAGCAGCAAGGAAGAGACATCCGGCAAATACATACCCAAAACGAAAGTCAATGGCACTGACAATAAATGGCGTGAAGAAAGCCAACAGGAAATTCCAGAGCCAGTTAGATGCAGTGGCGAGTGACATAGCGCGTGCTCGATATTGTGACGGATACAACTCTGCAATGATTGTCCATACCATTGGGCCCCATGTACTGGCAAATCCCAGAATAAACAGGCAGGCAAAGACGACCATCGCTGTTCCAGCTGGTTTGGTACGTTCTGGGAAATCTCGATCAAGAGAAAAGTGGCCCACAGAGGCGAATATCATAAAGCAAACAAACATCCACAGGGCACCTGCGATGAGAGATCGACGTCGACCATAATGTTCGATCAGGTAGAGACCGAGAAAAGTAGTTCCAAAATTGACAGCACCCAGAATCATCTGCGTGACATAACTATTTGAAATACCCGCACCTTTGAAGACGACGGTCCCATAGTAGAAGAAATAGTTGGCGCCAGTCAGCTGTTGCAGAGCTTGAAGAGAAACTCCGACAGCAACGCGGTATCCCATTGTTGGAGCCTTGAAGAGCTGGACCCAACTTACTTGACCATTGCGGACTTCCTCGTCATGCTTCTGTTTGATCTCTTCGAATTCGATTTTCAGAGCCCGGTGATTACGCGGGATGCCATAGATCTTTGAAAGTGTGCTGATGGCTTTATCTACCTTTCCATGCCGGTAGTCATATCGAGGGCTTTCCGGGAAGAAGGCCATGCCAACGCCGAGGATTAGAGCCCAGATATAGGTGACGCCCATAGGAATACGCCATGAACCGGTATCCTGACGGGCTTCAGTCCCGAAATTAATACAATTGGCAACGAAGATTCCCAGTGTGATGAAGAGTTGGTATGTACTAAAATGTTGAGCATAATGTCAGACCAGATCAAAAACGAAGTATGCCGTGGTAGCGTAACACATACCTGATGAGAGACCCTCGAATATGTCTGGGGCCAGACTCGGCTTGATACATGGGAACAAGCAGAGATAATGCTCCAACGCCTAATCCTGCTACCCAACGGCCCATAGCGACTTGATACCACTTCCCGACTGGAGAGGATATCTGGACCGTGATACCCACCGAGACCATCACACACCAGCCACTGATGGACCACTTGCGTCCTGTGCGATCAGCAATAGGTGCGGCGATCAAGGCTCCAATCAAAGTACCAATAGAAAGCTATATAGAACGTTAGCAAGTGTATATCATTCACGATAATGTGATACTAGCAAGTTATTGAAACCAAGGGAGTCCTACCAAGCCCACAATAAGACCAGAGCGTGCATTACTGAAATGATATTTCCCATCATCACCTAGCTCACCATATCGTTGTAGGAAATTATCCATCTCTAGAAAACCAGAGATTTGGCCTGTATCATAACCAAACAGGAAACCTCCCATGGAAACGAAAAGACCCATCACCGCGGAGCGCCAGGTAAGTAATGGAATAGCTGTATCGACGACATCGCTAGGAGCTTTCTCACGGTCTACCGTAGAAACAGATTCTCCGACGGATTCTCTAGGAGGTTGATTTTCGTCGTATATATCCTGGGGTCGTTTATGGAATATCTTCTTGAACATGGTTGCGGAAGCAGAAGAGAAGCTCAGAAGACTTTATCTGATTTATGAATCTCACTGTTCAGTCCAGTACAAGTATAGAGGCAGAAAGCACAATAGTTCTGGAAAATGATCTAAGGAGTTCCATCAGGGCTTTAATACCCCGTCCATATTTTAGCAAGGTCAATTCCAGAGGGTACCGGTAGACCTCTAGCTGCGTAGAGTTCAACTCCATGATTTCTTGGGTCGTCGTCTGTTCCTGGGAGGCTATTGGATAATTTACGCTCATGAAGAAGATGATGACTCGTTGATTTGTATGGCGCCGAGTCGATACCCCCATACGACCGTCGGACATCCCCGTTTAGCAGGGCCTAAAAGCGAAAGTCTGGGGAAGTGGGGAAGCGCATTTGGCAGGTCAGTGACAGGTCAGTGGCAGGTTTGCCTATTTGGTGAGCTTCATCCATGGTTTATTTCATGGTTCCAGATAATCGTTGAACTAGACCCCATAGCCACGAGTAGGGGTGGCGCGGAAGTGTGGGTGTCGCATGATGAGTTCGATTTACCAGTGGCGATAATCTTGAGCAATTTATCAAGTCGTGGGATCTGGGCGTCGCCAACGAGTTTGGATTCCAACCTGACATACTCATTCAGGATGTCTGGGATGCGTGCAGTTCTTCGGTTGGGAGGATCATGGCTGGGTCTACAAATAGGGTCAATGTACTAGTAAATATGAAATAAAGTCAAATTCTTGATTAGAAAAGAAAACGTGCGATTGAAATACTAAAAAACGTTATATTTGAAAGAAATCAAAATAGCATCGAAGTCCAAATTCCAATAGCAGATCTCGAAACGCCTCTTAGGTATCATCATGTTGCAAAAAGAAAACAAAATCATTCAGCTCTGGACCAGGAGGCCATAATCATTCGAAAGATATCATGGGGACAATCAGACGGCCAGCCGTCGATCCCAGCCATTGACCAAGGCATATTCATCAATTTCCCCTTTAACCGGCATAATGGTTTGGAAGGGATCAATCAAGCCGAGATCATCCGGATGTGCCGAAGCATCCGCGAAAGAATGCAAGTTGGCATCCTCGGCACTACCCATGCTTTCCCCGGAGTAACTTAGAACACTCTGTGCAGCGTGTTCTTGAAATGGGGCGAAATCTCCGCTACTGGAGGACCATGCCTTGGGAGAAAGATCATGCATATCGGTAGTCGGTGGGGGGATCGATAAATTTGCATCATTCTGTTTTTGCGCATATTCTGCTGTAATTGAAGCGAATGGGCCAGAATCTTCGCCACACTCTTTCCCACCGTAGATACCAGTGAAGATATTAGAGTATCCACGATCCATATCACTGAGCACATACTCCCAGTCCGCCATGGTGATGGCGCCACTTGTGGTATCCGATGGAGTTGACTTCGACATCTCTGGTGGATAATCATACCCCAGTGATGAGGACATGAGCCTTGGGTCGGATCCCAGGTCCAAAGAAGCGCGTCCGTAGTCAACAGAATATTGAGATTGAGCAATATGCTCGTGCTGGGAAGGAGGAAGGCTGGCCCAGCTCGGAGATCGAAGGGACTGGGGCACAACGGGGGGGCTAGCGCCGGAGACAGTATTCCGACGAGACGCGTTATTTTTTGGTGACTCTTGGCGATTGCCATTTGGGGTGAGACGAGACTTCAAAGACTGAAGATGCTTTTTCGGGGACTTTGACGGCTTTTGAGTTGGAGGAACCATTCCTTGTGATGATGTTCGGTTCTGTTGTCCTCCTCGTTTGTTCGAGTCTAGGAAGACCAAAGTACTTGCGAGTGATGTGAATTCGGACGCAGCCTCGGGCGAATGTTGCTCCAATTGTTCCACGACATTAGCGAGCAGCTTCTGGCTTTCCTTGACTAATTTGCTGTCTCGCTTCAGGCCGAGGGTTTGCCACAGCAGTCCCAGCCCAGCCAGGAACACCAATTCCTTGCGGTTGATACTGAAGGAGAGGCAGAGGCGTCGCTCATCCAGCAATTGTAAGATTTGAATCATGTGCTTTGACGAGTCGGATACTGCTAGAATAGACGGAGAGCGCAGGTTCTCCTCCGCGAAGCAGACAGCAGGGCGATGGATCAATGATCGAATGAAATAATACACAAGAGACTTGGATATCGTCAGCACTATGACATCAAAACAAATGGGGGCTCAAAAATGACTGTACTAACCAGAAGTGGAGATCTGCTGCTAGTAACGTTGGTGCTGGGCTTATCTTGGGAGAACTCAAGGCGCAGATGCGCCGGCAACATCTTCAGCCACTCATCCAACTGTTCAGAGATGACGCGCATCTTGGAGACAGATATCTCGTAGCTAGACCGCGACGGGTACAGATCCTCGAGAGCCTTTGTGAGAATCCGCGACGCAGAAAAAAGCGCTAGGGCGCTGGAGAGGCGAGTGGACTCTCCAGGCAGAGTTGGTAGGAACCCGGACTCCGTGACATTTTCATCATCCACATCAACGGGATACTCAGTCTGGATATCAGCTTCACGCAATAGAACAGGCATGCCAGTTAGAGCAGAGCAGAATCTGTTACCGTTAGCAAGGACCTAGAAGACTTTGTGTTTGAAGGATTGCCTACCGATCCAGAACATATTGGCACCAGAATACTTTTTTCCTGGTTTCCCCGTCAAGTGGATTAGATGCCGCCTCATCCTGGGATTCATGTAGCCCCAACTGGTGGCAGATGTCCACTGCCAAAGCACGATATCGAAGTAGACTCTTGTAGTCACTTTTGGTCATACAATACATCTGAGCCAATACAAAACATTGCAAGGCACCAATAGAGGATTCACCCAGGAGGGTATCAAGGGTACCAGTCCAATTCTTCTCAAAGAAAGTAGGATCTTGGGTTGTTCTCGACTGTTCTTTTTTAGCCAAAGTTACTTCAAAGCTAGAGAAGGTAGTACATACATTCGATGACAGAGCGGCAACTCCGAAAATCAAATTTAATTGAGCCAGGACAGGCAGATGGTTTTTCAAAGAATCGGGGCTGTTCAAATATTGCTCATATGCCTTGAGAATAGTCGGGCGGTGCACCACTGGATAAAGTGGTGCCCATTCTTGGAAGAAGATATTGATGAGTTGATCAGACAACAGGCGTGGGGGAGTTTTGACAGCCCCCGAAGATCCCCGTGCTACGGCAGGTGGGAGTTTAGTGAGAACCTGGGTGGGAATCTTCGAGGTCGCCTTCTCTTGGCTAACGAGCCTGTTCGTAAATACATCTGCCTCATGTTAAATTCCGAATCAATTGTACGGAGTAATGGGGATATGGTATTCAACTTACCCGCAAATCCCTGGGTACTTGAAAGAGCCGTATAAGGGTTTTCGGGAGACGGCTGTGCCTTTGGTCGTGCGACATGAACAACTCCCTCAGAGTGGTCCAAACTGGGTAATTTACTCTGTGCGGATGCAGACGGAGATCGGACCGAGGCGGCTCTCTGTGATGAAGGCGAAAATGAATGTATTCTGGATAGTACGTCGATCTTCTCGTCCTTTTCGTCCAATAAATCCTTCAGGTCCTTGACCTCTGTTTCCAAGGCTCGCACACGTTCCTCCAAAGACTCGGTGTAGCCACGTGGGAAAGCCCTGCGGCTAAGTTTATCACTCGTTCGACATTCAAAACCGACGTTGGCGCATTGTGTACAACAGGGACGAACGCCGTCGCAACGGATTTTTTTACTGCGGCATCGATCACAGGCCTGGGCGATCCGACTTTGAGTGCCGGTGCCACCGACCTTGATCACTTTCATGGGCAGGATACCAGGCATATTGAAGAAGCAGACGGGCACATCGGCCGCTGCGGAAAGAAGTTGTCGTGATGAAGTTCGAAAAGAGGCAGGTCAGTGATCGATCGATAGTCCGAGAATAGTCTAATATCCCGGGGATGGGTGAACGTCGTCGTAGGTGGAAATAGTACAAGAGTGAAGAGTGAGATTGAAGAATGGAGAGTACTCGAGCAGAAGGCGAGCAGGAGAGGGGGGGGATCACAGCTGAGTCAGTGTGGACGTGGAGAAGAAGCCGGCCAATCCAGTGAGATGCGAGGGTCAAGAGGATTCGCTCGTTCACAAAGTGGAGAAAGCATCTCCAGCCTGGCAAACGTTAATCATCTCTCCTTTTTGTAGTATTTCCCCATCGGTAGATGACCAGGGCGCCTTCGGATGTGATCGACCATGGTTTTTGGATACTAGTGTACTGCGATGCACTTAGGGTTTGAGGAGATTCTCTCCAGGTTGCCTATACCCCATACTCGCATGTCTCCAACTTGTCCAATCGACCAGATATTCAGTCTCAACCTATTCCGTAGTGTATCTCCTTTTAAGAATTGCGCGGTCTCATGCCCCAGACTCCACATTTTTATGGTCTGCCGCGCCATCTTGGCTCTACATACTGTGTGTACTATATGTAAGTATAGACTGGATCATCAAAGACAGTCTACATACATCCCCGGACACGCACGGAGTCAGACGAGAATAAGCAGGACATCCCAAATCCATCACCATGAATAGATCCGGGGTCATTCGGACCCGCATGGCATGGCGCTGCCGCATCCGAAAACCTTCCTCGGTTACCCCCAAGGTTGATGTGGTTGGGTCATGTCCAAGTGTATCCGAACTTCTTTTCGGATCGACATCGCCCCATGGTTCAGGAATGAATACATACACTCCGTACTTCGTACACATGCTAGCTTTGACTCCAATTTGGGAAGAATAGACAATCGTAGTTCACCGTTCTCGAATCCAAAATAAAGGGGAACGGATGATCTGGAAACGGAGCTCCGCCGTGTCACACGAGAAAGATTGTTCTCACAGACCCCTACACCCCGATTCTCGGCACTAACACGAATGGTCAATGGTCAATGGTCAAATTCAAAAAGTTCTTTAGAGGCCGAAACGTTGCGAAACCGCCACTCCCGACCGCTCGTGTCCATGCAGTACATGATAGTTCGAGAAGATCTTTTGTGAGGAAATTTCCGGTTTTTCTTGTAAGATGCCCATTCCGCAGGATGTCATGGATCATTGTGGCACTGGGGAACTGGGGAAATGAGAAAACCGGGCGCCAATGATTTCCGGTTGATTAGGAGGTTTCCCCAAGATCTGTCTTGCAGGGTCTCGATTTCTGATTCGCGAGTCGTTTGGGATTGCCACGGCGAGTTTTGGCCGAGAGAAGTGCGAGGCTAGCACAGTTCCATGGATTGATGCTGAATCAACTCCACCTCAATAGTTACCACTTCCGCGGTAGCCGGCTGCGTTTCAGCACATTTTTTGTACATATATGGATCGATATTCATTTTCTTTCCATGTCCGTCGAAATATTGAAATCCTCAAATGCCGAGGTTTCACCCGGCATCGTTCAAGTTCATCAAAAGCCCTGGTCGCGGGAAGGTAGATGTTCAACATCGATCCTGGCCTACAGTGATCCATAGCTCCAGCTACATCTCACTTGAAGCTGTAGATGAGTCTCGATCATATTCTTAGATGCCCCGCACTGAATATTGGCTCTGGTATCTCTGGGGACTCCACAAGTCAAGGGTTGGGGTCATCTTCGCAGGTCCCCAAACCTCGTGTAGATCATCCTCTCAAACTCCCCATTGACTATTGATCTGCTTCGATTAATTACTTGGTGTACACGTCATAGTACTACAAATTCCCCCCCCCCCC
>Ga0209673_1001166_pt1 | contig 28655 bp, 29 predicted proteins | sample AraplaCol_mMS_r2_2_FD_184274 | JGI IMG/M metagenome (GOLD analysis project Ga0209673, IMG submission 184274) | Arabidopsis root microbial communities from North Carolina, USA - plate scrape MF_Col_mMS_r2 (SPAdes) (version 3) | ecosystem: Host-associated > Plants > Roots > Endosphere | place... | reverse complement strand
GCGGCTGATGATCTTGTGACCGGTCTTGCGGGAGATGCCGAATTCGCGGCACAGCGCCGCTATCTTCTCGCCATCCAGAACCCGCGCAACGAATTTGAGACGCTCGTCCATGCGGTTGCACTCCTGCCAAGGCACCTTCGCTCTCCTCGCAAAGGCAAAAAGTGTAACCCATGTCTCCGGTATGAACTGTCACCCCTCTCCCGGGAAGGACAGTTCACAGCATTCGTAGACAGTCGTCATCAGGTGCGCGCAACGAGCGATAGAAGTTGGAAGCGACCTCTCATGCCCGATCGATTGCGGCACCATAGTCACGTGATCACAATCCGTGACGATAGCTATAGACTACGAGAAATGCGCCGTAGCGGTCTCCTCCGGAAGCCAGCAACGCGACGCTTGGTATGGAGAGCAACTAGCAATCCTTGGCGGACCGGATTTGCGTGTCGCCAACGGACCAGTTCATGATGACGCTTGATAAGGGCAGACCGCAGTGAGGGAACCAATAGCGACGTCGCTCGCGGATGATCGAAGATCAACTGACAAGGATCCCACGGCGGGCGTATGATACGGCCGCAAGCCACTCCTCCGGAGCCCCCGCTTAACGGCGTTCCTTTGCCCTACTTCGGCCCACTCGCCGACATGAAGGTACCTTCACCGCCCTGTTCACCCTCATCGTGCGTGAGATTCTGGCTCAGCTGGGATATCGGCGCCGTTACCATCTGTCGTGCACGGTTGGTCCCTGTAACGGTTCAAATCCCTTTGCCCGCTCGAGTTTCCTCAAAGAAATCACAAGAATAGTAAAACCGCCGAAAGGCGGTTTTATTGTTTCAGTTTCGTGTCGCCACGATGTCGCCCTCAGCGAGACTCCATTTTCGGCGTCGGCGCCTCGGATCGTTCTACCAACCCTCGCGCTAGACGCGCCGCCTCCGAGATGGGGTAACACGAAGTGATCGCGGCCTATTGCTACTACTAGTTCGCGAGTTGACATGCCAATTGTGTTTCAGGCAAATCACCATGAAAGCAAGGAGATAGGCACAGCGCGAAGTCCGAGGTTGCTTTCCATTTATGATGCTGTGCGACCAATTCTCGCTCAAATCATCAGCCTTCGTCGCAACAGTCGAGCGGCTCTTGTTACGAACCGCGTTATCTCAATTGCGGCCCTGTATGGAATAACCGTCGGCGGCCTGCGCCAGCCCAGTTTGTAGTCCGACGTTTTCACCTGAATTTGAGATCTGGGGTCGGCGTCTTGCCTGACAGGCGGCGGGTCAACGAAGAATGCTCTAAGCCCCTGCAAAAACTCCAGATCAAATGCCAGGTCGTAGGGGAGACGCATCGGCACTAGACGCCGAGTGATCCATTCGGCAGCCCGTCGATTGATCAGATATGCGCCCGAACCCTTCTCTCGCGTCAGCGAGATGGCCAGTGAGTGCTGGTGCGTTAGGCGCTGAACTCGGTACTTCTTTCCGACATTCACAGTTGAGAGCCGGACAATATCCCACTTGTCTCGATTTGCCAGAACTTCCGCCAGAACCGTCACGAAGTTCGGATCGAAATTGAGATCGTCCTCAAGGATCAAGGCATACTCGCCGCGCGATGCAAGCAGTCGCCGAGCACAGTCGACGTGACTGAGGAAGCAGCCTATCTCGTATGGATTCGGTCGGCGCCCATGTCGCAGCGAGTACCCACGCTCGTCGAAACTCATACTTGGAAGCCGGAGCTTCGCACCGTCGACGGCCGAAACCCTCTCGAAGTCGAGACCTAAGCGATTGAGTAGGAACGCCATGCGCGTTCTACGTTCTGGAGCCCGGTCGAGGTTGATCAGAAATGTGCTGAGGTTCGCCGGCAGCCGGTGAGCGTGCAGAGGATTGTGGGCTGGAATAAAATTCATCGAAGGCTCGGGTTGGTAGCGATACCCGCACCTTGCGCGGCTAAAATCTCCGCAATCTGTCCACCAATATACGCTTTCGTAAGATCGAACTTCGACCGTAGGCCCACTGAGTTGCCGCACTCACTGGAACCTTGAAAAGCTGCTTCAAAGTCAGCCGCACACCTCGTGCACCGAACTCGCTTCTACCCGATTTCTGGAAGTGACGTCCCCGGCGACTAAAGGAACGGGGCTGAAATCGTCCACCAACATCCTGAGACTTGCATTGCCCTTCAGCGCGGCTTCCTATGAACGGAGGTTCGGCCGCGGGCCCAATAACGGCTCCGGCAAGAACAGCGGCTCCCCGCTTTTAGCCTCTGTGCCACTCAGCGGAAATTTTGCTTTCCACAATGAGCATCCCGATGAATACAATTACCGCTAGCAGCCACCCGAGAAGCGCGTCGGAAGCGTAATGAGATCCAACCGCGACACGCAAAGCCGCCATCATTGTGGAAGCAACAATTAACGGCGGCGCAACCCACACGCGGGCATTGGCCGGAACCAAGAATAGGAGGCATAACAGCCACCCTGCTCCTGACGCTTCTCCGGACACGAATGAGCAGTTTCGAGTGCACTCGCCCACGAACGTTCCGGCGGCAGTAAAATCCAGATGTCCGCCAAAGAGATTCGTTTGGAAGGGCCGCGGCCTGCCGGAATAAGTCTTCAAGAACGAATTCACCAGTAAGCCCGGTCCGATACCAAGACTGATCAACGCGACCAAAAGGCGTGTCATCGGTAGATGTTGGCGCAGTTGCCTGGAGAAGGCACCGATCAATCCCATGGCAACTATGAGCACCACGGCGGCATATGGAAGGAAGTAGAGCGCCCAACGAATATCCTTGAACACTTCCATTCGACGAAGCGGGAAATATCCGCACCCGCCCTCGGAGAGAGAGCCAGCGCAAAGCGGCCCGCTGAAAAAAGTCTCAGACACACTAATGTCGATGGTTGGATGAAAGTAGAATGTCGCGAGCAGGGCAAACCAAGCCAGGATCAAGGAGAAGAACACCGTTACAGATGGTGGTGCGGAGTACGACAGGTGGCGTGCCTGGGCTATCATCATTGTCTTAACGCTCGAAGCCGATGGGTTGTCGCTCTATCCAACGCCACCCTAGCCTGACAGCTACCTGAAGCCGGTTAAGGGCGGGGCGGCAATTGAGTTTCAAGGGGCTATTCTGCTGCCTCTCGTTCTTCGCCCGCAGTCTGGGAGAGCGTCATGTAGATGACGATGGAGATGATCAGCCCTAGAAACAGCACGCTGGTGTAGATCGTCCCGAAGCCAAGCCCGCCATATTCCACTGGTTGTGACATTAGATCGCCAAGTGACGCGCCCATTGGCCGCGTGAAGATATAGGCAAGCCAAAAGGCTGTAATCGAGTTGAGGCCCAGCAGATAATAGAGGGCGGCAATCACGGCGATGACGGCCAAGAAGAGGATGGCGGTGGTCAAGTAGCCAAAGCTGAAAGTCTCGGCAATCAGGTCCCCAGCGGCGGTGCCAAGCGCGAAAGTGAAGAAGATCGCTAGCCAGTAAAAGGCCTCGCGCCTCGCCGTAAAGATAGTGTGTATCGAAAGGCTACGCTCGATCGAGTACCAAACCGCGAACGTGATCGCGAGGGCGACGGTGAATGCAACGGTCGTTACCTCAAGCGGCACGCCGAAATTATCGACCAGGTTGTCCGTAACGAGCGTCCCAACAACACTGATAAGGACGACTGCCGCCCAGTAGACGGCGGGCATATACCGTCGCTGCGCGAATTGCAGGACAATCGCGACGATCAGGGTTGCGGTCATGATGATCGACGTTGCCGTGAGCCCAAGCCCTAGATTGACTGCAAGATAGTCGGCTGCCGTTTCGCCCATGGTGACTGCCATGAGCTTGATCAGCCAGAAGTCAAAGGTAACCTCGGGAACCCGGTTTAGGGGTTCAGATTGCGCCAGCGCGTTCATGTCGGTGCCCCTACTTGCCCATTACTTTCATGGCTTCAGCGAGGAACTTGTCTGAGCGCGTGTCATCGTCGGCATTGCAACGCTCCACCGCCTTTGTCTCGAGGTCGTTGACCTTCTGCATGTCCGCATCGCCAAGCTTCGCCGTGGCCTTGGTCGCCCGCATTTCCTTGAGCATTTCCTCGCAAGGAACGGTTGAATGCGCGGGAACGGATAAGGCGAGGAATCCAGCGATGGTGATGGCGTTGACGACACTGGCGGCAACAAGCGTTCTCATGTCATGTCCTCCTTGAATCCACTGCCTAGAGTGGCAGCAGGCGGACACTAGGGGCCCCTTTATACGTGGGCGTTGCCAGAACCATACGGATTTGTAAGGTGCAGAAGAACATGCAATCAGCCTTCCTTACGGATCCGTATATTTTCCGAAAGCTTGGCGAAAAGGCATCGCGTCAAGTAACGTGCGAGTAGGCGAAGATTTGGAAGCAGATGCGCATCTTACTAATCGAAGACGATCGCAAGACGTCCGACTTTGTGGCTAAGGGCTTCACAGAGGCTGGACATATCTGCGACGTGGTGACCGACGGCCGTGACGGCCTGTTTCAAGCCCAGCGGGAAGAGTACGACGTGGCGGTCGTCGATCGTATGCTTCCGGGCCTGGATGGTCTTTCGATCGTGCGATCGCTTCGCGCCGCCAAGGTGAACACCCCTGCCCTGTTCCTCACGTCGATCGGAGGTGTGGACGATCGCGTCGAGGGCCTGGAGGCTGGAGGTGATGACTACCTCGTAAAACCATTTGCCTTTTCCGAGCTACTTGCCAGGGTCAATGCCCTTGCACGTCGTCCGCCCGTGCAGGAGCAGAAGACCCTGCTTCGCGTCGCGGATCTGGAGCTTGACCTAATACGCCGGCAGGCCAGACGCGCCGGGCAAGTGATTGAGCTACAACCGCGGGAATTTACCTTGCTTGAAGTTCTGATGCGCGGTGAAGGACGCGTTTTGACAAAGACTATGCTCCTCGAGCGGGTGTGGGATTTCCATTTCGATCCCAAGACCAGCGTAGTTGAAACGCACATCAGCCGCCTTCGCGCAAAGATCGACAAGCCCTTCCAGGCGCAATTGCTGCACACCATTCGTCATACAGGCTACAGTTTGCATGCGCCTGGGTAGTCTCCGGCGCAGCAAGCCTTCTGTCTGATGTGAGCTCCTCAGTACTGCCGCACGTAAATGCTTTCGGTCGCGCGGCCGTCATTCAGCCACAATATGGCGGCGGAGCCGCGGTTTGTGCCGCCCCGCCGTCACTAGGGCTAATTCTCGACTTTCACCGACGAGGCGAGGTTTCCACCGTGCTTCTTGGTGTACGCGATTTTGACTTTCGTGCCCGGCTTGAAATCCTCGGCTTCGGTCCCTTCAGCCAAGGTGAACACACTACCGTCAGTCAAACGGATAGCATCGTGTGTCCGGTCCACACTTGCTACCACGCCCGATACGGACGCGGCATTCGCGGAAGCCGCGGTGAATGCGATTGCTGCAATGAAGGCGAGCGTAATTGCCTTGTTCATTTTTTTCTCCTTCTTCCGTGCATAGCGCAGGGTGGAGCAGTCGTCGGTTTGGAAACCGCCGAGAAAATGTTCGCCAGTATACAAAAAAGACAGCAGATTTCGCGCGATGCCTTCAAAACCCGGCCTGTCGATGTCTGGTATAGGGGTTGACTGCTCGATCGCGGCTGTCGCGGCCAACTCTGAATAACAAGCAAATACAACGCCTTATGGGAAGAGTCAGGTCGTGAACGCTGAGCTGCGCGAAACCTGGATGTAACCAACCGCACAAGTACAAACGCCTAAGTTCCGCTGACCTTACAAATCAGTAAGTTCATGGACAGCATTCCGCAAATCGCTGCGCCTACTTTGGTGTGATCAAGCCGCCATGCGGCCGGAGCGGTCTCCGGTGCCGGGTAGAGCAGGAGTTTCTCGATGGACACGACTTCTTTCCTCGGCCCTTCCCGGAATTTAGCCGCCGCGCTGGCCATAGCATTCGTCGCTGCGCCTATGACGTTACTCCCGGCACCGACTTGCACTTACGGTGCGGAGATTCCAGTTGCTGCCGAAAAGAATCCGCCTGGCGACATCCCCGACAGCCAGGCGTTCATAGACTACGCCTCCAGCCTCGGCTTTACGATGAAGGTGCCGGAAGGATGGGCGCGCAAGGACATGGGCGACGGAGCGAGTTTCGTAGACAAGCTCGACGGTATTGTCCTGACAGTCACGCCAGCGAAAACCAAGCCCGATCTGTCCTGGGCAAAGACCACTTACGTCGATGAACTCCAGAAGTCCCACCGGGCCGCGAAAATTGGTTCCGTCAAAGCGGTAAAGCTGCCATCAGGCGAGGCGATCCGTATCGCCTATACGTCCAACTCAGACCCAAACCCCGTCACCAACAATCAGGTGCGCCTCGAAAACGAGCGCTACCTCTTCTACAGGGACGGGCGGCTGGTGACACTGGAACTCTACGCGCCCGAGGGTGCCGACAACGTCGATCAATGGCAGCTGATGTCGCGCTCGTTTGCCTGGAAATGATCGATGCTGCTGGAAGCCACCGAACTTTATCGATTCTATCATGTGGGCGACGAAGAAACGGCCGCGCTCAGGGGAGTGAGCCTGAGCGCGGCAGCGAATGAGCTGGTCGCACTTGTTGGTCCCTCGGGCAGCGGCAAATCAACCTTGCTGGCCTGCATCGCAGGTCTCGACGAGCCCGATGGTGGCTCGGTGGAGATCAAAGGCGAACGCATGACGCGGAAATCCGAAAAGGCACGTGCCCGCCTCCGTGCCTTGCACTTCGGCGTGATGATGCAGACAGGCAACCTCTTCCAGCATCTCACGGTCGCCGAAAACATCCGCCTTCGCATGATGCTCGCCGGCAGGCGGGATGAAACGGGGCTGGCGTCAACGCTGCACGTGGTCAGCCTCACACACCGAAAAGACAATTATCCCGACCAACTGTCGGGCGGCGAAACCGCTCGTGCCGGGCTTGCCGTGGCGCTCGCGGTCGATCCACCGCTGCTGATTGCTGACGAGCCAACCGCCGAGGTGGACAGCGAGACCGAAGAAGCCCTGATCGTGCATTTCGAGGCTAGGAGGAGTGCTGGGCTCGGAACGCTGATTGCCACGCATTCCGAAGCTTTGGCGGCGCGTGCCGATCGTGTCATCCGGCTCAAGGACGGCAGGATCGATCATGCCTGAGACACTCGTCGAGGCCCGCAGCCTGTCGAAAGCCTTCCAATCGCGTGATGGCAAACCGCTTCTGGTGCTTGACCAAGTCAGTTGCTCGATCGTCCCGGGTGACCGCATCGCCGTGGAGGGCCCTTCGGGCAGTGGAAAGTCTACCCTTCTCGCCCTGTTGGGAGGCCTCCTTTCGCCCACGCATGGAGATATCAGTTGGCCCGCCCTCGGCAGCCGACGTGACCTCCAGCCACTGCAGATCGCGTTCGTATTCCAAACACCCAGCCTCTTTCCACCGTTGACTGTTCTACAGAACGTCACCCTGCCGCTTCTCCTGGCCGGACAGCCCGCCCGTTCCAAGGAGCGCGCCGAATGCCTGCTCGCATTGTTCGGGCTGGCGAACCTGACAAGGAAACTTCCGGAAGAACTTTCGGGAGGTCAGGCACATCGGGTGGCGATGGTGCGGGCGCTCATGGTGCGCCCGAGACTGCTAATTGCGGACGAGCCTACTGGCCAGTTGGACACGCTGACCGCAACGTCCCTTCTCGACAGGATTTTTGACCAACTCGCCGGCACGGAAGCTGCGCTTCTTGTTGCCACGCATGATGCCAAGGTGGCTCGACGCATGCGAACCCGCTGGACAATGGACCATGGCCGGCTTTCGCCCGGGCCTGGCCGTGAGCAAACCGGATGATCGCCCTCTGGCTGTTCGGCATATTGAAGAGGCGAACGGCCAGGGTGATCGGTCTGGCCGCCGGGGTCACGCTGACGGCAGCGCTCCTGTCCACCCTGGGCTTGTTTCTGACGGAGAGCGGCGCGTCGATGACGCGACGTGCTGTCAGCGATGTGCCGATCGACTGGCAGGTCGAAGCGGTCCCGTCGGCGGACCATCAGGCGATTGCCGAAGCGATCCGCAAAGCTGCCCCGATTTCCCGCATGCATACGGTAGAGTATGCCCAGACCGATGGCTTTGAAGCACAAACGGAAGACACGACGCAGCAAACAGGTCCCGGCAAGGCAATCGCGTTCGACGCGGACTACGGCCGGGACTTCCCTCAAGAGCTGCGCTGGCTTGCGGGAAAGCGGTCCGGGGTTCTCGTCGCCCAGCAGACTGCCGCGAATCTCCATGTAGGACCGGGCGACAGGGTGCTGATCAAGCGAGTGGGCTTGCCGCCCGTCGCCGTGATTGCTGATGGCGTTGTAGACCTGCCCGACTCGGACGCCCTTTTTCAGGGCGTTGGCTTACCGCCGCTGGCCGCACCGCAAGCACCGCCGGACAATGTCGTCATCCTGCCGCTCGCCGACTGGCATCGAATCTTCGATCAGCAGCAGACAGTCAGGCCCGACACCACCCGCGCCCAATTCCACATCAGGCTTGTTCGCGAGAGACTGCCGACCGATCCGACCGCAGCCTATTCTCTCGTCCAAGGTCAGTCGCGAAACCTGGAAGCCAGGGTCGCCGGACAGGCCCTGGTGTCCAACAATCTCGGATCCCGCCTGGATGCGGTCAGAAGCTACGCGCTTTATGCACTCATCCTTTTTTTGTTCTTGGGACTGCCGGGCGTCGTGCTGGCGGTGATTCTCACCGTTTCATTGGCCGCCGCAGGTTTGGGCCTACGAAGTCAGGAGCAAGCGCTTCTGCGAGTACAGGGGGCATCGCAGTCCCGGGCACTACTTCTGTGGCTGTCCGAGCCGTTCGCGATCGGCATCATAGCAACAGTGCTTGGGTTGGTTTTGTCGTTTTTCTTTTCCCACGTCTCAACGTCACCCGTCCTCGCCCCGGCCAATATGTTGCCAGCCGTGGCGATGGCCGTCATCGGTGGGACAATCGTCGTGGCGGCGATTGCCATGTCGGCGTGGCACGCATCGCGTTCAACAACAGTGGTTGCTGCCCAGCGCAAGGTCGGCCGTCGAGGGGTTCCGCTGTGGCATAGGCTTTGGCTTGATTTGATTTTCTTGTTGATCGCAGGACTGCTGTTCTGGCAATCCGCAAGCACCGGATATGAAATCGTGTTGGCCCCCGAGGGAGTGCCCGCAGCGTCCGTCGACTACAACGCCTTCCTGTCGCCTCTTCTGTTCTGGGTTGGCTTCGGCCTGCTCACAATGCGCCTGTGCCGATACTTTATATCCGACGGCAATCCCATGCTGAATCTCACCTTGCGCCCGGTCTCCGGCAAACTGGCAAGTGCCGTGGCCGCGTCGATGGCCTTCCAGGAGCCACGGCTCACAAAAGGAATCATCACCATGGCGCTTGCCATTTCTTTCCTGACATCGACGTCCATCTTCAACCGGACATACGAGGGCCAGGCGCGTATCGACGCGGAACTGACCAATGGCGCGGATGTGACCGTGTTCGGGACATCAGCGCATCCGGCCGGCGACAAGCTGGCGACACTCGAGAAGCTGCCTGACGTAGCGGCCGCACGAACCATGCAGCATCGTTTTGCCTATGTGGGGAACGATCTCCAGGACCTCTATGGCATCGATCCTAAAAGCTTGGGCGCGGCGACAGGCCTGCCGAACGCCTATTTCCAAGGCGGATCGGCGAACGATATCTTGAGCGCACTGGCTGCAACGCCGGATGGCGTCCTTGTATCGGAAGAAACGGCCAGTGATTTCCAGCTCCAGCAAGGCAACACGATCAACCTCCGGCTCGTCAGTGCTAGCGACAATCAATATCACGCGATCCCGTTCAAGTTCATCGGGGTGGTTCGGGAATTTCCGACCGCGCCGCGGGATTCCTTTCTCGTCGCTAATTCGGACTACGTCGCCAGGATGACCATGTCAGCCACATCGGAATATGTGCTGATGCGCGCTTCCGCCGATCCCGCCGGCCTCGCCGAAAGAGCGAGGAAGGTGCTCGGGTCGGCATCTGGTTTGGAGGTGAAGGCCATCGGCGATGCATCGCGCATCATCGGTTCAAGCCTGTTAGCCGTGAACGTCGGGAGGCTGACCACCATAGAGTTGTCGTTCGGAGCAGTCATGGCGATCGCAGCCGCAGGTCTGATGCTGGGGCTCGGCTTCATTGATCGGCGGCGCAATTTTGCGATCCTCACGCTGATCGGGGCGACACCCCGGCAATTGGCAAGCTTCCTTTGGTGCGAAGGTCTTCTAATTCTGATCGGCGGTGTGGTCTTCGGCCTAGTGTCGGGCGTCCTAACAGCCTGGATGCTCGTCAAGCTACTGACGGGTGTTTTCGACCCCCCGCCCGAGACCGTCTCGGTCCCATGGGCATATTTGCTCTCGGTCCATATTCTGATTGTGCTGTCGGTCGCAGCCGCCGTGCTCGTGGCCAATGCGAGATCGAGACGTGGAGCCTATGAAGCGCTCCGTGATTTATGAACATTGAAGACGAATGTCGACGCGCAGGCCCGGATTGTTGTTCCGCAGGATGACGCTGCCGCCATGCAAATCGGCAATAGCACGAACCAAGCTCAAGCCAAGCCCGCTGCCCGACGTCGTGCGGCTCTTGTCGAGTCGATACAGGCGACGGAAGACCTTCTCGCGCTCCCCTGCCGGAATTCCCGGGCCGGTGTCGGCTACCGTCGCCGTAACCTGTCGATCGTCCTTCAAGAGTGAGAGATCGATGTTCGTGTCTGCGGGGCAGTGACGGATAGCGTTCTCGACCAGATTCACGAACATTTGGGTCAGGAGCTCCCTATCGCCTTGGACAATGCAATTCCCACCGGTGTCGACGTGTGTCGTCAGGGTCTGGCCGTTGTCCTCGGCCACGTCTGCATAAATTTCGAAGACCGAAGTCATGACTTCAGCAAGATCGATCGCACGGAACCGGGTTTTGCGCGCGCCGGCTTCGATCTGTGATATTCGCAGCAGTGCCTCGAAGGTCGAGTTGATCTGGTCGGCTTCGTCACGGCTGTCCAGCAGTGCCGCTGTTACTTTCTCGCCTCGTTCCTCGCCGCTTATCGCTGTCTCGATCTGCATTCTCAGCCGATTTAGGGGTGTCTTGAGTTCATGGGCGATATCCGCACTGATCTGCCTCATGGTCTCGACAAGGACAGAAAGACGCTCGAGTGCTTGGTTGATCTGCGCCGAAACCGCATCGATGTCGTCGCCATTGCCTTGGAGTGGTACACGCGTATCAAGTTGACCATGCGAAACCGCATCCATGGCCTTGGCAATGCCATCGAGCCGCCTCTGCGCCTTCGATGCAAGCAGCACGCCGCCGACAATCGCAAGCGCAATGACGAGGACGGATGCCCACGCGAAACTGATGAAGGTGATATCCTCCAGCCTGTCGGTTTTCTCATAGCTCTGACCGACGATCAGCCGCTTGTCTGCGATCATCCCGGACAGAACGCGATAGTCGGTGTCCCCCCCGAGGCAGAGGTCTTCCGAGGAAACATCCGAAATGCCGTCTTGGAGTGTTCCACCCGAAAAATTGCCAGCGATTGGTTTGCCGTCCGCATCGATCAACGCGAATATGCGCTCGTCGGCCTTATTGACGTGCGCATACGTATTCACCGCCGAGATCAGGTCCTCCATGTCATCGGGGGCGTAGGTCGAAGCAATGACGGCATGAATCTCCTTGATGGAGTCGTCCAGCTCCTGAACCAGGTTCTGTCTCAGCAATTGGTACGTGATGAACCCGGTGATGACGAAGGCAATGACGAAGACCAGTCCAAAGGTGATCGCCAGACGGAAAGGGGTCGAACGCCAGACACTAATGCGGGGCATGGAGGCTATAGCCGGTGTTGCGGATCTGCAGCCACTGGACACCGAATGGCTTGTCGGTATTGGAGCGCAGGTGCCTAATATGGGTTACTTGGACGTCATGGGGTTCGCGCGTCGCCTGACATAGGCCTTCGCGGCCATCTTCCATGAGATCGCCGGCGTGCCCTGCCCCCTCGATCCCGCCGACGATGTAGTCCGCGGTTTTCTCGTCACATTCGATCGGCAGAATACGCATCGACTATCAGCATCTCCGAAACAAGGTCGCGGAGCGATAATTGAAACAGCCACCGCATCCGCCGCGTTGAACGGCAACGAAATCGATCGAACTTGCACGTTGATCTCAAAGCCTTTGCCGGCAAGTCTAGCCGCAATCTTCGCACCTTGATACGTCGAAGACCCAGTGAAGTCATCTTACCGAACTGCATGGTTTCGGCAAAGCGTTGACGCGGACCGTGAACGGGGATCGATCGTCAAGACTAGGCGTATTCCTCTAGCGCTCAATACAACTATCCCGCACTGAAGATCTCGGCCAGACTTCACGCCCTATAGTGCTTCAGGTGTCCGGCAGCATCAAATGGCATCCATTCCTTGTGTTCGATTTCCAAAACACTGGGCGCAGATGTTTTCCAAGCGGATCTTGATCCCGCTCGCGTGCCTCACATTCTCCGGAATAGCCACGGGCGCATACCCTGCTTATCTGCGGTTGGAAGGAAACTTTCATACGGTCGTCAAGGGCCAATTGTATCGTTCAGCGCAGCCAAGTCCCAGTCAGTTGGAAGCGTATGTCCGGGATCATGGCATCAGGTCAGTCATTAATCTGCGGCCACCTCGGGAGAAAGGCACCTGGTATTCGGCAGAGGTGGCCACCGCACAGCGGCTCGGGTTGAGACATGTAGACTTCCCGATGTCCGCCTCTAAGGTGCTAAGCCCACAACGCGCCGACGAGTTGGTGAGACTCATGGCGTCCTTACCCAAGCCCATTCTAGTCCATTGCCAGGCGGGGGCGGATCGAACTGGACTCGCATCGGCGCTCTACGGTAACCGGATTGCAGGTCTAGACGAGGAGGCCGCCGAACGGCAACTCTCCTTCTATTTCGGACATGTTGGTATCCCTCGCCTCTCTGCAGCCTACGCGATGGACGAGAGCTGGGAAGATCTTGAAGAGCATGCCCGCACCGCCGGCTAAGAGGCACCCGGGTCGGACAGGATGCGAATTTGCTCACGCGCAGTGCGCGCAACAACAAATGTTACCCGTTTACCGAGCTGCCGAAAACGAGCTTATTGATGCGCGGTAACCATGTCGTCAAAGACGCCAAGCTTCTTGAGAGAGCTCACAAGACCGGTGAGCGCGATCACGCCGACAAACACTGCCAGAAGCAAGATCGCGTATGACATTTCTTGTTGCGATATGGAGTCCACCGACACGCGATAGAACTCGGTCGCCAATAGCGCGATCAACGTAGACGACATGGTCGAATAGTCTTTTGCGATCACTCGCTTAAAATTGAATGCCATTCCCTCGGTCGCTGTCGAAAATGCACTAAGCTTGAGCCCCCACCTTGGAGTATCCAAGCAATAGGCGCGGTAGGCCTCGCCGAACTTGTCAGCAAGAAACTCCTCTTCGGCGTAGATGATGCATTGGTAGATGAAGGCAAACAGAAGGCAGCCAATGATCACGACAACTGGATTGCCGTGGAATAGGAACAGCCCCGAGTAAACAAGCATGTTTCCTACGTACAGCGGGTTTCGGCAAACGCCGAACATGCCTTCCGTGACCAAGTCTTTGGCGTAGACCCGCTTATTCAAGCCGCCACGCTTGATGTAGGCATAACCAATCACGGTTGCCCGCAGTACCAATCCCGCGAGTACGATGAGAAGCGCAACAATATCTTTCCACTGTTCGAGCGCCGCACTACCCAGAATCGCCGTCGTCGGCCGGGCAGCAATAAATAATGCGACGATAATGAGCGGAAACGCCTGGTTTCGGTACTTAAAGAAAAAGTTCCCGATCGGGAGCATGAGTTTCTTCATGATATTTTATCTCACTTGACCGCGACGATGCCGCAGAAATTGTACCAGCGGAAGAAAACTTCCGTGCTCTTGAAGCCCACCTCTTTGAGCAATTGGATGTTTTCCTCGAGGCGGTAAGGGATGAGAACGTTTTCCAACGCTTCCCGCTTCTTCGATATTTCGATCGAGGAATAGCCGTTGCGCCGCTTGAAGTCGTAGTAGTGTTCAATGAACAGCCTGTTGAAAGTCGTGTCCTCACTGGTCAACTTCTCGATCAGCAACAGGCAACCGTGGTCGTTGAGGCCCTCAAAGATCGTCTTCATCACCCGTTCACGAAAGAGCGGACGCACAAACTGAAGCGTGAGCAGCATCGTGACGACGCTGGCATTCTCGATGGAAAAGCCGCAGTGCAGGTCGCCGGTCACCAGATCGATTGACCGGTTCGTTCCCGAAGCCTCGATCTTCTCCGCCGCCTTCTTGAGCATTTCGGGGGCATTATCGATTCCGACGAAATCAACATGATTGTCGACGACCTGGTCCAATGCCAGCAGCGTAGTGGCCGTCGAGCAACCAATATCATAGAGGTTCGACTGGGGCTGGGCGAAGTCCTTCGCCAGTTCGCAAACCATCCGCTGCATCTCCCCGTAGAACGGGACCGAGCGGCTGACCATGTCATCGAATACGTTCGCGACGGTGGAATTGAACGAGAAGTCCGCAACTGAATCGCGTTCGTCGGCAAACACCTGGTCGCGCGAATTCGTATGCAAGACAAGACGGTTAGACGGGTCGGTCATATCCGCTCCACATGTATATCAATGTTAGATGGGCGCGCTTTCTTCCCCAAAGCACACCCGGCGCGCCACGATTTGGTCACAGTAGTCTGACGGCTACCTGAAAGTGTGTTTGGCGCTCATCCCAACGGGGGAAGGAAACGTCTGAGAGCGAGCCAGCAGGCGAACGTCCAAAGGAAGCCCGCGCACCACCCGAAGAGGACATCGGTCGGATAATGTACGCCGAGGTAAATTCGGCTGACGCCTATCGCGCAGATAAGCGCACCAGCGATGATGAAAACATATGCTTTCTGGGCTGGCGCATGCAGAAATCGGGAGGCGACAATTGCCAATGCCAGATAGGTTGCTGCAGAAACCATGGCGTGACCACTTGGAAAACTGGCATCGCCGACCGGTACCAAATGTGTGACAACGTTGGGGCGTGGCCTTGCGGCCCAAGTCTTCAGAGCGTTGCTGCACAGCCAGCCGCCTGCAAGCCCAACTGTCGCAAACAGAGTTTCGACCGGCCGGCGTGAGATCAGCAGGATACCGACGGTGGCCAGCGTGATCAACAGGAGCACCGCGACACCGCCAAGGCTCGTGAAATTCAGCATTGCCGTCGTACCCAGGTCGGTCCGATAGGTAGTGCAACATCGTCCGCGTCCCTCAACGAAAGAAGGAAAGCCTGGTCCCAAGCCAGTGTGTCGCCTTCAACCACCTCAACTGCAATGTGGAATAGAGCCGCGACCGCCAACAACAGCAATGCGAAGGGCACAACTCGATAAGCAGCTGCCGAATTTAGTCGCCTATGAGAGTTGCCAATTGTTTGCCTCATTGCTTGATCAGCTTCATTCGTGCGGATAATTCGTCGAGGTCGAAAGGCTTGACGAGGAAATCGTCTGCTCCTCCCTTCAATCCCGCCAGCCGATCGCTGTATTGGTCCTGCGCAGTCATGATGATAACCGGGGTCTTGTCGTCTCCCCGTCGGATCTCCCGCAGGAGCGACAGGCCATTGCCGTCCGGAAGGCGCAGGTCCAAAAGCACCAGATCATACTTTTGCGCTATCAGTCGACCGCTAGCATCCTTCAGGCTCAAACACCAATCAACGCGATGCCCATCGGCCACCACATGGGCCGATATCGCGTCCCCGATGTTGATGTTGTCCTCAACGACAAGCACGTTCACGGGATCGCGTTCCTAGCGCTTGTGTTGCCGTCGCGTAGTCATTGTCACGAATTCCCGCTCCTGCACTTTGCGAATACGTCGAGCTTTTCGTCGTAAACCGAGGTCGTCACGTTCATCATCCCAAGTACGCTATGGAATAGGTTGTCGTGGGAGGTCGCGGCTGTCGTCCCCTTCCGGAGGCAGGCCGTATCCAGATCCATCGATTTGGTGAAGTCGTTGTCGAACCACGTCAGGAAAGGCACGTGTGTCTGCTGCGAGGGAGCGAACATGTATGGCGTTCCATGCAGGTACAACCCCTTCTCGCCGAGCGACTCCCCATGATCGGACATGTAAATTAGGCCAGTCGCCATTTTGCCCGAACGAGCCTTGAGACGATCGATCACGGTGCCGATGAAGTCGTCGGTATAGAGGATCGAGTTGTCATAGGCATTGACGATCTCCCCGTTAGAGCACTTGCCAAGCTCCGGCGTACGGCAATCCGGAACGAACTTGCCTTGATGTTCGGGGTACCGAAGATAGTAAGCGGGCCCGTGACTGCCCAACTGATGAAGAACCAGAACGCTATCGCCTTTGACGTGGTCCAGCCAAGCATCAAGCTTGTCGAGGAAGATGCCGTCCAGGCACTCGCCATCCTGGCAGAATCGGGGGTCTTTCGAATTCGCCAAGTCAACGTATTGGACACGATCGGCAACGCCCTTGCTGCCCGTGTTGTTGTCGAACCAGGCAACCTCGATCCTTGCGTGCGCCAGTACGTCCAAAAGCGTTTCATTCGCCATGGCCTTTGCATGGGTGAAATCCGCGCGAGTGAACCGCGAAAACATGCAGGGGATAGAGGTCGCGGTAGCAGTGCCGCAACTCGCCGTATTGGGGAAATAGAAGACATTCGCGGCCTTGAGGTGCGGGTTGGTTTCGCGTGGGTATCCGCCAAGCGAGAAGTTCTCCGCGCGCGCAGTCTCGCCAGCGACAATTATCGTAACTCGCGGCTTGTTGAGGGCCGGTTCGGAAGGCCTAACCCTGGCGTCGACACCGACAGGTTGAACAACGATCCTAGCTTCTTTCCCTGCGCTCATGAAGTAGCGGGCGGCGCTGACAATCGGTGTGACGGGATTGAAGCTCTTTGTGATGTCGCGCCGTTCTCTTATGGCGGCTGTGTACTCACGCGAGTAGGTTATACCACACATGCCGAAGATCGCGAGTGATGCGAGGATTGCTGTGAGGTTCCAAAAGACCTTTGGCGTGAACGGGCGGTGTTCGACCTTCGTCCAGGCGATCACGAGTGATGGTACGATCCCGAAGATGGCAACGTGAACAATGAACGCGGACGTGATGAGGTGGTGCGCTTCCGCAGGGGTCGTCTCCATCGCGTTGCGGATCATGTCGCTGTCGAGAACGACCCCAAAGGTGTCGGTGAAATGAGACGCCACGGCGGCGACGACGACCAGGAAGATCAGAAAAGGCTTAATGAGGTACTTGATCGAAAAGGGGGTGATTGCGGCCACGAACAGAGCCAGCATCGCGAGGTACAACGCCCAAAGCGAACCACTTCCGCTTCCGAGATAATCAGTCGCCTTCCGCCAGAACGTATTGTTGCAGAATACAAGGATGTAGCCGCTTGTCAGTATGCAGAGCGGGATACTTCCAATCCTCGGCCGCAGCGAGCTCACGTGTGCGGGTATCTTCGTCAATTTTCCTCTCCGACGTAAGAGGCCGTTTTGGAGAGGATTGCTGACAAGTACCTGAAACCGAAAAAGATGAAGGTTTGTATCCAGTTGCCGGGGCGAGCCTTCCCATCGCTCGGAGCTCCGGTTACAAACGGATTAATTACCACTTTCCTCAACGATTCCTGCGCCTGGTATCTGGCTGATTTCGTCCTGTACAGGATGCTCGGTCCTGCTGCGCCCTGTTGGTGCGCCTGTTTAAGCCGCACCGTTCGGTTTGCCATACGAGAACATCAGCGATCCCGGAAATAACTGAAACAAGTTTCTGAGGTGCTTGAAGGATGACTCCTACGGGCGAGACAGCGGTCGTTGACGCACTGCCAGATCGAGGAGGCTGAAGATGTGGTTGACCTGCCCCCAGTGGTGCGCCCGGGCCGAGCGATCACAAGAGCAGGCTTCGGTTGAAGCCGTTCTCGAAGGCGTAGAGTGCACTTTGCACCACCAAATAATCCTCACGTTGGGCTGACTGAATGCCTGAGAGGAAGCGGTCAATCACAGTCGTTCGAGTTAGAACGATTTTCCCGAACCCGGTCGGTTGATCCTTCGAAGCGTGTCCTTAGTGGCCAGTTGCTGCCCCTGTCGGCGGACCCGATCATTCCAGCACTTCGGCCTTAGCCACGGTTTTCAAGACATTCTGCACGGTGGCCACGCTGAAACCAACGCTCTTGGCGATCGAACGAAAGCTTTCGCCGGCAACGCGGCGCTGCTGTATGTCGCTGGCGATTTCATCCGTGACCAATTTGGGCCGGCCTCCGGTCCTACCTTCAGCCTTCGCCCGCGCGATCCCTTCCATCTGGCGCTCGCGCCGGATGGCCGTCTCGAACTCTGCAATGAGCGCCAGAATTCCCATTACCAGCTTGCCTGTGCGGCTCGTGGTATCCACGGCCGCATCGTCCAGAACCTTGAAAGCCACGCCCTTGCCCTCTAGCATCGTGACGATGGCGTAGAGGTCCGCAGTCGAGCGCGCCAATCGATCCAATTTCGTCACCAGTAGCGTGTCGCCCTCGCGCGTATAGTCGAGGCACTTTTTTAGCTCCTCCCGCTCACGGTCCACACCTGACCGTTTCTCGTGGAATATCTTCGTCGCGCCCGCCTCCTTCAACCGCTCTACCTGGCCGGCGTGGTCCTGGCCGACACTCGAAACACGCGCGTATCCAATGATTGCCATTGTTGCACAATTACCTCTAAGAGAGTTATTGCACATAATTAATGTACGCCAAGAATACGAGCAAGAGGGGGCGTAATAGAAAGTATACTTTTCTATACGGAAAGGGCTTCTCGGGGTCGATCTGGCAGGTAGCAAATATCCACACGCGGTTATCGGGATTCGTCGGCTTCGCGTCAATGGCGGGCGTGTGCTTGCCGTCAGTAGATGCCCGACTTTGGGGCCGTTAGCTCTTCCGGCAGCTTTCATGGCCGAAATTCAAATAGCGGACCTTCATCCAGCTAGCTGATACACCGGAAGCCCGCCGCGCAGATCTGACGCCCCGCCTCACTCTTCGGTCGACGGTTCGGTGTCGGCCGTCGGCAGCGTCTTGGTGGCCCTTCCTTCCGCAGCCCCTAAGCGCTGGGCGAAGGGCGAGAGGTCGATGCCGACGGGGATCATCTGAGGCGCCATCGCATCGGCAGACGCCATGTCCTGCGCGATCGTCACTAGATGGGCAATGACCTCGGCAAACTTCAGGTAGCTGCTCCCCTTCTTCCAACCCCTGCCACGTACGGTGTTGTGGACGACGAGGAGAATGCCGAAGCGATTATCCTTGTCGCGGAGATAACGGCCTCGCAGCTGCGCGGTCAGCGCGTCCTCTAGTTGCTCTAGCGACCAGCTCCCGGCTACCTTGATCTCGATCGGCGACTTCGCCGCTGGATCTCGAGTGAGCCCAGGCGGACGTCGGGCTCTCTCTCCTCGGCGACATGCGGTTCGCGCTCGAGCGAGTAGCTTTGCCCCTGCATGGAAGCCAATTTGTCCGCGAACCAATTCTGGACATCGACCTCGTCAGGCAGGCGCGCGACGGTCAGGCCCTGGTTGAAATCGCCGTGCAGCAACTGGTGTGCGATGTCGCTGAGACGTGCGACGCCGACGCGCCGTAGATCTGCTGAGGTCGCCGGTACCAGTTCGTGGCTCTTCTCGAAGGTCAAGACATCCACCGCGCGCAGTGCCTTCGGTTCGGAGTCCGCCGCTGCGCGCTCGAACCCCAGCTCACGCAGGCGGCGATCCCAGACGGGGAAGTTGGGGATACTTCGAAAGCGCTGGATCGCCGCGTAGGTCGCATATCCCGGCGTATTGACCAGCGTGTTGAATAGCCCGCCGCGCGCATCTTCGGCATGGTCGCGCTCGTCGCGTGAGTAGACCTTGAGGCTCGGCCGGCTATTGTCCTCGTCGGGCCGGATCTGCTCGAAGGCGAGCAACACCAACCGTTCGAGGCTGGCAAAGGGGACCGGCGACAGTTTAAGCTGATCGAGCCGATAGCGGGAGCCGAAGGCGCGCGGAAGGGCGGCCTGCGCGAGGAGCACCTGCTCCTTGGGGTTAATGGTCTGAAACGCCTGGATTAACAGGTCAGTCGCGCCCGCCGCGTCATGGGCGTAGACGAGCCCGATATAGGCGGCGCGCGTCCACCGGCTGCGCGGGTCGAGGCTACGGCGTGATGCCAGCGGAATGGCCGCCGCGAGAGTGGCCGGGTCCCGCGCGATGAGACGCAGAGCGATGTCGAGCGCGTCGTCGGGGACGTCAGGATGCGCGTCGAGCCAGTCGAGCATCAGCGGCGCCATGAGCGTCGCAACCGCATCGCCGGCACCGACCACGTCTTGCATGTGGGGGCGATACTCGTCCGCATTAGTCGGCTCCAGATCGACCGCAAGGTAGCGCCAGAGAATATCCTTTACCACGGCGGGGTGTGCCGCCGCCAGGTCATCGATCCATTTCGGAAAGCCATTGAGCTCGCGCGTCGCAAAGCGGGTGGCAAGCTTCGCCTCCTCCTCGTCGAGCGCCTCCGCCCATTGCCGATTGTTGCCCGCTTCCAGGGTAACACCGACGATACCCAGCAGGTCATATGCACGGTTGATCCGCCGCTCCTCCGGCGGCACCTCGGACGGGAGCGCGGTATGCAGCAGCTGCCAATATTGGGTCATTGCCTGGCGAAACGCCTCGACCACCGCATCGCCGAAGAGCGGGCGCAGTGGCGAGATATCGGCAATCGCGTAATGGGAGCTGTTCTCGCCGAGACGGCTGAGCAGGCGCCAGAGATGGTAGAGACGGCCATCGACCTTGCCATCGCCGGGCTTCACATAGTCAAGCAACAGCTCCGGCTTGGCCTGCACTTCATTGCGGAAATCGATCCAGCTCTGATCCACGCGCGCCTGTTCGATGGCGTTTTGTGCCTCGCGCTTCGCCTGCTCCGCGTCGAATTGCTCATGTTCAGGATCGCGGCTGGTGGCCGTGAACCAGCTGTCGATTGTCTGTTGGACGACGGTCGCGGTATTGGCGGCGCGGATAAACCCCTCGGCGCATTCCGGAACCCGCTCTTGTACAACCCTCAAACCTGGCGGTGGCACCACACGATGCAACAACGTGACCAAGCACTCACATCGCAAGACTTGTCCATCTGTGAGGATGTCTTGAAAAACGTCACTCAAAAGCATTCGATCGATGACCAGCGCGGATAGGCTCCATCTTGCGGCTATTGTCATTGAGATCTACCGCCAGGGAGTACACGGTTCAGAACAGTTAGCTCTGCTTGCTGAGGCGTCTTGCGAAGCGATGCTTGAAATGAGGCGTCTCGGTCCAACCCTAGATCAGGCACAGTAGCTTGCGGCCGACTAATACCTTTGAATAATTAGACCACTTTTCCGAGCAAGTGTATATTAGGAACATCGCAACCTGGGATGCGACGAAGTGAAGGTTTCGACTTGCGGATCCCCGCTGCCAGCGAGACTTCTCTTCAAGAATAATGGCAGGGAGGTTCGACCCTCTCATGGACCTCCCTGTTTCAATCAGCATCCTGCAACGTCACGACGTCCGCCAAACGGTCCTCGGAAACACCCAACTGCAGTAACGCTGACCCGCACTTTTGCGAGTAGACGATTGTCCGCCCGGTCTGCTGTGGAACCGGCCGCAGTAAACACCCGATAAACAAAAAGTGAGCATATTATTAGTTCACTTACCATTCATCTTCCGCCCGTTATTCCTCGGGTCGCTAAACGAGGAATCTAGAATGAAGAAACTGCTCATAATGGCAATTGCTGCCACAGTGTTAACTGCCCCTCTGGCCCAAGCCAGGGATCGATATCATCGTCCACCACCCCCTCATCACTCCAATTACGCGCATGGCCCGCATCGTGGACCTGATCGGCATGGCTATTACCACGGTTATCGCGGCTACCACGACCGCCGGCCCGGCTACCATCGCGGATCAGATGGTTTTTGGTATCCGGCGGCAGCTTTCGCCCTGGGCGCCATTGTCGGCGGCGCAATCGCCCGCTGAGTTACGCATCCAACAAAAAAAGCCGCCTCCCCGGTTAAGGAGAGGCGGCTGGACTAGCGCGTGTAGTGCGGCGTAGCTGGTTTTCTCCGCCGCTCAGGGGCCTGGCCAAGCCACGTGCCTGTCAAAATCAGCGTGACACAACATCTCCGCAGACGCCTTCCTTGCCGCCTCGACGGCAGCCGCCTTCATCTCAGCTATCACGGCTTTGAACATCGGCCAGTGCGCCCTCCTGCTCCGCCATCTCGCGGGCGACACTCAGGGAGAAGATCAGTTGAGGAATTTTGGATTCGGACGTAGGCACGGTATCAGCCCGCAGCTCCGAATTCAGTCGTCGGAGCTCGTGCCATCAGCCGTTTCGCTTTCTTCCGGGAAGGTTCCAGCGGGCGGCAGAGAAACCTCTGCTATCTTGTCCGCGAACTCCTCGTCGCAAGCACAGACATGGCGCTCTGGCCCAGCCATTTTCTCCCAGATGCCGTAGATAATCTGGGTTCTACGATCGCTTTTGAACGGTTGCAGTTCCTTTGAGAGATCCGCGTGTTCTGACATGACGATATGGCAGTGGGCCTCCTCGCCGTCCTCAATGAACTGTTCTACAAACACTTCATAACGGTCATGGTATGACAAACAACTCAGAACGCTCGACGCGACACGATACGTATCGACATCGATGTGCATAGGTTCATCCTCGTCCAGCTTCTGGAGCGTTTCGAGAGCTTCAAACAACTCCGTGTACGCCCGATTCCGCAAAGCATCGGCCGACTGATCGACTGACACAGATGCCTGACAGATGATGAGTTCCTGTGTTGGCGTTCTCAAAAGGAACGCGAAATCCAACTCGCGCGTGTTTCTCACGAACAGGGTCTTGAATTCCGATGTGCTTCGACCGGCCATATCAATAATGGTCGCCTAGCCGCGGATGATCCACAGGATTATCATATCTTACCGATGAGAAGAAATTACTGCGATGAACCGACGCTGCGCGACTATCTGGGTCCTGTCTGTCATCGTTGCCGTTGGTCTGATGCTCGACGGACCATCCGCCGTTGCTCATTATCAGGCTGACCGCAGGGACAATAGCTTCGTCATCGCCGCAAATGAAAGTGTGGTCGGCGCGCTCAACGAGTTTCAGGCATATGCTCTGAGCGGCCCGATACTCGCGAGCCTAATCACTGCCAGCCGCAATGAGGCCATACATGACGCCCTGCCGATACCTGCAGAGATTCGCCGTCAGTTGACCGGCTATGCCAGCGAAGACTCAATGAATCGCGTCAGATACAAAATCATTAACGACAGTTCCTTCAGCCTTGGCTACTTGCTGGAGCATGGCGGTTTTGCAGATGCAGTTACCCTAATGGATGTGATTGTATTCAGAGACCCCCATGTAGCCGCGAGTCCCTGTGCGTGGGCCCATGAGTTGACGCATGTCGACCAATTCCGGGAATGGGGGGTGGAGGGCTTTGCCGTCCGATATGCGCGGGATTGGCGGACGGTCGAAAGTCAAGCTTATGCCAAAGGTGACGGCTACGACCGGTGGAAGCATCAACAGAAAGAATCCCCCAGCCTTGATGTCGAGAACAAATGCAGCCTGAAATGATCGGAGTCGCAGGACAGGCAAACGCTGCCCAAGGAGCGAGGCGCTTGGGCTAGCCAGGCAAACATTCCACTGGTGATCCAGCCTCGACCTTTCTCAGAACTCTCGGGATTTCGACGATCTTGTCCTCATCAGTATCAGGAAATGGAGTTCGTCCCAGCCCGAGCCGCTCTCAGTGCGAATCTAACTCTCGGTAATTCGCCGCTCCTCGTCCAAAGCCACGGCAAGCTGCTTCCAATCGAGATCCTCCTGCAGTTCAAGATACTGGCCAGGCCCGACGAGATCCGCGTCGCGCAGTTCGTCGAGGCGCTTGCGTTGCGCCAGTACAGCCGCAAGGGCCAGATCACGACGGCGGGCCGGCAAAGATCCAGGGCCACTCTCGCACATTTCTCGATAGGATTGTCTAACGGCCTCGACCTCGGGGCCCTTCTCGCCTTCAAGGCGGCCAAGGGCAGCCTGGGCAAGAGACTTGCGTGCCATGTGGACTTCCTGCCTCGCCTTATCCTCCCTCCCGAGCTTCAGGAGACGGATCATGGGCGCGAGAGTTGCGCCCTGGATGACCAGTGTTGCGAGCACGACCGAGAAGGCCGTCAAAACCACGAGGTCTCGCTCGGGGAAGTCCGCAGGCAACACGAACGCGGTGGCAAGGGTAACCAGTCCGCGCATACCCGACCACCCAACCAGCAGCGTTTCACCATGTTCAAAGGGTGCGAGTTCATGACCGCGCCGATGCCGATAGCCGACAACCGCGTGAAAAAAGAATGCAATCGCCAAGCGCGACGCAATAACGCCTACGACGACGATCGCAGCGAACCCGATCGCCCTCTCCAGTTCGGTCGCCGACATGGCGCCAACAATGCGCCGGGCCTGCAGTCCCATCAGCAGGAAGGCAACCACGTTCAACAGGAAGACCACGGTCGTCCAGACGGCAAACGAGTGGACCCGCATGCGCGGAGGATCGTCGACCTTGGCAAGGGTAGCGAGTGTCATTGCACTTGCCACGGTTGCCAGCACGGCAGACAGGTGCAGACGCTCGGCAATCAGCCACGTCGCGAATGCATAGACGAACTGAAGCAGCGTGCCGCCAACCGTATTGTCGGTGGCGGGACGAAGTCGTGAAACCAGAAACCCGAAGCCAATGCCGAACAGGATTCCGCCCGGCGCCGCAAAGGCCATCCGCGCTACGGTTTCAGTATCGAACCCACCCCTCGCCTGGATGGTCAAAGCCGCGCTGAACAGCAGCAGCGCCGTGGCATCGTTGAACAGGCTTTCGCCCTTGAGAAGTGCGTCGACCCGGCGGTCGACCGGCAGATTGGACAGGACCGCAGTGGCCGCGGCAGCATCCGGCGGTGCGACGATCGCACCGAGAGTGACTGCCACCGCGATGGGCAGCCCGACAGTAAGTGCACTGATCGACACCACGACTCCAACCGTGAACAGCACCGCCACAACCGCGTAGACGAACAGCGGCACCAACATGCGTCGCGCCGCGCCGATCGGGAAGTCGTAGGCGGAATCGACAAGTATGGGGGCGATGAACAATGCAAGGGCGGTCGGAGGATCGATGGGTATATCTGGCGCACCCGGCAACACCGCGACGGCAACGCCGGCTGCTGCGAGGATGCCGGGATACGGCAGCCGCATTCGCCTGGTTACCTGCAATAGCAGGATTGCGACAGCAAGCAGTGCAACGAGTGTTTCGAAGAATGTCATGCCCCGAATAGTAGCAGTCTTTAGCGCGCGTTGAAGAGGGATCGATTCCCTTGTAGAACCCGGTAGTAGAACCAGTCAAAGACGAGCGACGAGCGCCTCAAGGCGGAGCGGCGACCATGGATTACGACGTAGCGATTGTCGGTGCCGGCGCTGCTGGAATTGCGGCGGCACGGACCCTGTCCAGCGCCGGCTCCTCGGTCATCCTCCTAGAAGCGAGTGACCGCATCGGCGGTCGCGCCTGGACAATTGAGATCAGCGGAATGCCGCTCGACATGGGTTGTGGTTGGCTTCATTCGGCCGAACGCAATCCACTCGTCGAGATGGCTCGTGCTGCCGGGCTTACTATCGAAAGCGGCCCTACGGCATGGCGACGGCAGTGGCGCGATTTGGGCTTTACGCCGGAAGATCAGAAGGCGGCGGAAGCAGCGTGGGACGCATTCCAAACCCGCATTCGCAGCGATCGCCAACCAAGCGACCGTGCTTCCGATGCGCTGCCGGCAAACGCGGAATGGAATGCCTATTGCGACGCGACAAGCGGATACATGAATGGGACACCGCTCGAGCGGTTGTCGATCAAAGACTTCCTTGCATACGACAATGCCGCATCAGATGCCAATTGGCGGGTTCACGAAGGCTACGGCACTCTGATTTCTTCGAGCATTCCTGATGTTGCATTGCGACCCTCGACACCTGTGCGCCGTATCGCGCTGTCCGATCGTGGCGTCCAGCTGGAGACCGACCGCGGTGCGATCAGCGCCCAGAAGGCTGTGATTACGTCGTCGACCAACGTCCTTGCCAACGGTATGATCGCGTTCGATGCGGCAGTTGACGATCATCTTCACGCATCAAGCCAATTGCCACTTGGCCTGGCAGACAAGCTATTCCTCGAACTGCACGGGAACCATGGCCTCGAGCCCGAGACCCATCTTCTCGGCGATCCCCGCAACGCCGAAACTGGCAGCTACTATATCCGTCCGCTTGGCCGACCGATTATCGAGGGCTTCTTCGGAGGCGCAGGTGCCCTGGTCATTGAGCGTGCGGGGCTGCTGGATGCGTTCGCTTTCGCGATTGAACAGTTGTCGTCCCTGCTGGGTAGCGGCATACGGCGGCATCTGCGGCCACTCGCCGCGACTTCGTGGTGTCGTACCGATTGGATACGCGGTTCCTACAGTCATGCGCTCCCAAATCACTCCGATGCCCGCAACATATTGGCGCGGCCGGTCGATGATCGGCTGTTCTTTGCCGGCGAGGCCACCCACATCTCGGATTTCTCAACGGCGCATGGTGCCTGGGAAAGCGGTATCAGGGCCGCCAACGAAGTCTTGCTGCTGACTTAAAGGGGTCGTAGACGCCCTGCGCTGTTTGGCCCCTCAGGATTGATTGCGGCTTGACGTCGTCATCGATATCGCGGCGAGTGTCTCTGCATCACGACCGTAAATATCATCGAAATAGTGCACGACGCCATCTGCAGTTGGCCATGCTGTAAAGTATGAGACATATACCGGAACTTCTTCCGGTACCGGCATGTCCTTCTTTTCCCCATCGGTTATCTGTTGTGCAACAAATTCAACGGATGTTTTCAGAACCGCGGCTGCCATTGCGCGTGGGTTTTCCAACCGTACGCATCCGTGACTAAACATTCGATCCTGCGCGGCAAACTTTCCGCGCGCCGGAGTATCGTGCATGTATATGTCGTGAGGGTTCGGGAACAGGATCTTTAGCTGTCCTAGGGCATTGTCCGGCCCCGGCGGCTGAACAACGGAGATGTTCTCGAGAGGCTGGGCCCAATCGACCTTCGCGGACGACATCGGCTTTCCTTTTACAGAAACCTTGTAACCTTCCCTGTCGAGATATGCGGGGTCGCGCTTCAGATGCGGCAGCATCTCGTTGCGAATAATCGATTGCGGCACGCCCCAGTCGGGATTGAACTGAACAGTCTTGATCGAAGCATCGAAGAAGTTCGTCTGATGATCCTGTTGCCCGATTACGGCCTTCATCGAAAGTGCCAACTGACCCTGCTCATAGTAATACGCCATGTAAGCCGGTTGATTGATGAAGACATAGCGATCAGGAAACTCCTGAGGCAGCCAACGGATTTCCTCCATCGCAACAATGACCTTGTCAATGTTGGCGGCGCTATCGCCTCCCTGACCCGACGATCGCAGCCAATGAAGTTCCGCTGCAAGCTGGGCGAACTTCGGATTGCTCGGCATAAGTCGGTCGACGACCGGCATCAGATCCGGATGGGCAGACAGTTGGTCGATGGCCGCCTTCAGGTCAACTTGCTTTCGCTTGAAGTCGTAGTAGTTGGAGAGTTGGTTGGGATCGATCCTACCCCGGTAGTTGTCTTGCAGAAACATCAGGAACTTGCCGGACAACGACGCTTCAAAAAGGGCCAAAGACTTCGCGTATTCGGGCGAGCCTCGCGGAACCGTCTCAAACGTCGTGGCGACCGCATAGTCACTGGCGCTCAGGCCCCAATCGTCCGCCTGCTTCAACAGGGTCATCGCCTGCACTGCCTTGGCGGTGGGACCTCTGCCATCGACCCAGATAAGCCTTGCTTTCGGATTGCCGTAATAGGCCTCAACGGCGTCCGCTATATCGTTGTTCATCACGATCGAGACGCTGCCCATCTCGCGCAGTACCCTCGATTGACTACCTCCCACAGTATCAAACAGTGTCGAGAGCGAACTGGCTCCCTGCCGAGAAATGTGGAGAGCCCGGCGCGCAGGAACCGCGTAGGCATTTTTCGGGCTGGCCTGCTCGGCAAGTGCCGGCTGCGGCTCGGCCCTAACCTTGCCTTCCGACGCGGCAAACAGAACTAGACCGGCGAGCGCAGCCGCGAAGAGTGTCAGTGTTCTCAGGGCCATCGGGTGTCCTCGAAACATTAAAGCAAGATCCGTGCGCTGCTACCGTTATGTTCTATGAGCCAGACTACAGCGCCGACATTCGGGCGGAAGATGGGCGGACCTCGGCATGCTGCCCCTTGTCTTCCTGCTTCTGAGAACGGCCGACATGCAACAGCCTCAGCACCTACTTCCTTGACGCCGAAGACACCGGTCGCGCGAGCATTCTGGAATCCCACCCTATTTCTTCAAGGGCGAGTGTACTGACATCGTGGCACCGCTTGCGCCATGGGCGCGGCGCGTTCGCATTGTTCATGCAGTTCTGGCAGCCGAGGCGGATACAGCGAGAAGATGGCGCTCCGCCGATATCAGTGAAATGGTGGTTGCTGACTAACGGAGGTCATGTCCTCTCGCCGTCGCAGTGCCGAAAGGCCGGCAGCTTTCGGTAAGTCGCAGCCACGTCCTCAGCGCAGGATCGGGCGCGTTCATAGGGCTCGGCTATCATAAGCCCACTGAAGTAGTGCCTGTCGCTGCCGAGGACGGCAGAACCAGTCGTGGGGCTCGCAGTGGCG
>Ga0209673_1001164_pt1 | contig 28676 bp, 22 predicted proteins | sample AraplaCol_mMS_r2_2_FD_184274 | JGI IMG/M metagenome (GOLD analysis project Ga0209673, IMG submission 184274) | Arabidopsis root microbial communities from North Carolina, USA - plate scrape MF_Col_mMS_r2 (SPAdes) (version 3) | ecosystem: Host-associated > Plants > Roots > Endosphere | place... | reverse complement strand
TCCTCGCCGTCGAACAGGCCGGCGTAGACGCGGGCGTCCTGGTGCACCGCCAGCGAACCGTCGGTGCCTTCGGGCGAAACGATCAGCCGCAGGCGGCCGCGCTTTTCTTCCTGGGCGAAGTGCACCTGCTGGTAGCGCGGTGCCACACCCCTGGCGTTCGGCGTGATCCAGATCTGCAGGAAGTGCAGCGGGTCGGTGGCCGACGAGTTGAACTCGCTGTGGCGCACGCCGGTGCCGGCGCTCATCATCTGCACGTCGCCGGGGCGGATGACGGAACCCGTGCCCATCGAGTCCTTGTGTTCGAGCGCGCCGTCGAGCACGTACGAGAAGATTTCCATGTCGCGGTGCGGGTGGGTGCCGAAGCCGCGGCCGGGATGCACGCGGTCGTCGTTGATCACCAGCAGGTCCGAGAAGCCCTGTTGCGCGGCGTCGTGGTAGTGGCCGAAGGAGAAGGTGTGGCGCGACTTGAGCCAGCCGAAGTCTGCGAGTCCGCGGTCATTGGCGCTGCGAATTTCCAACATGATTTCAGTCCTTTGTGGTTCGATGGATTCGATTTGATTCACAATGGCCTCGAAGAAGAATTCCCGAGGCATGGCTGAATCATCTTTCTTTTGACGGCGCCCGTTGACGAAACATTTAGCCTTTAATCATCGAATTTTTCGATGATTCATTTTCCAAGGACTTGCCCGTGCTGAAGCTCAGCCTCGAAGCCATCGAACTCGTCGACGCCATTGCGCGCCACGGCTCCTTCGCCGCCGCGGGGGCGCGCCTGAACAAGGTGCCCTCGACCATCTCGTACGCGGTGGGCAAGCTCGAGGAGCAGCTGGGCATGCTGCTGTTCGTGCGCAACGGCCCGCGCGTCACCCTCACCGCGGCCGGCGAAGAAATGCTCAAGGAGGGCCGCTGGCTGCTCGGCGCCGCAAGCGATCTCGAATCGCGCATGCGGCAGATCGCCACGGGCTTCGAGTCGGAGCTGCGGCTGGTGCACGATTCGCTGATTCCCACGCAGGCGCTGATCGACGACATCCGCGCCTTTGAGGCGCTGCGCTGCGGCACGCGGCTGCGCATTGGCTGCGAGGCGCTCACGGGCAGCTGGGAGGCATTGCGCGAAGGTCGCGCCGACATCGTCATTGCCGCCGGTGAAGGCCCGGCCGGCGGGGGCTACCAGGCGGTGATGGTGGGCAGCCTCGAGTTCGCGTTCTGCGTTTCTGCGACGCATCCGCTGACCCGGCTCGGCCGGCCGCTGCACCGCGGCGACCTGCTCGAGCACAACGCCATCGTGGTGAGCGACAGCGCGCGCACGCTGTCCGACCGCACCGTGGGGCTGCTCGCCGGACAGCACCGCGTGGCCGTGCCGACCATGGCCGCGAAGATCGCCTGCCAGGCCGCGGGCCTGGGGCACGGCTTCCTGCCGCGCGCCTGCATCCACGGCGAATTGGCGCGCGGCACCTTGGTCGAACTCGCCACGGAGGAACCGCGCCCACCCGAGGCCTTCTGGCTCGCGTGGAAGACCAACGCGCGCGGCCAGGCCCTGCGCTGGTGGCGCGAGCGGCTCAACCGCACGCTGGTGCCAGCGCTGTTGCCGCGCTCGCTCTGAACATCGCCCCTCAGAACACCAGGCGAGGCGCATCCTTTCGCAGAACTGCACACGCCGCCGGCGGAGACCAAACGTCGGCCAACGCCTCGGACAGCGCGGCCAGCAGCTGCGGCACGTCATCGGCGGCATTGGCATGCAGGGCTTCGGCCACGATGAGCACGCGGGAGGTTTCATCGCGCACGGCGGAGCGGGCGCTTTGCCGATGCGTCCACCGCCGGGCGTGCGCGCGGCCCTCGGCATCCGCGAAGATGACTTCGCCGCGTTCGGGCGTTTCTGTTTCGCCCGAGAACGCCAAGTAGCTTTCGGTGCCATGGGCGCGCCGCACCTCCAGCCCCTCGGAGACCTGGGACAGGTCGAACACCGCGACCGGAATTGCGAAGGCCACCGACACTGCATTGCAAAGATCGACCAGAGGGTGGATCGGCGGCAGTGAATCTTCCTTCCTGAACCGTCGCAGCAAGGACTCGGACGCGCAGCGGTACTGCGTGGGCTTGAGTCCCATGCGCCCGAAGGTGCGGCGCCAGGCCTGGATCTCGGGAAGATCGGCTTCCGTGCCAACGGCGCCGAGCCTTGCGCGCGCGATGGCGTGGTATTGCGCCACCTGAGCCTGCACGCTGACGTTCCTGTGGAGGCCCTGGGCCACCAGGACGCCGGGCACCAGCTCGGGATGGCGCTCCCAGATGTCGGCCGAGTGAGAGAAGAAGAAGTGCATGGCGCAGTATTTCGCTCGCGCGGCTGCGTGTCTTGAACGCTATTGCAGCGATACGGGCCGCACCCAGGCGCGCCGCCATGCACCGGGCGTGAAGCCGAAGTGCTGCACGAATGTGCGTGTCATGTGGCTCTGGTCCGCAAAGCCGGCCGCTGCGGCCGCCTCCGTCAACGCGGCGCCCTGACGAATGAGCCGGCGCGCGGCTTCCGTTCGCTGCTGGAGCAACCACGCAAACGGCGTGACGCCATGGACATCCCTGAAGCGCCGCAGCAGCTGAAATTTGCTCACCCCGGAGGCGCCAGCGAGTTGGTCCAGACTTGGTGGCTCTGCGAGGCAGTCAGCAAGCATTTCGCGGGCGCGCGAAACATCCGCCGATGCCGCCGCGGCAGGCAGCCGGTGAGCGCCGTGGCGCCCGACGAGCAGCGTGCAGGCCTGCACGAGCAGTTCCTCGCAGCGCAGTGCGTCCGGCAAGGCCTCGGTCTCCAGCATGCGCAAGAGCTCGCCGAGCACGCGCCGCAATTCGTCGTCCACGATGACCGGGCGAATCAATGCCATGTCCTGCGCCGCGCCGGCGGAAGCCGCATCTGCCGCCCATCGCAGCGCATCGGGTTCGAGGTACAGCATGCGCCAGCGCCGGGCATTCGCGCCGAGCGGCCGGCCGTCATGCACCTCGCCTGGGTTCGTCGCGATGAGGTTGCCGGCATAGGCATCGACGTTGCCGCATCCGCTGGCCGAGCTTTGGGCGCCCTCGTCGATCACACCCACGCCGAAGGTGGCGTGCGAGTGCCGGCCGTAGTGGCGATTGCTCGAGATGCTCGTGCCATGCACGCCCTCCCAGGGAGAGCCGAAGACGCGGCAGACGTGGTGCGGGTTCCTCATCGTGCGGAGTATGCATGCGATATATGCTGGTGTTCCGGCACGGCATCGCGGAACATCGGGCCGTCCAAACAACCAAGAAAGACGCATGCGCCGCATCCTTTTCATCCTGCTGGGCCTGCTGCTCGGCCTGGCCGGCTGCGACGACGGCAGCTACACAAAAAAGGGATTGCAATGGTCTTACGACGGCACGCCCTTCACGCCCGCCGACCTGAAGTCGTTCCGCGCCCTGGACAAGCACTTTGCGCGCGATGCGACGCGCGGCTACTGCCGGGGCAGCACCATCGACGGAAGCGACGGCGCCAGCTTCGAGGCGCTGTCCGACCATGAGGCACGCGACCTCCAGGCGGTCTACTACTGCGACACCTACCGCAAGGGCCAGGAGTACTGGGCCGTCCAGCACGTTCGCGTAACGTCCATTCGCGACGCGCATGCGCCGAGCTATCGCGTCCTGGGTTACGGCTATGCGCGGGATCGCTCGCGCGCCTACGAAGAGGGTGTGGGCTTCACAGTGCGGGACGCGGCGAGCTTCGAGCCATTGGACTCGCAATTCGCGCGCGATTCGGAGCGCGGCTATTTCGCTCGTGCCGAGATTCCCGGCAGCCACGGACCGACGTTCTCGCTGATCGACAGCGGGTACGCGCGCGATCGCACCAGCGCCTACCACGGCCACATCGAAACCGACACGCCCAACCGGGGTCCGCACCCAGTGGTGCGCACCCTGCGCAGCGCGGACGCTGCCGCGTTGCGTGTTCTGGGCCGCGGCTACGCCTCGGACGCCGTGCATGTCTGGTACCTGGGCGCACCTGTGCGTCACGCCGATGCCGCGAGCTTTGCGGTGGTGGAGGATGTCACGAGCGATATCGACGCCAATGACCGCACGGGCGCCTGGAAACAAGGACAGAAAAATCCCGCTGCCCCCAGCCGCTGAGGCCCCAACCCAGGCCGGATGCAGAAAGTTTCCCCTGCTGCCGCGTCCACTGGCTACGATGTGTCCACGACCACAAGGAGCACAAACATGTCGAATCACGTTTACAAGTCGCTCGAGCTCACCGGCTCGTCGTCCGTCAGCATCGAGGATGCCGCGCAGACGGCCATCGCCAAGGCGCACGAGACGGTTCGCAACATCCAGTGGTTCACCGTCACCGAGACGCGTGGCCACGTGGTCGACGGCAAGGTCGCGCATTGGCAGGTGACGCTGAAGATCGGCTTTACGCTCGAGTAGCAACCGAGCGGCTGCGGCCGCCAGCGCTAGTTAGTCGGCGATGACGTGAAGGCTGTGCTTCTGGCGGTGCGCGCGGGAGCACATTCTTGCCAGGTCCAGCAAGAAGCCGACCACGGCCGGCTTGCCCGCGCAGCCGGGTACGGCTGCCATGATGTCCTTGCGGAGCGCTGCAAGGTCATCGCCTGAAAGCACCATCTCGGCGGAGGCGCCGTAGTAGTGCTTCCAAAACGTCTGCAGCGCGCCCTGCTTCAGTTCATCGATGACGAGCGAATAGCCGTCCTCCCAGATGGATTCGTCCATCGAAAGACTGGGCAGGCCCGGCGTGTCGGGCTGCATTCCTTCTGGCGCCTGGATGATTCGCCGCATCTTGTCAGCCACTAGCTGCAGTTGCCCGGCGCGCCGTTGAACTCTGGAAACTCGGTGACGGCCGTGCCGTTGGCGGCGCTTTCGATGATGAGGCGTCCGCACTTTTCACCGGCCGTCCCAACGACCTGGTTGAGGTTCGAGTCATAGCGAATCCGAAGGTCGGGCTGCACGGTACGCGTCTGGTTCGGTGCAGTCTGCACCATGCGGCAGAAGTTCTGCGCCGCGGCGGCATTGGTGCAGTACTGCGGCAGCAGCTGGCTTGCGCCGGATGTTGCCGTGCAATGGCGCGCGAAGATGTGCTGGTAGCCAGCCGCGGTGACGACGCACTGGGCGTCCACGCCCACCCGAGCCTCCCCGGCCTTCGGCGCGGCGCTCTGGCAACCGCTCAGCACGGCCGTCGAGACGGCGCAAAGAATGGCCAGTTGGATTGCGTGTTTCATGATCTTCTTCCTCAGCGAAATTTGATGATGTAGTTGATCGAAAGGTTCTTCGGCCGCGTCTCGGACGTGAGCCGTGCGGAGTTGATGGGCGCGCTGGTCTCCAGGTCGCCCGACGACTGGCCCGCCGCGTTGCCGCTCTGCGACACCGCCGCCAACGTGACCGCCTTGTAGGTGTGGGTGTGGGTCTGCATGGCGTCGCACTGGTAGGAGCCCACGCCGTTGGCAGTCCCGGTGCCCGTCGGCGCCATGCGCAGTGCGGCATCCGGGTCCATGCCCGAACCCGCATCGTTGCCGCGCAGGAAGAGGCCGCGGTAATCAGGGATGCAGAAGTCGTCGCTCACGCCGCCGTACAGGTAGCCCAGTGCGGCAAAGAGCTCCGGGTACGCGCTGACCTTGAGCTTGCGCCCGTCGCACAGCATCCAGCCCTGCGCCTCGAGATAGGTGGTCGGGATGTCGTCGCGCTTGGGCGCGGCCACCGAGTTCTGGCTCGCGCAGGCGGTGTTCTTCCAGATGTTGTTGGCGTCGCCCGAAACGGTGTTCACCTGTCCGGCAAAGCCGCAGACGCTGCCTATGACGCATGCATCGAACATTTAGCATTTCCTTTGCGCTGAGGTCCGTTGCGAACGGCGGCGTCGGGACATCGACTCCGCCGTGGCGCAACGGGCCGTGGGGCTGTTTTGGCAGGCGGCGATCAGCGGGAGAGCAGCCGCAGGCGCTGCTCGTTGGACTTGGCCGTCGATTGCGGCGCATCCCAGCTGCCATCGGCGTTCAACGTCGTGGTGAGCGCGTAGATGCCGGTGGGGTACGGCAGTTCGAGCGGGTTGTTGATCGAGTTGACGTCGATCACGTCGCCTTCCACGTAGTCACCGTAGGCGATGAAGTACTTGGGGTGCGGCGAGAAGGTCAGGCTCTGGTTCGGGCGCGCCTGTACCGCGTACACGGTGCTGCCCGACATGGTCACGCCGACCGAGGCGCTCGACTTGATCGGAATGTTCGGCGATTCGCTCAGGTAGAACCGTGCCGGATCGGGACCCTTGGTGGGGTTCACGAACTGGTAGGCCTTGTTGTAGTCCAGCGTGATCATGTTGTTGCCGCCGGTCGGGTCGTATGTTTCGGCAGTCGAGTACTCGATGCCGGGCTGCAGATCGCCCGTATCAGCCCATGAGAAACCGGTGTTGACCGTCCACTGGAACTTGATGCGAGTGGTCGGCCCCGGATTGGAAAACTTGGAGAACCAGGCGAGCGACATGGCGTTGGGCGCCCAGTTGGTCGGGTCGCTTTGGAACACCATGAAATACGCCGAATGGCTCGCATGGTTGTTGACGGTGACTGAATAAATGTTGCCCATGTCGCTCTCCAGATGAAGTGGTTGGTGGAACAGTACGGACCGCTGTGGGACCGAACTGGAACCAACTCTAGGGAGCCACCCCCATCAACGGAATTACAGGCGATTACACGAAGCGCAGTCTCCGGCCGAACGGCCGTTCAGCGACGTGCGCCGCCCTCGATCAGGAACGGGTAGCTGCCAAAACGCACATCGCCGCGCCGCCGCTCAACCAGCGGCGCATCGGCCGAATGCGAGGGCAGCGCATTCAAGATCTGGTGCTTCGCGCGAAAGATCTGGATGTTCACGTAGGAAGGTTCCACGCCGAGCATGCGCGACAGTTCGTCCAGCGCAATCCAGCCCTGGCTCTGCGGCGCGAGTCCGCGCTGTGCGTCCTGCGAACGCACTCTCGCCAGGGTCACCAGCGTGTAGTGGTGAATGCGCTCGCCGAGCGAGACCGACTTGCCGCCCGCGACGAGGTGAAGGCTCGTGTGCTCCTCGTCCTGGCTCACGTCGAAGTGCAGCGCCACCTCGAGGCGCGGTGACGACGCCGTCGCAATCGGGTTTTCCGCGGTCGATTCCAGGTCGTCGCACAGCACGAACTCCCAGCTGCCGCCGGAGGTCCGCACGGTGGCGCCGTCGCCCAGCTGGTCGACGCCATCGATGTGCTCGATCACCCATCGGCCTTCATGAAAACAGACGTTCACCTCGGGCTGCTGCGTGTCCGGCAGCAGGTTCTCGCGCGGGCTCAATGCCACCAGGGCGCCAAGTCCGTCACTCGGAAAAAGACAGGTCGCCGGAGGCGCCAGGTCTTCGGCGATCCAGATGGATTCCTCGCCCAAACCGAGTTGAATTTCCGCGCCCGGCGGCACCACGGTCCAGCGGCCGCTGGTCAGGCGTTCGCCATTCAGCGTGGTTCCGTTGCGGCTTTGATCGACGATCTCCCAGGCGACACGATTCCATCGGATCAGCGCATGGATCTGCGACACGTCGGGCGCGTGCAGCACGGTCTGGCAAGCCGAGGGGCGCCGGCCGAAGGCATGCATGGGGCGCAGCACGGTCCGGCGTTGATCGAGTTTGTTGCGGAAGATGGCCATCGGTTGTTGTTATTGCTGCGTCGCCTTCAGACGTAGAGCGCCTGGGGATTGAGATCGCTCTCCTGCAGCGGGGTGTCGCGCCATCCCATGGCGACCGGCACGCGGTAGAGGCGCGGGTTGCCCAGCTCGGGCCAGATGTGGCACAGGCCGGGCACGACCACTTTCACCGTGCGAAGCGGAATGTCCGGCCGCGTGTAGTCAAGCACCACCGTCTCCATGCCGAGGGACGCAGCGATGCGCACGCAGCGGTCGATCTCTTCGGCGATGTCCGCGCTCGGTGGCACGGCGGGTGGCCGCATCGGCGCCGCTGCGCCCTCTTTCGCCGGCATGAGAAAGCGCGGCCTATCGCCTTCCGGACGGTCCGCGCGCGGTACGGAAAATTTCTTTCCGGCGGCAACCAACTGGCCCATTTCCGTGAGCGCGCGTTCGCAGGCGAGCATGGCATCCGGGCTGCACCCGAAGCCGATGGCCCACTCGCCCGTCACGCGATGCCGGCCGATGGCGACCACGACCGGGATGCCGAAGTCGTGCGTAAGGTCCAGCGCCCAGAACTGCCATTGCGGCCCCAGGCTGCGCGCAATGCGCGCAAGCCTACGGGCGCCCAGGCCGGCGAGGTCGATGCCGGGCCTGCGGATTTCGCCGTACCACCAGATGGCCGCCGCGTCGCGCTCCACCAGTTCGAGAAAGCCTTGCAGGATGGCTTCTTCCAACGTGTTCCCGGCGGCGCAGCCGTTCGACGTCCACACCGAATGCCGCAGGCTCTCCGCCGGGGCGTTGGCATAGCAGAAGGCGAGCGGCAGGTAGCAGCGGGACTTGGATGTCAGCGACCAGGCCGGCGCCCACCATGCCGGCTCGTGCGCAGGCAGCGCGGCGGCAGCCACTGCATGCGGCGGGCTGTGCGCTGCCGGTTGCACGCGCTGCCTTTCGCTGAAGAGCGCAAGCGCCTGCGGCGCGATCGAGCGCGCGTCCAGCGCCGACGCCGCCGCGAAGACCGAAGCCTCGTCGCCTTGATGAAAGGCGGCGTAGCGCTCGACCGCTTCGCACATTGCGCTGGCACGGGATTGCTCGGCGGACATTCCCTTGCCAAGGCACACCTGGACCAAGGCGCTGGCGGAAGGATCGCCGTAAGCGGCTGGCGTCCTGAAGATCTCGCTGCGGTAGACCGTGAGCGCATCTTCGGTTTCGGTGGCCAATGGCACGACCCGCGCAATGACGCCGCACAGCGGATCGAGGTGCGCCGCCAGGCGCTCGAGCGTGGCGGCCGCGGGCATCGTGCGCCCACCATCGGGCTGGGGGTTTGACAGGCAAGGCGCGGGCACCACCGGCCGATGCTGCAGTTGCGCCATGAGCCCCGCCTCGCCGCACTGTGGGCACTGAGGCCTTGCAACGACAGCGTGGGACTGCATGGGATCAAGGGTCCACAGCAACTGGCCGGTCTGTGCAACGATCTCGCGCGCCAACGAAAGCAGGCGCTCCAGCCTCTCGCGGGCGAGTTCGTTGTCGGCCCGCATCGGCAAGCCGGCGGTTCGACCGCCATGCCTGTGCTGCCACCAGGCCCTCGCCGGCTTGTTCCGGAGCAGGCGATGCGCAAGGCAATGCCAGCATGCCGTGGCGGCGGCCGCATGCGGCGTGAACAGCGGTCCGGCCATAGGCTGCTCTCCCGTCGGCCTGACCAGCAGCCAGGGTCGCCTTGCGGCCCTCTGCTGCGCATCGACCAGGCCGAGCCGGGGATCGAGGTAGTCATCGCAGAAGACGATGGTGCACGCTTCATCATCCGCACCCACTGCCTTCGCCCAGCACAGGGCCGCTTCGGGATCGAGCGTTTGCGACAGCACGACCGCGTCGGCGTTCGCCTCCACATTGACGCGCTCGAACGGCAGCGAGAAATCGGGAACGACGTGGCGCTCCATGTCATTCACCGTCGCTGGCCTTGCCAGGCCTTGCCTCGCCAAGGCCTCGAGCGCATGCAGCATCTCTGCCAGCCGTGCGGGAACGCCCTCGGTCCTGCAATGCGCCGCCAGGCTCACCCGCTCGCGCAGCATGCGCTCGACCGCCAGCACGCCGGGCGCGTCGAGCAGGAACAGGTCGGTCTCGCTCAACAGCAGCAGGCTGTCCGGCCGCACCAGCGGCGGCAGGAACCTGCCGTGCCACTCGAAGACACCGGTGAAGAAATCCATCGGTTGCAGGCTAGGCGTCATGCGGCAGTCCCAGCGCAAAGCGGGCGACCGTGTAGGGCCAGCGGCCGGTCGCCGCGCGGAATGCGGCTTCGAAGAGCCTGTGCGAATCGGAGAACTGCGAATAGAGGTGGTCCTCGGAGACCACGCGAATCGATGGGTGGATGGCCGCGATGCGGGCTGAGTGCTCGAAGCCCGACACCAGCGGCAGATGCATGCCGCCCACCTGCACCGGCTGCCTCGCCAGCATCGGGTGTACGTAGTCGAGCACGACGACGCTTGGGGACTTGCGCGCTTCGAAACGACCGGCCAGTTGGAGCAGCATGGCCTCCAGTGCTGCTTGCGGCAGATAGGGGCACACCCCTTCCAGCATCACGAGCACAGGCCGATCGGCCGGCAGGTCGGCGAGGTCCAGCCACGCGGGGTCGAGGATCGAGCACGCGAGGTTGCGCTCGCCTTCGTCGGCCTGCACATGCTGCTCGCGCAGGCGCATTGCATCCGGCAGATCGACGTTGAGCCAGTCGACACCGCCGCTTCGCGCCACACGCGGCCCCAGCCTCTTGCGGCGCGTGCACAGCCCGGCGCCCAGCGTGATGCCGATGCCGAGCGGATGCGCCCCAAAGAACTCGGCCGCCATGCGATCGATCAGTGCGGCCCGCAGGACCACGCCGCGAACGAACGCTGCATCGCGCGTGCCGCCCGACAGGTCGTACGGCAGCTCCGCGGCAATGCGGCGCGCCTCGGGATCGGAGAACGCCGACGCCGCGATGACGTTCTCGGAACCTGCACGTGCCGCGAGCGTCAGCAGCAGCGTCGCGGTGGCGCCTTTCAGCGCCGTCGGCGGCAGCTCTTCGACTGAGGGCTCAGCAAGTGAAGGGATAGGCACTGCCCGTGTTGTTGTACGCGGTGAGCGCGATCGGGCGCATGCCCTCCTCCGCCGGTGCCTGCGGATAGTTCAGCTGGATCGTGTTCTTGATCAGCGAACCCTCGGGGCCGCCTCTCAGGTTCCACTCGCCGCGTGCGGCATCCCAGGTGAGCTTCGGATGCGTGGCAAACCGGATCTGGAAATTGAATGGGTTGTTGTAGCCCAACCATTGGCTCAGCACCGGGGCCTTGTCGGTGGCGGGATCGCCGGTCAGGTCGGCCAGGAACTGCGGCGATTGCCATGCAAGGGCGATAGCGCGCAGCACCACGCCGCCGAAAGCCAGCAGCGAATCCGGACCGCCCCCCGGAATGCCGAGCCCCGTCGGCAGCGCGCCTTGCGGCGGTCCGACGGGTGTGTCCGTTTTCTCGAAGGCCGCGGCAGCGCCCATGAAATTGGGAAACAGCTGGTAGTAGGCGGCCAGGGCTTCGGCCGCTTGGGACGACGACGGCGCCCGGGGCAGCACGATGACGAAGGCATCGTCGGGGCTGATCCAGCCGGCCGTCAGCACCGGCTTCCATTCGGCCCGCTGCGTCGGATCGCTGTTGAGGTACAGGCCGATGTTCACCAGCGGCCACAGCGTCGGCAGGCCGAAGTCGCGATGCAGCATCGGCTGGATGTCTTCCTGGTCGAGCAGTTCGCGCCGGTATGCGTCGTCCTGCCACGATCGCGCAAGGGCCCGCAGATAAGCGAGACGGAATTCGAGCAAGGGCTCGGATGCTGCACTTTGGCGCTGGGTCATGATGACTTGTTCCTTGGTTAAGAAAAATGCGCAGGGATCGGCTTGCGCGGGCACAACTCCGGCCGCATGGCGGCCAGATCCTTCAAGCGTCGGGACACGTCCCGGTCAGCCGGCGCCAGGGCCTGCAACGCGGCCAGCGCATCGAACTCGGTCCTGTGCTTTCCACCTTCACGCGCGACCTTTGCAGCGCGCGAAAAAGACAGCATGGCCGCCCCGCGTTCGGCGCCCGCGCCCAGCAGGTACCGGGCCTTCTTCAGGTGGAGCTCGGCGCCGTACAGCCTTTCATTGAGTTGCTCGACCAGGCGCAGGCAATCGTCGATGCGGTCGATCGCTTCGTCCCATCGCCCATGGCCGGCCAGCGTTTCCGCGGCAAAGGCGCGGTAGTAGGTCTGGCAATAGCGGCACCCCATGTTCCACAGGGCCTGCACGGTGGCGTCGGCTTGCGCGATGTCTTGCACCTCGCCCGTCGACCAGCAGCGGATGATGTCGGCATAGCCCTGGAAGGCCGGCAGACCGAAGCGCACCGTGATGTCGAGCAGCTCGGTGGTGCTCGCCAGCGCCGCCGCCTTGTCGCCGCGGGCCTGGTGGCCGAGGCTCTGGTACAGCAGGGCCATGCTCAATGAAGGAATGTGGGACATATCTCTCGCCCACTGGACGGCCTGGGCGGCATCGGCGGACGCCGCCTTGCCGTGGCCCGTGAACCAGCGCACCAGCGAACGCCCCGTGGTCGCCCACACGCGCGTGTCGAAGCCAAAGTCGGCCGCATGGTGGGCGTGTGCTTCGGGGTCGTAACGCTCGATGGCGTCGGTCAGCTCGCGTTCCGCCATGGCGAACCGGCCGTCCGAATAGTGCGCGAGGCCCAGGTAGGTCTGGCCGGCCACGAGCACGCCCTGGTCCTGCTGGTGCCTCGCATGACCCAGCAGCCTGTGGCTCAGCCGCCGGACCTCGTCGCGGTTGCTCGCCACATGATGGAATGTGATCATGGACCACAGGTGCTGCACCTGCTTGTCTGCGGCCACCGTGTCGTCCAGCAGTTGCTGCGAGAGGGCGATGCGGTCCACCACCTGGTCGTGGGCCCAGCCGTGCTTGTTCATCATCGCCTGCGTGACGTAGCTGTTCACGTCCAGCCGGGCTTCGCGTTGCGCCACGCCGTCCAGTTGCCCGATCCAGCCGTCGATGTGCTGCGCATAGGCGATGGTTTCGTCGTTCAGCGAGCGGTGCTGCGTAAGGCGAAGCTGCCGCACCGCATGCGCCACAGCCTGCGCGTGGTCTCCGGCCTCCGCCCAATGCTGCGCAACGATGCCGGGCTCGTTGGCGACGCGCTGCGGGTCACTCTGCAGCAGGGCCTGCGCCACTTTGCGATGCTGCTGCCGGCGCTGCGCGACGAGCATGCATTCATAGGCGGTGTCCCGGATCAGCGCATGCCGGAACATGAAGGCGTCCGCGCCCGCGCCGGACGGCTCGGCCGGCATGACGAGCCCGGCCTCGCGCAGGGTTTCCAGTTCTGCGTCCACCATATCGCGGGTCTTGCCGGAGCAGGCGCACAGCAACTGCGCATCGAACTGCCGACCGATGGTCGCAGCCAGCTGCAGGAGGCTCTTGGCCGCCCCGAGGCGGTCGAAGCGGCTCACCAGGGAGTCGCGCAGCGTGACGGGAATGGCGGCCGGCTGCGCGGTGTCCTTGAAGACCCAGGCCCCGTCCTGTTCGACAAGGTAGGTGTCCAGCAGCATGCGTGCCATTTCCTGCACGAAGAGCGGCACGCCGTCGGTGCGTGCAACGATGTTGCGGATCACCGCGGGATCGAGGGTCCTCGGCGCGAGCACCTGATGCGCCAGCTGGCTGGCCTCTGCATCGTCGAGCCTTCGCACCTCGATGCATTCGGCCTTCAGGCCTTCGGGCTTGGGCCATTCAGGCCGCGCCGTCAGTACCAGCAGCACAGGCTGGTCCGCCAGCTGCGCGACCAACTGCTCGAGGAACTCGATGCTCGTGGGGTCGGCCCAATGCACGTCCTCGACCACCAGCAGCAGCGGTGCCGCGGCGGCCATGTGCAGCAGCCACTGCGCGGTCGATTGCAGCAGCAGTGCCTTCTGCATCGCAGGCGACGCTTGGCTGGCCTGCTGGCCAGCGCCCAGGGGAAGCGACAACCAGGAACAGAAGATCGGCGTCACGGCCGGGCCGTCGCAACCGGCGGCTGCAAGCGCTCCGTGCAGCTGCTCGCGTTGATCGTCCTGCGTTGCGCCCGGCACTGCTTCGAGCTGCTGACGCAGCAGCGTGAGGAACGGCATCAGCGCACTGTTGCGATGTTCGGGCTGGCACTGGGCGTTGACGGATCGATGGCCGACCTGCTGCACCACGTGTTCTCGCAGCACGTCGACGAGGCACGACTTGCCGATGCCCGGCTCGCCGCGGATCGACATCGCGCGGCCACGGCCCATCCTGGCCTCCGCCCACTCGCCGCGCAACAGCGCCAGCTCCCGATCGCGCCCGATGCACAGGCGGCTCAGCGCACCCGGCGTGGACGCAGGCGGCGATGAGGATTGCTTCCGCGCATCCAGACGATAGGTCTGCACGCCGGCCGATTGGCCCGGCACGCTCACGCTGCCAGCCGCTTCGAAATGCGCGTGGCGCGCCAGCAGGCGATGGCTGCTTTCGCTGGCCAGCAGCGTTCCCATCTCGGCCATGCCCTCGAGCCGCATCGCCACGCTCACGGCGTGGCCGGAGGGGATCTCGCCGCCAGCCACCACCGCCATGCCGGTGTGCATGCCCATGCGGATGCCCAGGTGGGCGCCGTGGGACTGCCTGAGGAGCGCCGACCTGCTGCGGCCCAGCGCGGTCAGCTCGAACGCCGTCATGCACGCCTGCCGCGCATCGGTGTCGCTCGCATGCGGATAGCCGAACAGCACGATCATCCGATCGCCGAGCGTGCCGGCCAGCAGGCCACCGCGCCGCGTGGCCGCCTCTGAAAAACGGCCGAGCTCTTCGCGCTGCAGCAGCTCCAAGTCCTCGATATCCGAGGAGACGGGCACGCCCTCGCGCGCTTCGTTCTCGCCGGCCTCGGGCCATACGGCGACGCTGCAGCAGAGCACCGTCAATTGCCGCTTTTCTGAAAAGGTCCTGGCCGTGACGACGGTGCGCGCGAGCGAATCGTCTCCTTGGCCCTGTGCCGATCCGAAGGCACCCACGAGATCGTCGAGCCTGAGACGTCCGAGTTCTTCGAGCAACGCGGATGCCGATCCGCAGCGTTCGGCGGGCTTCTTCTTCAGCACACGACGCAGCAGCTGCGCCACCGGGTGCGCGGCAATCTGCATCGGCAGCTGCACGTCGTGCGGACTCAATTGCCTATGCACGATCTCGGCCGTCGAATCGCCATGGACCGCGGGCACGCCCGTCAGGCATTCGATGAACATCAAACCCCATGCATAGAGATCTGACGCGGCGCTCGGCGGCTCCCCGCGAAGCTGCTCCGGCGCGCTGTATGCGGGTGTGCCGAGGCACTCCTCGTCCATGGTCAGCGTTGCAACCTGAAGCTCTCCCTGCAGCGGGATCACGGTACTGATACCGAAGTCCAGCACCTTCGCATGCGGCAGCGCGCCCGTGAAGCTCACCATCACGTTGTCGGGCTTCAAGTCGCGGTGGACGATGCCGGCGCGGTGCGCGCAGTCCAGCGCATCGAGCACCTCGGCCATGAGATGCCCGGTCTCCGCGGCCGTCAGCGAGCCTCTGCGCCGGATGAGGCTCTTGAGCGTCTCCCCCGGCACGTATTCGAAGACGCCGTACACGCAGGCGCCCTGCTCTCCCTTGTCGAGCAACTGCACGATGTGAGGATGATGCAGCGCCGCGCAGAGCCGGGTCTCGCGGTGGAAGCGCGCGACGCGCTGCCGGCCCTGCTGGAGCTTGACGACCTTGATGGCGACGGTGTTTCCGGTGTGATGCTGCGTGGCGCGATGGACCGTGCCGTAGCCGCCCACGCCCAACACGTCGAGCAAGTCATAGCCCGGAATGAACAACGGCTCCGGCGCGACCTGTTCGGTCGCGTCAATGCGCGCAATGACGGCATCCTGCATTTCAGCCCCACCTGGTTGATTGGCCAACGCAATACCGAAGTGCGTTGCGGCTACGGTTGGCCGCGCAGTCAAATCGATCGAAACACGATTTTTTACTGTAGCCCAGAGGAGATTTATTTCGTAAGAGATTCTTCAAAAAGAAAGCGCGGCGCAAGGGCAATGGAGGTCTTTTTAGCGCGTGCTTCTTCGTTTGTAGGTTGAAAGAACTCTCGGTTTTTGGCGATCAGTGCTCCGCGGAATCAATGCCGTGGTTTTTAAGCGCCAGCCAAAGGGCGCGAAAGCCATTGACGGCTCGACTATCCTCCGCTGCGCCGCTGCAACTCTCGTCCTGTGTGCCTGTCGATGGCGCACCGCTCATTCAACATTTGCCAACAGAGAAAGCCAACGTCCCATGTTTCGCACCCTGCTCAAGTCCAAGATCCATCGCGTTGCCGTGACCGACTGCGAACTGCACTACGAGGGCTCCTGCGCGATCGATGAAGACCTGCTCGATGCCGCCAACCTGGCCGAGAACGAGCAGGTTCACATCTGGAACATCAATAACGGCGAGCGCTTCGTCACCTATGCGATCCGCGGCGAGCGGGGCACCGGCATCATCTCGGTCAACGGCTCGGCCGCGCGACGCGCATCGGTGGGCGACCTGATCATCATTGCGGCCTTCGGCCTGGTGCCGGAAGACCAGGTGGCGGGCTACAAGCCCAAGCTGGTGTTCGTGGATGGCGCCAATCGCATCAAGGAAGAGCGTGCGCACATTCCGGTGCAGGCAGCTTCTGCCGAGGCTGCGATGGCATAGCCTTCTCCGGCCGCAAGGATTGCGGTCTAGCGCCGTCAGGGCGCAACAGGATTGCCGGGCTGGCCGATGCCATAGCCAGGCACCGCCGGCATCGCATAGGCCACCGGCGCCTTGGCCGCATCGACGAGTATTCTTCGGCCACCGAAAACGCAACGGAGGCAGCAGTGGACATGTACACGGAACAAGGCGGCGAAGGTCCCGACCTGCTTCTCATGCTGCACGGCATGGGTGCGACGGGCGCGGTGTGGTCGCCCATGTGCACCGAGGCCGGTGCCCGCTGGCAGGGCCGCTGGCTCGTGCTCGACCTGCCCGGCCATGGCCAATCCGGCCGGCAGGACGCCTATGCCATCGGCCAATATGCCGCCAGTGTCGCGCGCGCCGTGCTGCCGCACATTCATCCCACGGGCCGGCTCGTGGTGCTCGGACATTCGCTAGGCGGCGTGATCGGCCTCGCGTTGGCCACGGGCTGGTTCGGCGTCACGCCGCGCCACGTCTTTGCAGCGGGCATCAAGATCGCGTGGAGCGATGAAGAGCTGCGGCGCATGGAGACGCTCGCATTGCAACCCGCGAAGAAATTTTCCACCGAAGAGGAAGCATGGGACCGGTACTTGAAGGTGTCCGGTCTTGCGGGCATTGCTGATGCGGCGGCCTCCGTCGTCGCACGGGGCATTGCGCAAGACAACAGCGGCTGGCGCCTCGCGATGGACCCTCGCGCCAATGGCGTGGGCAAGCCACCGCTGCCGGAACTGCTGAGGCTGGCGCGCTGCCCCGTACGCCTGGGCCGCGGAGGCCATGACGCGCTGGTGACGTTGGCGCAGACCCGTGCGCTCGACCCCGGTGCGCGAGACCTCGGCCCCAACGGCCACAACGTGATGGTCGAGGCGCCCGATCAAGTGTGGGACTGGGTCGCCTCGTCTGCATGAGATGAAAGCCGGCCGTGCGGCCGGCCGGTCTCAAGCCCTTCGAAGCGTCACCACTTTCAGTTCGGCGGCGCGCGCCCTCAATTGGCCGCACCCGCCGTCGACGTCCTGGCCAGCCGATTGGCGCAGCTTCGTCAGGATGCCGCGCTCGTGCAGCACGCGTGCGATCTCTTCGCAACGCTCCCTCGAGGGGCGGCTGAACGACACGCCGTCCACGGCGTTGAAGGGAATCATGTTCAGCACGCCATATTTTCCGGAGAGCAGCCGGACGATGCCCTCGATCTCCTCCGGCCCGTCGTTGACGCGTTCGAGCAGCGTCCACTGGTACTGGATCGGGTAGCCGGTGGCGCGCGCATAGCGCTCGCCTGCGGCAACCAGTTCCTCGGGCGTCATGTTCGGCGCCCGCGGAAGAAGCTTCTTGCGCAACTCTGCCTTCGTCGTGTGCAGCGAGAGCGCCAGCGCGGGCCTCACGCGGGCCTGGCTCAGCCTTTCGAACGCGCGCGGATCGCCCACGGTGGAGAACACCAGGTTCTTGTGGCCGATGTTGCCGACCGTGCCAAGCAGCTCGATCGCCTCGATCACGTTGTCCAGGTTGTGGGCCGGTTCGCCCATGCCCATGAGCACCACCTTGCGCACCGGCCGGCGCGTGCGCGCGAGAGCGACCTGGGCAATGATCTCTGCGCTTCCCACTTGGCGAAGCAAGCCGTCTCGCCCCGTCATGCAGAACTGGCAACCGACCGCGCACCCGACCTGCGACGAGACGCACAGGCCGTCCCGCGGCAGCAGTACGCTCTCCACGGTCTGGCCGTCGGCCAGGGCCACGAGCAGCCGCTCGGAGCCATCCGCACCGGGATGCACCGCGTGAATGCGCGCGAGCCCCGCCAATTCGGCCTCGATGGCCGGCAGGGCCTCCAGCAGCGACGACGGAAAGAAGGTCCCCGGCAGGCGCCTGCCGCTGTTGCGGGGCAGCGCATGGGACCACAGACGCAGGATCCGCTGCTCGTGGCTCGGACCCGCGCCGGCTTCGCGCAGGCGCTGTTTCAATTCATGGATTCGCATGCGCTGCTTGGGGCAAAGGGGCTGTTGGGTGTCGGAGGTGGCGTGAGTTGCCTTGCGCGTGACTAGGTACCATCGGTCATGCTTCGATAGTCGAAGTTTCCGTGTCTGCGGTCGCCGGTTCCAGACCCGGACCCGCGCCCCGGTTTTCCGATTATCCCGCCACTTGGAGTGCGCAGTCCGCACTCATTCATGCCAGACGAACCCCTCACCCCCACGGGCTTGGCCGACGCCGCCCGAGCGGACACGCGTTCAGAGACGCCCAAACGACGCTGGCCTTCCGTTGTGGCCGCGTTCATGCGGCACGCGTGCATCTTGCTCTGCGTCCTCTTGCTGCCTCCGATTGTTTACGACGCCGTTCGAACCTCGAGCTACCAGGACATCGAGTGGCTGCATTTTTCAGGCGGTGCAACCTATCCCCTGTACGCCATCTACTGGCTATCGAAGCTCAAGAATTTCCGCGCCAAGTTCATACTGCTTCATCTCACCGTCGTTCTGATAGTCGCAGTGGTTGCGGCCTTCGCGAGCAACCGACACACACCCATGCTCGTGGCGTTTCTGCCGACCGCGGCTGCCGCACTTCCGCTTCCGGCTGCGTTGGCTTCATGGCTGCATTACCGTCGCAATCGAGCTGTCACCTATATGGTTGGGAGCCTGCTTGCACTTCTGATCGCCGTACCCTCTTCCTTACTGATCATCTACGGCATGGCGATGTCATCCATCGGCCCCATGCGCTATTAGTTCATCAAGAAAATCGATGAGCTGAGCGAGAAACTTTGCGTTGGCTTTCGTGGGCACGCATTCCCACAATCGGGAGTCGCATCAACGATATCGCGGACCCGAACGAACATGTCCCACGCCCAAAACGTTGTCAGCGCCTACCTTCGCGCGAAGGACCACAACCGTCCGCATCTCATGCGTCAGGCTTTTGCCTCCGATGCCCGCCTGGAGATGGTCGTCAACGCCGGGACCATTTCGTTTCCGCCGTTGGCGCAAGGCATCGATGCGATCACGGACCTGCTGGCGCGCCAGTTCTCCCGCACCTTCGAGAACGTGTACACGCTCTGCATCGGCACGCCTCCGGCGGAGGGCACATCGCAGTGCAGCTGCAAATGGCTGGTCGGCATGTCCGAAAAGGACAGCCGCGCCGTGCGCATCGGTTGCGGCCGCTACGATTGGGTTTTCGAGTCCAACGCGCCGCGATTGGCAACCCAGCTCGCGATCACGATCGAACAAATGCACAGCCTGGCGCCCGAACATCTGCTGCCAATGATGGCCTGGCTTTTGAAGCTTCCGGCGCCCTGGTGCGCGTCGCCCGAACTGATGACCCACGCACCCGCCATTCCGGAGCTCCGAAGAGTCATCGACTGCTTCGCCTGATGATGCTGTTGTCTATTTTCAATGGGGTTGGAATTTTTTCCACTGGGAATGGAACGCGACATCTGTGGGATCAATGACTTAGCGCCCTTTTTTGACTCGCCCTGGTCCGGAACGACACTGTTTGACACTGTTTGCCTCTGCGACGAGAAAACTATGTGCGCTGCGACCGAGGGATGTCTCCCTCAGCAAGGACGAGGCCGAGAAGGCGACGCTGGCGACGAACGCGTTGCCGTGCTCCGGGGGCGGGCGTCTGTCGAGTGGGCGCTGGGCACCAAGGCGGAAGCGATGGCCATGGTCTACGCAGGCTGCACGCGGGGAAGAGCCTGAGGATGGTAATCAGATTGCCAAGATGTGTTCAAACGCGAACTTGCAGGCTCGCCGCATATCGTCCGGGTCAAGCTCGCGGCCCGGAGCAATAATCGCTGCGTTCCGCAGGTCGTCGTCGACGGCGTTGAAGGCTTGTTGGCTGCGCTCGACCACCTTTGTGACCTCGTCTGCTCCCAGTGCCGGCGCAACCACGGTTTTCCAGCTTTCCTGGAAGGCGTCCAACTGGCCGCCGAACAGTTGAATGGTGTCATAGAGGTACAGCAGATCCTTGGGGGCCTTACCCTGGTTGCGCCTTCTCTCCTGGATGAGGAACTTTTGGACCATGAAGCACAAGGGGTTCGCGACGCGAACTTCCATCGGGGCCGGGAGCGAGTCGAAGTTGTCGGTATCCAAGGTCACTTGCCAGGGATCGACCAGCAAAATGTCCAGGTGGCGAATTCTCTGGGCCAGGATACCGGCCATTGCCTCGTTCGCGACCTGCGTTCCGTCTCGCCTGTATCCGCTGCCCACCTGGGGCGTGAGGAATTCGGCGTAGAAGCCGGCGTTCTCATCGCCGAGTGTGTACTGGGCCTCGGGTGGGCGCAGGTCGCCGCGCAGTTCTTCTTTGAAGCCATGGGCGAGCAGTGCCGCCTTGATGTCCCCCTCTTTCGGCACCCGCTTGTCGATGGCTACGTCACTGTCGCGGGTCAGCAGTGCATCATGGTCGGGGACATGGGCGCGGGGATGGAGGCGGTGGAGGCGGTGCGCCCATCCACCCGATCGCCCCAGGGGGCCAGCGCCTGCGCTAGACGCGCAAAGTCATTGAGATCGTCCATTCAGCGGGAGTCTTTCGTGACGGGTGCCAGTATCTTCTGATAGATGAGTTCTGCCTGCTCTGCGCCGCGGCTGGGGTGGTGCGCGACGTCCAGCCACACCTGGATCACGTCGGTAACCAGCATGCCGTTGCGCTGCACTGCACCGCGGAATACGGACTGGGGATTCAGCGCTTGCCGCAGCACCACGTTCGGTTTGCCTGTGCGTGCCGGCGTGAGCATTCCCCATCGGCGTTCGTTCGGCAGAGGCAGCTTGCGGACGTAGATGTAGGGCGGAACACCGCTGACGTGGCCAAAGTTCAGTTCGGCGGCGGCGGCGAAGACCGCCAGGCAAGCGTCGGCATGAAGGCTGTCCGCCAGTGGTTGGATCAGGTTGCCCGCCAGCGGTATGAGAGCGCGCATCGGCTGCTCCGGCGCAGGCCGCATGTTGGCCGCACTCCAACGGCGGAACAGCTCTTGTCTGCGAACGAGCGTGAGGTACCCGGAATCGTCGAGATGCCCTTCGCTTTTCAGCTGCTGTAGAGAGCGCGAGACGCTCATTCTGGACACATCCGCCGCGTTGGCCAAGGCCGCCCCGCTGACGTACCGCTCTCGTGGAGCGGACAGCAGCCCCTCAGGCAGGTCCGAGGCCAGCAGGACTTTGAGCAGCCACTGGTTGAGGTCCGAAAAGAGATTCACTGGTTGTAGCGTGCTCGTGCCTCGGGGGCGGACAGCGGGCTTCCGTTCCTCGTTCATACCCTCCAAGCCCGGCCCGCGGAACCGCCGAACCCCGTCGAGCGAAACGACGCCCACGGCCACTTCGGGAACATACTTTGCGGCAAAACGCATGACTTGCGCCACCAGAGCGGGACTGGCATGGTCGAGGCATATCACGGCCAGAGGTTGCACCTCATCGGAGTGATAGGCGCTTGACTGTGCCTGCAACTGGGCCTGCAGCACGGCCTGGGACAGGAGAGGGATCACTCTGTCGGCACGGCTTTCACTTGGTGCCTTCACCTCGATCGCATAGTCGTAGTGGCCTTGCTTCACCCGGACGTCTGGATCCTTTCCCGGATTGTTGTGGGGCAAATCAACTTGCCAACCGTGGGCGCGGAACAGCTCAGCGACGAGTCTTTCTGCTCGCTCTGCGCGGTAGCTGGAGGGTTGTTTTGAAGGCATGTAAGCAGGTCTTTTGGTAACTTGGCCATCCTATATATCTCGGCCATGTTATGTACCACGGCCATGATTTATACCGTGGCCGAGGTACAACCATATGCTAGAGCTCTCAAAGCCCGATTTTGGCCTGCTCTTTTTGGGCTCGTGTGGTGCGGGACTTCGGTCATGCGGGCGATCCGTCGACTGGGGCCGGTCGATGGCATGGCACGCGTGCGAATCGCGCCGGTCCCTCCACCGTCCAGCCACTGCCGCCCGCCGGATCGAGGTCGCGATGGCAGCGCGTGAGTCCGTCGTCCAGATCGAGGGTGACATCGATCCGAAAGTGGCCGCCCGCGCCGCGCTCCACCCGCAGCACTGCGAATCCGTGGGCCGCTCCCACGGCGGCCGTGACCATGGTCGCGGTGAAGGCACCTGGCGCGGCGCCGAGTTCGACTTCGCCGTCGAGCCAGAACGCGTCGGGCCGTGCATTGACGAAGGTCCACGGCGCATACAGGCCCGAGGACACGACGGAAATCACCTCCACCGGTCCGTCCGCCGCCTGCATCCAGAGGCTCGACACGCTCGACATGTGCCGGTCGCCCGACAGCACGATCACGTGCCGTGCAGTGGTGTCGCGCAGCAGTTCGAGCAGCGCGCGCTGCGAGGCCGGGTATCCGCTCCAGTCGTCCAGCCCCAGGCGCTCTGCCCCGTTGCCGAAGGCGGCGGCGCGCGGCATCGGAAACAGCGCAACCGGCGACACGATGAACTTGGGCAGTTCGGCGGGTGCGGCTTCCAGCCACTTCTTCAGATCGTCCATGCCGGCGTCGGCGCGGATGGATGCGCGGTCCAACGGCGTTGCAGGCGTGTCCGTGCGCAACGCGCGCGGCTGGCGCGTGCTGCGCGTATCGAGCATGTAGAACGGAAAGCCGGCCGGCGAAATGCGGTAGTCGAAGGGGCGCTGGTCCGAGTCCGGACCAATGCTCTTCACGAGCTTGTGCTGCTGCGCGAAGTAGGCGTCGAGCGCGGCACGCACCGCCGGCGTTCCATAGTGATCGGGACTTGGCTCCCAGTCGTCCATCACCTCGTGGTCGTCGAGCAGCGGATAGGTCGGCAGCGAAGCCATCACCTGCCGCAGTGCCTCCAGCCTGAAGGTGAGCGCATAGGCCTGGCCGACATCGTCGCCGCCCGCCGGCACGAAGAGTCCCGCGGTCTGATCGACATACACCTGGTCGCCGGCCAGCACCAGCAGCTGCGGCTTGTGCGGCGGCGCGAGCACCTCGAGCTGCTGCGCGAGCCGCCGGTACGAGGCCTGTGCGGGCAGGCGGTCGACCAGGCCCGGCACGTACTGGCAACTGGCCAGCGCGAAGCACAGCGAATCTTGCGCGGCCTCGCCCTCGCGCTGCACGGCGCCAATCCACGCAGGGTCGAGTCGCACCACGGCGCGCTCGCGCTGCGCGTCGGTGGCCGCTTCCAAGGTCCGCATCACCTGCTCGCGGATGGGCTCAATGGGTTCGTCCTGCGGCTCTGAGAAGAGGCCCGGCGCGAGCCGGCGGCCCCGCACGTCGATGGGGCCGCGCGCCATGGGCAGGTCGTCGTGCGCCGTCAAGACCGCAAAGCCCTGGTACTCGGCGAGCCGTTCATCGAAGAGGTCAACCTCCAACGCATCCTGCAACAGCTTGTCGCGCGTGGTCGGGAGCGCCACCATCCACTCGAAATCGAAGCACCAGCGCCCATCGCGGCGCCACGCAGGCACGAAGACCACGGCACGCGCCGACACGTGCGCGGGCGGCGGGCGCAGCGCCAGCCGGCAATGCAGCCGGCCCGCGTTGGCCGCCACACGGCTCGCATGGCCGAGCCACGGGCCGGTCCACGGCAGCCGGGCCACCCAGTCGGGCGATTCCGGCGCGCCGGGCCCGGGCTTCTTGTCAAAGGCCTCGAGGAACCGCACGATGTGCGGAAACACGTCGGTGCAGGCCTTCTCGCCGATCAGGGTGTCCTGGTGGCCATACTCGCGCAGCACCAGCAGTTGGTGCGGCGTGCCTTGGCCAAGGAACAGGTCGCTGCCGACCGGGTCCGACGGATCGCGCAGTTCCGGAGGCTCCCGCGAGAGGCCGCCGTCCTTGCCGAACACGCGCTTGAGCAGCCAGAAGCTCTCGTACGAGCCGCGCCAGTCGAACACCGCATTGCGCTGCCCATGCAGCATGAACACCGGAAAGCCAAAGCGCTCGCCGAGCTGCTCGAAACCGACGGCGTGACCCTGCCCGCCGGCGTCGGTCAGCACTTCCTCGCGGGCGTAGCTGCCAACCTGGGACAGACCACGTAGCTTGACGAAGCCATAGATCGAATCAAGCGCATCGAGCGTGTCCTTGCCAATGTTGTGCAGCCGCATGGTCTGGCCGAAGATGGCGTCGGCCCGGTGCCGCACGGCCGCGAAACCCGGCGCCTTGCGCAGGCGTTCGGCCTCGCCGTCATCGTCGGGGTAAGGAAAGGTCGCGAGCAGCCCGTCGACCAGCAGGCGCTTCATGCGCGTGAGCGTCGGCCGCGTGTCGAACTCGTCGGTGCCGATGAACTGCTGCAGGTAGCCCGCCACGTAGCCGCGGAAGCGATTGAAGGCCGTGGCGCGCAGCAGCGGCCCCACCTGCGACAGCACCACTGCACCGATGGACGCATGCAGGCTCGGGGAGCGCAGCACTGCCACGCTGAACATGGCAGCGCCGATGCAGTGCGCCACCACGTCGACCTGGACCGGCGCCGCGTCGTCGGGCGTTGTGTAGGCCGCCTGTACGGTACGCAGGGCATCCGGAATGTCGGCTTCGGCCACTTCGTCGAACGACCAGTAGGCGCGCGGCCGGCCAGTGAAACCGATGCTGGTGCGCAGCTCGAGCACCCAGACCTCGCGCCCGGCCTCGAGCAGGCTCTGCACCAGGTTGCCGGGAATGCTCTTGTGCGCGAAGGTGGACCCGCTCGCGCCATAACCGTGGATCAACATCACGGGCCGTGTGCCGGCGCGCCGTTCTGCGGGGCGGTAGCGCGACAGCAGCCGCGGCGGGGTACTGCCGGGCCCGCCCGCGCTGACAAGCTCGACCCGTTCGGGCCGCACGCCATACACCTCGCCGGGCAGGCGCTCCAAGTCGTTCTGCGGCGAATCGGGCGGCGGCACGAAATGCAACAGGTGAACCTGCAGGACGATGCGCAGCACCCACAGCGCGAGCTCGGCCAAATCGCCTAGTTGATTGGGCATGTCCTGCTGGTGCTCGACGCGCAGCAGCGGCTGCAGCTGCTCCACGAAGTAGGAAGGGTCCAGCACCATCCGGCCCAGCGGCTTCGCCTCCTCGGGGCCGATCTGTTGCAGCTCGCCCTCGCTCAGCTGCCGCCACGGGTTGCCGCCCTCGACGAATGCGATGCGTTTGGTGAGCCGCAGCCGGTCACCCACCTTCAGCGGCGGGCCGTGCTCGACGCGCTCCACGGTCCAGTCGTATTCGATGAGCCGCACCTGCCCGAGATGGGAGCACAACGCCATCAGGTCGGCCATGGCGGGGCCTTCGAAGTCGGGGATCTCCTCGCCATCATCGCCGCCGCTGAGGTCCGCCGTGGAGACACGCGCAGCCAGCAGCACTTCCGCCAGCGCCAGCAGCTTCTTGCGCGCCAGCGCGTGGCTGCGCAGGATGCGTTCGATGCTGTCGCTCTTCTCGCGCACCAGCATCGATGCGGTGCCGCTGCAATGCGCGATGGGCGCATCGTCGCCCTTGCCGAAGCGCAGGACCACCAGCGGCTGGGCCAGCGTGCGCGGCGTCGCGCGCAGCGCCGGCACGTCCACGGGCTCGAACTCCACCTCGGCGCTCAGCGCGAAGACCCGGCCATCGATGTGCACGCGGCCCGTCATGCGCTCACGCAACGAGACACGCGTGGGTGCGGGCGCACGGGGGTGGGTCATGTCGCGGCGCAACGGGCGCTCCGACGGCGGCGGCTGCGGCGAACCGGCCAGCGCGAGGCCCCAATACCCAGCCAGCACCGGCAGCGCGCGCTCGGCCAGCGCCGCGATGGTGAGCGAAGGGTTGATGCCGAGCGACACCGGCACGATCGATCCGTCGAGCACTGCGAGCCCCGGCAAGAACGACGGCGCCTTTGCAGCGCCGTCGTAAACGCGGCCCCAGCTGTCGACCACGCCGCGCTCGGGCCCATCGGCCATGCGGCAGCCGCCCAGCGGATGCACCGTCAGCACCGAACCCGACGGATGCAGAAGGGCCGCCAGGCTTTGGAACGGCGGCAGCGGATTCCACAGCGGGTTGGGCAATACGCGGCCCCCGAGCCCGCCCTCGCCATCGTGGGCCGCGTGCAGCGCGCGCATCTGCGCCGCGAACACCGGCAACGTGGCGACCTTGTCCCACATGACGCGCACCTGCGCATCGGCCAGCACCTTGTCGCTGCCGCCGCAGCCGACCAGTTCGATGCTGCCGGCGGCGCCGTCGTCGCCCATCATTCCGTAGACCGGCGTGTGGCGCAGCATGTCGTCGTCCACCGCCAGCGGATCGCGCACTTCGTCCGGCGCGTGCAGGTCCAGGTCCGTGTGCGCGAGCGCCTGCAGGGCGTCGGTGGTGGTCACGACTTCGGCCAGCAAGCGACGCAGCGGCGCGGGAATGGCGAACTCCTCGATCACCAGCGGGCGCTCGTGCTTCTCCGCATGGGTGCGCAGCAGGCCGGTGATGGTCGGGCCGATGCCCCGCTCCGCCGGTGCGTCGCCTTCGGCCGCGCAGGACAATGCTTTTTTGTGCTGCCCGGCCGCCACCGCGATCATGTCGCCGTTGGCCGAGAAGCCCTCCCCCAGCGCCCGCGAGACGGGCAGGCCCGCGGCCTCGGAGCGCTTGAGCAGCTCGGTGGAACCCAGCGTGCCGGCCGCCACCACCACCCGCCGCGCGCGCACCACGTAGGGCCGGGCGTTGTCGGTGCGCGCCTTGCGCCGGTCGGTGAAAAAGAACTCGACCGCATAGCCCGCCCCTTCCGGCAGCGCCGCGATGCGGTACGCGGTGCCGCCGGTGAACAGGCGCGCGCCGCGTGCATGGGCCAGGGCCAGGTAGTTGGTGTCCAACGATTTCTTGGCGCGATGGTTGCAGCCGCTCACGCAGTCGCCGCAACGCAGGCAGCGGTGCATCGCCACCTGGGCCGGCGTGCGCGTGCCGTCGGCGAAGGCGATGGCGACGTGGGCCTTGCCACCCGATGCCCCATGCATGCGCGCGCCGGCCTCCAGCAGGGAGTCGAGCTTGGAGACGTTCTCGGGAATCTGCTCCAGCGCCAGCATGGCCTCGGCCTTGTCGTAGCCTTCCGCCAGCGCTGCAAGGTCAAGACCCGCGGGCCAGGCGCCACCTTCGAAGGCATCAGGCGTGGCGCGCTCCATCACTGCCGCGTTGATGAGCGAGCCACCGCCCAGCCCGTTGCCGAGCAGCGCATTCACCTCGCCGCCCAGCCGCAGATCGAACAGCCCCGAGGCGTTGCCGCGCGCGGGCTTGCCGTCCTGCATGCTGAAGCGCACGTGCCCCGGCAGCTCGGCGAAGGTGGCCGGAAATTCGCCGGGCAGGTATTCGCTGCCGCGCTCCAGCAGGTAGACCTTGATCGGCACTGCACCAGGTGCTGCGTCCAACGACACCGCGCCCGCCAGCCGCGCCGCCGCCACCGCGCCGCCGTAGCCGCTGCCGATGACCAGCACCTCGCAGTGCAGCGCGTCGGGCGGCGCCGCGAGGATCTCGCGCACCAGCACCTCGGCGCCTTCGGAGAGGAGTCGGTCGCCGTCTTTCATATTCGACTCCTCGCGCGATGGCTCGCGAAATTCAGAAACCTTCGATGGCCGCGGCCAGCGCGCGGCCGAGCCCCCGGTCGTCGACGGGCTTGCGCAGCAGCGGCAACGCCTGCCGCCGCGCAGCCTCGACCACGGCGGGATCGGTATCGGCTGTGACCATGACGATCGGCAATGCAGGCTCTGCGGAACGACGCGCGCGCAGGCGCTCGGCGGCATCGAAGCCCGAGACGCCACCGCCGAGCCGGCAGTCGACCACCACCGCATCGGGCTCGCCGACCTGCCCCAGCGCCTCGTCGAGCGTGGCGGCCGACAGCACGCGGCAGCCCATTGCGCCCAGCGCGTTGAGGTAGGCACCGCGCACCATCGGGTCGTCCTCAAGCACCAGCACGCAGCGTCCGGCCAGGCTCCACGGCGCGGTGGCGCCCTCACCCTCTGGGCCATCGACGCCGACGGGTGCGGCGCGCGGCAGCCGCAGGCGGAAGCAGGCGCCCGCGCCGAGGCTGGACTCGAGCTCGACCGGCACACCCAGCAGCTCGGCCATGCGCCGCACGATGCCCAGGCCCAGGCCATGCCCGGCGGCGGGGCCGGCGCCGGAGTCTTGCCCCTGGATCTGAACCAGATCCTCGAACACGAGGCGGTGGTTCTCGGGCGCGATGCCGGGGCCGCTGTCCTGCACGGTCAGCTCGACCTCTTCGTTCGACGCGTCGGGTGCTTGCCGCGTGCGGACCCGCACCTCGACCTGCCCGCCCGCGGGCGAGAACTTGATCGCGTTGTCCACGAGGTTGGCCAGCATGCGCCGCAGCAGATCGGGATCGGTGCGCACCTCCAGGCCCGGCGGGCAGTCCGCGTGCAGCCCGACGCCGCGCGCCGACGCCGCGGCGCCGAAGCTGGCCATCACGGCCGTCAGCAGCCGGTCGATGCGCACGC
>Ga0209673_1001162_pt1 | contig 28702 bp, 34 predicted proteins | sample AraplaCol_mMS_r2_2_FD_184274 | JGI IMG/M metagenome (GOLD analysis project Ga0209673, IMG submission 184274) | Arabidopsis root microbial communities from North Carolina, USA - plate scrape MF_Col_mMS_r2 (SPAdes) (version 3) | ecosystem: Host-associated > Plants > Roots > Endosphere | place... | reverse complement strand
TGTTTGATTTTTATAGGTATCAGCTGTACGAAGAATATCAGTCCCCAAAGGGAAATTTATTTTCTACGGGTAAGATTTCCGGATTTCAATGCTCTCTTATGCTGACTTTCGCTTATCAAATTGAAGATGAAGATAAAGAGTGTTTCCTCTAGTATTGGAAAAGATATCAACAATATTATAAGCGAACGCCAGTTTCCAGATGAAATTAAATCGATCGCTGACGGGAATGCGAAGAACTTGGGAATAAATGATCTATTACCTACTGCAACCAGTGGTGTAAAAAATGCTGCAGACAGCGCTATCAATGGCATTTCGACTCTGGCTAGCTCAGTAGAAAATGATGTCAAGGATATTAAGGATAACGTTGACCGCTCATCTTCGATCGGATTATTAGGTTACTGCGAGGGAAACTCCGCGGAAACTCAAATTTGCACTCATCCACAGCCTGGATATTCTTTCAATATTACAAATGCTCTTGGTTTGAAAAATTCCCTGGCAGAAAAGCTTCTCCCCAAAGGCATAATCAAAATAGAAAACATATACCATCGGGTTACACAGGCAATGACAGCTATGTACTTTATTGGGTTTGTCTCTACACCATTATCCCTTATTAGTACTGCCATGTCAATCTATGAGCATAGTGAAAAGATAAGTGGGGTCTTGATAAGTGTGAGTTAATTGTGAACTATTGAAGATAATGTTCTGATCTGGTTCAGACAGCGATAATTTCGAATATGGCGGGATCGATAATGGCGACCTCGATATACATGTCACTCAAAACAGCTCTGCAGGCAATACCAATGATTAATGTGGAGGTGCACATAGGCAGATCGATGCTAGGGATTACATGGTCTGCGCTCGGGTTAACTATCGCTTCGGCTATTTCACGTTCGATAGTTCACAGATATGGGAATCAAGGATATGATATATATTAGGCAGCAGAAGAACCTAATTAGACATGATCGTTTGAAGAATGCTGTATTAAATAATAGCAATGCATCATAACGCCAACAATATCTATTAAGCTATAATCGAAAGGCACCGATTCACACCCTTCCACCATCACCTAGAGTTGCCCTGAGTTTGAAAAAAGGGATTTCGAATCTAAAAGAATCTAAAGAGCACAGGCCAGTAGAATTTCGTCGTACCACGTTGAAGCGTCGGTTGTTTTCGTAACGACCGGAAGCTCGGCTCCTCGACTAAGGGGGGTTGGGAGTTAGCTAGCCTTTGTGTCCCACAGTCCAACGATTGGCAATGTGTACGAGCACCCACTTTCCGTGATTCCCCAAAATTATATTTACGCCACCCATTGATGTGATTTGTGGGTTCCCCACCTCTTTCGTTCATCGTGCGCTATCGACTCTGGAGAGTTTCGGGAAGCATCTTGACGGGCCATCCCGGTGCCCCTAAACTGTTTTGTCTTTTTCAATCTCTTGATCAAAGGCTCTTGAGCCATTAATTTTCTGTTCTGACTAGAAGAAACAGCTCCTGGGATGATATGCTCAATCATCGCCACGTTATTTCATATACAGGCGATCATCTGTAAGTACACTCGAGGACATGGATTATGATCGACAGGTTCGCAGCAGGATCTTAACCCTGTATAAGGTTGCATTTGATTGCACATCATGACCCACTTCTGCACTACTACAAAAGGGGAATGAACAGAGCCTGGACCGCGTCAAGACTAACAGCGAAAAGGAACTCGTGATTGAATCGCAATCAACTCCTGGAAACGCTAATCGTAACAGGGCCCAACGAAATTCATGGATCGGAGCACTCGGGCAAGTAAGACCAAGGTTCGTTGTACATCCCATCGCACCTACTTGGCCACAGCGCGTCGTAGTTTGGGGCCGCGAAGTGAAAATTTTCCCATCACAACCCGTTGGTTAGAGACTCCGTTCGCCCCCAACACAGTCGACCCACTTGAAGTCGTCTAGATGGATTGAGTCGCTGCGTGCTAGCCACAATAGAGCTCTTTCATCTGCTTATCCACCAGGAACAGCGAATTCGGTAGCGAGCTGCCCTAGTCGCTGGGAATCTTCCTGGTTTTGGAGCCCTGTTGGAAGTGTCAAATTTACTTAGAATCTCAAAATTCCCACTTCTGCGGTCTCTTCACCCCAAAATGGAATCTTCAAGCCACGATATGACAGTTTCGTCCCCCTTCCTCGACGATTGTCTTCCGCATATCGACTTTACGTATCGTAGTAGAACCGGCCGGTGGCAACCGTGTTCACCTCTGCATGGGAAGATTCAATCGATACTGGAAGCGGGGGAAGGCTACCTGGATGTCATTCACAACAATGGAAGCATCGCCAAGCACCAAGGAGTCGCGTTATATAATGACAGAATGGAGGCAAGAATCAACCAGTCTTTTACCTGCAACCACCCGACTATCGAACAACCGGAAGGCAATCAGGAAAAAGATTACGCTCCACTTGAATGGGTGGACCTCATTAATGCTGATATTGGCAAATTGAGTCCATCTAGTGACGGAAAATACCGTTTCAATACCGGCGAAGTCTCCGTTGTGATATCAAAAGAAGATCGCGATACACTTTGCTCTACCTTTACTCAAAAACTACTTCAGACAGTGGAGCCTGAAGATTTGACCGAGGAGAAAAACGCAAGAGCCAGTGCTGCGGTAGATCTTATCCGAATGCTGGCAGGTATAGATCAGGGTAAGAATTCTTCAGGCTTCAACCCATTGCAATCTAACAAGGCTCAGTGTTTATGGCCCTCGAAAAGTCTTTGGCCCTACTCGTTAAAAACAGTGGCGAGATAAAGGAGCAACTACTTTCACTTGTTCCTTCGGAACACCAGCCTCATGTTAGGCCCCACGGAAATGAAAGCATGCCAGTCAGTCCTAGAGAGGTCGGGCCAGATGCTGAGCTACTTGGTGAATCGTCTTCGTCTTATTCCGTGACCAATGTCGCCGACGTACCCGGTCGTGACAAAGAATCGCATTTTTTAGAAGCTCCTTCAATAAACAGAAAAACATACAAGAGCCGGAGACTTGGAGGGCGTTGGAGTGATCGTGAACGGAGAGATTTGTCAGACTACTTCCAGAACAAAGAGGGACTAAGTTTGCAGCAAAAGTCGGATGGATATCGGCGGTGCTACGGAAGTCATCGTACCCTCCAGTCTATTACGAAGGAGGCTGTGCGAATGGGCTTGGACTCGACCGGTAATCAGAGAAAAAAGAAAATTATTAAGCTCAAAACTTCGTTTAATCCAAAGTCCAGCTCTAACCGCATCGCGGTGCAGAGCCCCATTGCTCCCAATGACTCACCGGAACGCGAAGGTCTCTGCGCCGAGCCATCTTCAGAAGCACAACTTCGAGTCTCGCCAACTTCATCGGAGGCACCAGATCTGAATGTCATCGCAGATCAAACAGTGAAAGCCACGCTCAAGTATCATGTCGATGGTCAGGAAGCTCACACCTTGGAATCACGTCCTCCATCTCAGAACCGAACCGTGAACATTCTATCCGAGGTAGCTTGAACCAGCTATTGAACCAAGACTTTACCCTGTATGCAGCAGCATTACCAGTATTTTGCTCATCAGCTCCTGTCTGGGCTTTTCTCCATGACACGCCAGCCGATTCTCGATCCCCAGAGGGATCAGTGATATGAAAAACTGAGCTGGATTGTTGAGAACTAATTGGCACACATCTCACCGTCCGGTCGACGAAGAGTGAGAATGAACCAAGCAGGTCAAGTCACTGAGTCTCGTTCTCACCTCGGCTCACCTTCCATTCGACCTCTATTAGTATCTTTCTCCAGAACATCTACGTGAAGTCTTATGCGTGGAGCATCTGAGCAAGAATAAAAGCAATAATTATGTCGAGTGATCAAAAATCATGTAGTTTTTTTCGAAAATCGTGGGTTCTAGCAAAAGCTGCATTTAAAGCGGCTTTTGCCTCGCTTAATTTCCCCCGGAGGCATACTTATCATTCACAATCCAATACCTCCCTTGACACATTTCCTTCATAATGGTCAGATACTCTAACGGACAGTCAAAAGCCTACAGCGTGGCCAAGAAGTCACTACGGCAGAAAAGAGACCGGCGCAAGATGTCCCTGGCAAAAATGAGGCCCGAGTATAGCAAGTTATGCGATGCAGATATGTGCTTAGGAATTCGCATACGAGAGTAGGAAGGTATTCATTTTCTCTGCGGATGCATCCGGATTTTGGTCCTCTCTTGGTCCTCATCTGGTAGACGCGGAGAAAATTTGATCATATCAGTACATATACTCACTTTGATAGGGTGCTTATTATCCAACACCAATCCAGAGAACTGCGAAGAATTTATAAACGGAAAAGAAGTTTGATTGGGACAATCGATATCCTATGTAACTTGTGACATGGAGTATGGAGAGCATGAAGATCTTCAGGATGCCCGCAACGGCGTAGTGTGTATACCCAGCGGTGCTCAGTTTCCTATTTTACGAGCGCTTCGCAAGACCGCATGGTATGGGCGCGCCCCACTGTTTCCCACACGCTCCAGTCCGCCCAGACCCCACGGTCTGCGCGTACGGAGCGGGCCCCCAGTCACAGGGCAAATCCCCAGTCGTGAACGACCCTTCAGTCGCAGGCGAACTCATTGTCTGAAATCTCGGGTAGACCGAAGGTAGCATGGTCCCCTTGTGTGCTTCATTTCATCACAGCCACATCCGTTGTGAGAATGCTTTCACGACTATTGTTGATAAAAAAATAATTGTAGCACTAAACCATGGTCTGCTCATCTGCAAGGCTTTCACCAGAGCCTCTGGTATTAGTCGACACGGTGAGCGGGGCGCCGTTTCCGGCTCCCATTGCACCGCCGCTCTGCCGTCCCCGACCGCCTGCCGCCTGCCGCAGTCCCCCTGCCCCGTCGGGCATAGCGCCCGCGCCCGCGCCCCCGTTCGGGCTTAGCGTCGCCCTGGCCGCTTTTACCTCGCCCGACCCGCTGCCCGTCAACTATAAAGACCGTCCATCTTCACACTTCTCTCGTCGACGCACTTTCTTCTCTCCTTTACTCTTCATCCCCGTTCCTTCGCCCTCCCCCCCACCACCTCCTGCGCCTTGGCCTTCAGCTCCCATGCACTGCCCCTTTCATTTCATCGGAGATGCCGCTCCATCCGACGCCGCACCCTGCGCGCTCCGGTCATCTTCCGTTGCTGCGTAAGCTATTCGCGAGCCTGACGTTGAGAAGGATTCCGTCCTTCTAGCAACGATGTTCTCCAGCCTAGGCTATCTTCGGGACAATACGACGGAGACCTTCCGCTGCGTCAGCGAGGTCCCTACACCTGGCCTGTTCATTGAGGCCTGATTCAGAATTGAGACTTGACTTAGAACGACCCGACATGAACTTTGGTCGACTCCCTTCGGCTTGCACGAATCCCCTGTTCTAGTGGCACATGCTGCTCGAAGATCTACATCTCAACTCCTCTCCTGAGGTTACATTGCACGGCCCCTGCTGTCGATGTCGTGCACGGTGGACCCTCGCCGGTTCCTCCGTGGCTGTCCTATCCAGTCGATCTATCGGCCGCCGCAGGGCTCTTTCGGACAAGCCAATGGCAAAATTCCCGCATATGTTCTTGATATCGCTCCTGACGGGTGGTGCAAAGACGGTTGGCTCTCTTGAGATGGGGCCGAAAGTATCCTTCCTGGACGAAAGATGAGAACTAGTCTGTCTGGACGAGATGTGTCAGTGTGCTCTCGGGGCAAGAGGAATCGATTTTTTCTGCCCTGTCTGCAAGGAAATTCGTCGTACGCATGGAGCATCTTCGCCTATAAAAAGGCCTGGCACCACCACCGATTCATGGGATGTCGCGAAACACAAACCCTTCTACCCAAGCACTCATCTCCTTCACTTCCCCGATTGCCTTTTCCCAGATCCCTCATCCCCGACCCAAATCCTCTGCCTTTGCCTTGCTTTCCTTCCGTACGCCCTCTGAATTCCCCGCCCCCAAATACCCATTCTGGCCGCTTCTTGCTACGACATGTCCAGTGACAGCTTTCGCTTAGAGTCTTTCCGGCCTTGGGATCCTCATGAGAAGCTACATCCTCTGCAGAAGCGTCTGGATGCCTGTCGCTATCCAACTCCTGTCTCCCTCGATGCCACACCTCCCGTTAACTCAATGGGTCCGATTCGAGAACAGACATTACAAGCTCTCACTTCTGGACGGCATCCTCTTCCTGTACGCCCTCCAGTAGAGGTCTGCGTGGACGGCGGATCACAATCTGTCATGAAAGTATCTCGGCAACCAGAGATGGCGGACCGATTCTCGCCTGGCAGTGGTGGTTCAGCATGTCTCGATTTTGAGGACATTTTGCCATTGCAAACTATGGCCGACTCGGAAAACATCCATGACACACCGTTTGATCCTATAAATACAGAATATGAGCCGCGAACGGACATTAAATCCGGTGGTCTACAACCCTCGTTTACGCCTGACAAGAATACTATTTCCGAGGCTTTTGAAGCCCGAACTCAGACTTCGATGGAACCTTTTTCCAGCGATTTTACGATAGACCCGGCGATCTTGGGGAAGTCCTGTTCTCAATCCACAGAACAGAACTTTGCAGAGCCCGTATCTGGTTATACAACCCCCGAAGCCAGATCACCAATGGCTGATTGTCCCTTGTCGAAAGATGACGGCCGTCCTCAAGGCAAGCGGCGTCGCTCACCGGGGCCTGGCCGACGATCATCTAAAATTAATAAAGTCTCGGTCGTCATCGACAACCGCCGAAAGAATAAGCCCGGGCGAATATCTCGCGAAACGAACACTACAAAAGCCTCGTTCCCCACAATTCAGGCTCACTTTTCTGCTCTCATGGCGGAGGATCGACTGCAATTCCTCTTGGTTATTTGAGGGCGCTTTGTCTCGCTGTTTCCCCCCGAACATAGCTGCTCCTTCTACCGAGAAGGCCGATTCCCCTTCCGGAATAGAGCGCAAGTCATCAGTCTCTCGTTTTTCAAGAAAAGGGTTACCGTGGTCCGCAGAAGAGAATAGCCTGCTAATGGAGCTCAAGGAAGAAGAGAACCTTGTAGGAGCGGAATTAATCCGACGCTTTGATCAAGTTTTCTCGGGAAGAAGTCCAGGTTCTATTCAAGTGCACTGTAGTACCAAGCTCAGCAAGCAGCGATCATCACTTGCTCAAAATACGTAGGGAATACTGTCTTACCTACTCAATTCCCCAGGCAGAGTAGATCTTGCCCGTTCCTTCAATTTTAGTCAATTTCAAATAGACGAGCATCTGCCCTATCTCACTGTGTACTTAGATCTAGTTTCAATTCTGCGAGGAGGGGTGGATGAAAATGATTACCTGCCGTTTTGAAAATGTCTTCGTATAGCCACCGACAGTAACCTAGGATTGAGAGCATCTTTACAGCCATTAACACGGCACATTGAACATTAACGTTTTAATATTCACGGCTGCCGTATTTGCCTTCAGTGTTCCCATAACTCAAATTGGCGTTTGACTTCATAAGACGAGGGCCATTCATGAAATGCAGAGCGTCTTACCCACCTACAGTTTTTATCCTGGCTGTTTGAGGGTGCTTTGTTGCAATGCCTCCATGTGCACTCTCGCTCAGATGACGCATCAGCATCGAAGGGTATCGAGAGAGGAGGAATCAGGACTTCATCAGCTGAACAATTGAGAAAAGGTACTAGAATTATCCATGGGAACCTACTTGTTCCTCCTGGAATAGATTGTTTGATCCGCGGAGGGGAATCGTCTTCAGGAGGAGTAAAGGTTCCATACAAGTGCACTGGAGCACGAAGCTTAAGAAACAGCGGGTCTCTTTGGTGGATGTCGCGTAGAAAATGCAATCTTTATCAACTATGCTGTATCCTCATCCCTTGCACTTTCATTACGATGCTGCTCGAGATGATCTTATATTGTACTGGTCTGCGGGCTATTTTATTTTTCACGTGTAATCCTCCTCACAAAAGTCGTCGAAAATCCAATTTTCTTGAATTCTAGCTCTCTCCTCCTCTGTTTCAGCTGCATCAAGAGCGTCTGCTTTTAATTTTCTCTCACGTCGTTTTGCTTCGTCGTAATGTGCAATGGGCACCCATCCTTCATTTCCAACTCCAATTGCTTCTTGGCAAGCTTGAAGTTGTTCATCAGCTTCGGATTGTTGACGTTCCAGTTGCAGGCACTCGTTGGACTCGTCATCTGAAAAGAATATCGGGCAAGGAGTTCTCATATCCCGGTTTACTCCTCCCCAATTTCTCGACAGCGTAACTAAATCTGCTTTCAATGTCACATTGTCACCCTCCCAAGGGTCACTGGCATGGTGAAAAATCCGCCGCCTTAAGGCGCTGAAATGATAGGTCAAGGCATCGTAATGCTCAGAATGATTATCCGCAGTCAATTTGACGTAAAGATAGTGAAGCTGACGCTTCCTGAAAAGTTCCGCATGATGAAATTGCTCAATCTCTTCTAATTTATTAAAATTGCTTGGTAAAGTGGGGATTTGCAGTGATTCCGAGATCTCGTCGCCATAATTCTGCAGACTTTGTGGAATGCCGCATTGCAGAAATAACGGAAGAACCGTACTATGCTGCCAGTCTATTAGCCCTTTGATATCTAGCTCACTAGAAACAATTATGTTGTTGGGTTGAAGATCGGGATGTCGTATCACCGGGCGATGAAGGGCAGGATAATCACGCGGCATAATATGAGGTGCAATTTGTAGGTATTTCTCCAGATTCACAATATGTTCGAGGTGGGATTGGGCCTGGTAATTGTACATCTCTCTGCGAAGACGCTGGAATGGCTGAAGAGCTCGCCCAAATCTTTTGAGATATGCAATTTCTTTTGTGGCTCCAGCAGTAAGGACAGCTAAAGAATCTCGGTCTTCTCAAATTGAACTGTCAACATCTCTTCCGCAATTATATATTTCAACCCAGGAGAAACTTACATGGTCCGCGCTCAACCGATAAGCCGAATCTTTTCCCGTACCATAATCCAAGCGAAGTATCGGGGCCAATACAGAAGTGGCGGGTCGAACTAGGGCTTGGAACAATGACCCGGTAGTCCTGGTCCGGCAAATCATCGTAGTAATAGAGACTTCCACTTGCCGGGAACCGTAATGCAAATAGACGAGACTCCAGCTGCACGAGCTTTGTGACCAGTGTTATCCTTTCCCGTTCAGATAATGTATACCATATATCACCAAGATTCTGTCCTTGGACAAGTTCCATGAAGATGTATTCCGTACCCGCAGAATTATCCGCAACAGCAGAGTAACCGAAAATTTTAGGGACAGGAATGCCATGAGAACGGAGAAAATCGATCGTTGCCACTTCACTAGCGACCACTAAGTATTTTGGTTCGGTGACAGGGTAAGGAATTCGCGCAACGAATTGAAAACCGTTTCGCATAGTGATCTTAAAACTTCGGTTGAATCCCCCTTCGGCAAGCTTCTCGAAACCGGCTACGTCACCCTCCTTCTGTTGAACCGCCAGGGCAGCAAGGCGCTTTAGTTCAGAGATGTTGAAAGCACGTCTCCTCTCACGATGCCTCAAAGCGTCATTATAGCTAGAGTCGTACATCAGTCGAGCAGTTCAACTTGAAGGTGAGGGCTGCAACATACATCCATCGTCCGGTCGTGTACTCGAACAAGTCACACGGTTCAGGCATCTTTTGGATTGTCGAAAGAGCATGTGTGGATGCTAAATTTGCCTTGGGGAGGGTGGAGCGTAATTGAAGACTAGAAAGTATTATGCCATGTAAACACCTAGACATGGTCGGAGGAAGTGAAAAGGCAGGGGGAGAATGGAAACCAGAGCTGTTATAAGCGACCACAGCCCCCTTCAAAATCACACGTCAGTCGCGATTCAGAAAGTGCTTTAGGTAATGACCGCTGACGTAACATACTTTACTGTCAATACGGCAGGGCCTAGTGTGGGTCTATACTGCCTACTAGGCAGGCGGAGAGTACAAAATACCGCGTGGAAACCGTAGTCGATTAGTAATTTGTTAGTGCACCAATTCAGACCTTTTTGTCTCTCCTATTGGTTGGTATTATTACGGCCCACAAAGTTAACTTACTAAGTAGTTAACTTAGTTAGCCAATAACTAAAATTAGGATCCACCATCCCATTCGAGTTAGCGCCATGACGTTGTCAGCTGTACTTTTGACCTAGTCCCCCAATAGGAACGCGTCGTGCCTGACCCTCACAGCATCTCCGTAAGTAACCTTGTTGCATTTACTCTCATTTTCCTGTAAGCTCCTACAAAACTGGTGTGCCCAACTTCGAAAGAAAGAAAGAAAGAGCTTCGCTTCACTCATTGTCTAACGCATTCCTAACCTGGCGCTTGAAGGAGCTCCCTAAGCGTAGTTTCGAATGGAGATCCTTTCAGCTCTGGACTGAGCCTGCGGCTTCGTCCAACCCCTTCTCGGCATCCTCCTTCGACCCATCCTTTTTAACCAGGGCAGTAGCCATGACAGCGTGGGTTCCACCATGACTTTCTCTCCATCTCTTGATCGAAGAAGGGACTTTTCCAGCGTTGGGTTGCATCTGGAACTTATGAAAAACCTCATCCCCGTTGGTGACCTCGCCATCATAGTCCCATCGGACGCCGAGCCGTTCCTGCTCCGCTTGACCCTTTGGGAAAGTTGTCTTCCCGCGCCCTGCGCTTGGGTTTGTGAATTTTTTCCAGGCATTTCCTTCGACGGCCTTGCCAACCGCACTTTTGAGTGCTTTCTGCATCGTAATTCTCGCTGATCTAGACAGTTAACTGGATGCAAAGCGCTTTTCTGCGGGGTGAACATACATTTTCGTGTAGTGGAAAAAGAGATGGTTCAATAGGCTCTAAACCCACTGTGTAAGCCTTTGAGGAAGGCTTGAGGAGGGATAAAAATTGTGATTGCAAGACTTCGGTCTTTCAGAGATAGCAGAAATTCAAATAATGATCTACTTTTGACGGACAAAACCACAGTATTTATATTTTTGGGTGTTGAACTTCGTATGCGAGGCGCCCTCAAAACGAGTGCGCTAAACCTGCAGAATATTTAAACGAATTCGTGTTGGTGTCGTAGCCTCCACAACCTCTCTTTTCCCCTGTACGCCAAAGAAAGGTCGCCTGAAACTTCGGCCAACCTTGATGCAACAAGGCTTACAAGACCTGGCATGATTGGTGTGATACGGGTAAACGTGCCTATTGACGTTGCTGTTGGAACACATTCGGTTTTCTTACCATGTGTTGCAATGGATAATGCCTCATTATCTGATTGAAACAAACTAGGTTCAGCAGCGTGGATCGTATATTCTAATATAATCATACAATAGAAATAAGCTGGCGCTTAATTTTTCGAGTCATATTTTCATACCTATCCGGAGGATCCATGAATACGATGAACATAGCAGCCCCGTTAAAAGTCTATCCCATAAATGTCTCCAGTGATTATTTAGATGAAAAATGTAGGATTTGGCTCAGAAGTGCGTGTATCGTCTTCAGAAGGGGCTTGTGGTTGGTTGGCTCCCGTGAAAAATACAATATTCCAGAATTGCGGCTCGGGCCAACCAGAGGCACCAAGTGGAGCAAGGCATCCCATGTATGCTCGGCCCGCACGCCACCCGCCAAACTAGAAGGCCCTCTCATTGGTCTATTTCTGCTGGCCAGTCGTTCAATAATCACTACTCCGTATTGGTGAATCAAAAAAATCCCAATAAACGATCCAGACCCCAGGCTCCAAGTAGCGCCTGGTTATCGCTCGTGACGTGGCGTACAGGGGGTCAGTGATTTGTGTACCAGAGTATTTTTGTTTCCCAATTTTCCCAAATCCCTCATGTCCCATATTTCCTAGACTTCCCATTTTTCGTCAGGTCTACCATTTTCACCATATTCATCACGTTTGATTGCTCCCACTCCTTTTTTAAACATATAGTTTTCTTTTACTTCCTTTAATATTGATGGCACATCCGATCTGGGAAAAAAAAAACATGGATGCCTCAATTTTTTGGTACGTAAACTACTTTCCCTAGAATGTGCGTTCTAATCCAAAGTTGGTCAGATTTCCCATTCACTGTTTTCGAAGTCAATCGTGTGGATCTAAAGTTGTTGCTCAAATATGCCCGTGCCTGGTCTGAGTTTTGGTTGATTTGGTACACGCTGTCCCCAGCGCTACTTTCAGGGATAAAATTATCTGATCGCCTAGTTCAATGTTTGACCTCTTTTGCCACAACAATGCTTCTTGAGATATTGAAAACATCTTGGGTTTCATGGTCACAAGCACAGATTCAATCCCTGTCACTTCCAACTAAAACTGAAGGTCAAAAACTATTAACCACTACTGTAGGCAAGAATTCCTGTTATGAAGATAGTCATCATGATACTTATGCAAATACGCAGTTTGATTCATTCAATAATGTTGAATAGGGGCTCGCAATATATACTGAAGCTATTTAGCTAGTGAGCTGTTGGTTCATGATTACCTCTGCTGTACTTTTGCCTGTCCTCCTCAATGAGTGGATCCTGCACTAGAGTTTCCAGTCGACACTGGATGCAAGACGTAGCGCGAGGATGCAAGAGGAGGTAGCTTCTTTGCGTTCAAGGGAATCCACATAGTGTATGTGGGTCCTGCAGATCACATCTGAATGCTTTCATGTAACTATATCTTGACAGTTGGGCGCGGGCGGCTATGCCCTCACGATTTCACTGTCACAGACAAATCCAGAAGACCTCTCTTTTTTGTTCATTTATACGGGCTCATTATCAGATCATCACTCAACAATCCCCAAACTATTCTGGCAGCAGATAATTGGTGAGACCATATTCTCCGTTACAATTGCAACACGTACTGCTAGGCTACTGGCTCTTTGTTGCACCGGGGCAAATCCTATTGTGGCTGATAATGGTCGGGCCAAGCAGAGCTACAGCTGGAAGGGACTCGCAAACCACCATAGCCGCTAGCAAAGGCAACGATGTGAAAGGGTCATGCATTAGCGCGAGGCTGAGTCGTGTACATGACAAGCACACCTTATATTCAGTGATTACACATAGCCCATACGCTGACATCTCTCATATTTACAGCTAATTCGGAATTGACTTTCATATATCACACAGAAATTGACCGAAGACGATCTAGTTGTTGCTCCTAGTGATTATTGGTTAACATGTGAATTAACAATTTAGATCACAAATAAGGCGTGCATTGTGTTGCAAGGTGGAGATTTCGCGAAAAAATGGTCGCATGTCCTATGCAGCAACATATTCTGAGACTCCAATCATTGGCTACAGGTAGATATATTCTCAAATGGGTGTGACCATTACTGCATTAGCGTGATCCTGTTACCAGGATGTTGTGTGAAGCTACTACATGACAAAGTACGAGCGGCTGAACGCTGGACTTGCGGCATATTTCAAAAGTTTCGAGATGGAACAGGGAAATAAAGAAGCTCTGGGGTGCGGAAAGTCGATGCGTTAGCGCGACCCCATATAAAAAAGCGTTATGGTCCAAGGCGACAAGAGAGAACAATTGGAGCTAATGACTTCCCAGGACTCCCGGCGTTGAGAGCGGGCGGCTATGCCCTCACAATTACACTATCACAGCAAAATTTAGAAGACCTCTCCTATTTGTTCGTTTTCAGTAGTTCGGTCTTTTGGTGCCCTCACATCCGTCGTTTCGGTTGTAATCTTAGTTGTAAACACTGGGAAACCTTAGCTCGACGACTGCCCATTTCCCTTCCGCAGTAGGTCCATCTCAATGGCTCGTACTTTATCATGTTTTGGTGGCTTCAAGCACAACATCCTGGCAACAGGATCACGCTAATACATTAGTGGTCACCTCCTTTTGGAAATATGACTGGCTATGGCCAATGATCTGCAGCCCCGGATATGCTGGCTGCCGCACTGGGCATGAAAAGGTTCCCCACTCAACTCTCCTTGATAACCAGCTCCTGGGGAATCAAAATTAAACGATCTGGGCTTCAAGTGGCGCCTAGTCCTCTCGCCGACGTGGCGAGCAGAGGTGGGGTCAGTAACTTGTGTATCCGAGCGTTTAAATTTCCCAAATGTCCCAAATTTCCCATGTCTTTAATATTTCATCGATTTTCTCATTATTTCCCGGTCTACCATATTAGCCATATCCATCACTTTTGGTTGATCTCGCTACTTTTTCAAACATGGGAACTCTACTGCATGATCCATTCATCAAACCTTTCGAGGAGGAGAGGCAAAACTACAGCAGAGGTCAATATGAACCAAAAACTCACCAGCTGAACCGTTTCAGTATCTACTGCGAGCTCCTAAGACAAGACCCCGCGCTCATTAACGAAAAGACGAGCTCCACACGTTCCAGAAAGAGAACCACACGGGAAAACCTACTGAAACTCTCGAGACTTAGTTCCTCAATCTTTGTCTTGTGCTGCTTTCTTGTGGTAACGACGGAGCTAGGCAGCAAGAGCTACCTCGAAATCATCCCGAAGCTTCGAGACTGGTGGAGATCCGTTAAGCATCCAAAAGCGTTAACCGATAAAGCACGCGTGCTTTGCGAAATAGAAGGCGTGGAATACGTGGAGACTGGTGAGGTACCAAATATAAATTCTAAGGGACATTAATTTACAATATTTGGCAGTTGATACCTCCGAGGAACATGAAGACCAAGTCAGGAAACCCCAACAAACCCCTTCAGATGACTCGATCTTTCTGTACCGCGATGAGATACCAATGCTCCAAGTCAGCCTCTTTCCAAGCGAGCCACCATACCAAACCATCGACCTCAGCACTAGCCATCTTATCAATTTCCTTTTAAATTATGAAAGTTTGAGCAGCCGCCAAGCCATCGTAAGCTTGTTGCAACAGTACGAGCCTACTTTTCCGATTCTGAAGCTGAAAATGCCATTCTCCAACGCCTTTCCTTCTGTGGAGATGAAAGTCACATCCGATGTCGGGTCGAGCATTTGTCTTTTGTTTGCTTGGGAAATGGCGAACGACCTGGTTATTTCATTGGGATATTTGACGACGAATATAGCGAATTGATAACGAGCCCAAAAGCAGAAACTTTTCACCGGGCTTTAGGACAAGAAGGACTACTCCAGGTAGGCCATCGCTTTTCGTGTACTTTGCTGGCTTACTCAACACCCGAACTACCCCACCGCCGCCAGTGTTTTTGACAAGGAGCGCCATCACAGTTGAGTCTACTGCCATGACTTCGGATGTTGTTGTCCACCCATCCAGCGAAACCCCATTATCTGGCTTGTTGTCGTTAGCAGATATTTCCTTCAAACCACAAGAAGCATCCTACCATATTTCCCGCCTCTTTGAGTAGTTTCTCTGCCATATCTTTAATGTTGCTGTCTGGCAAGCCATCGACAGATAAACCAGTATCCTCAATTTCGTCCCTGTCCATCCTATTGATCCAACCCTTGACTTGGTTACTGGAGCCCGATTCAGCCTTTCGCACTTTCAGGCCTGGAAGATAGATGAGTCTGAACTATATAGAAAGACCCGATATCAGTGACTTGCAAAACATTTTGTCGCAGAAGGCCCCTGCTTCTTACTCAGGATTCATAAATGATAAAAGATATCCGAGCAGGCCTTAGCAGGGCTGTCAAATCGAGAATGATACTCACAAAGCTTAGTTCTCTCCCAAATCATCAATGGTAGTCAGTCTACGTGAGGGTGACCTGGCATATAACCGTTTTGTTCGAGAAGGCTGCAAAAAGACTTCTCTGCGTGCCCAACTGAGAAATCGACAGGTGGGGTGAAGGTGGGGTTTAGGCTCTCGAAGGTGCTCACATGATCGGTACCTCAGTCCACTTTTCAAACTACATATTTTCTGGCAACGCTATTATAGCGTATTAGGAAGTACATAGAGCATAATTAATAGGCATTTAGATCTGATGGGTATTTTTCTGGGTTTAACTTGCGTCATCTGATTGCGAGGAAGAGATGGGGGCAAATCTCGGCTATTCCCATTTTCCCATATTTCCCACGCCTTCCACAACTTCTTATTACCCGTATCTATCCATTTTCGCCAATGTCCCAAATTTCCCAAATTTCCCACTTCTCCTATTTCTTTGCAGATTTTCCAGGTTATTCAAATCAATTGGTGGAGATATGTCTAGGTCGTCGACTTGATTGGCTGATCTGTAGCATATACTTGCATTCCCCATATTCCTCATTCCCATATTTCCCACATTTCCCGTATTTTCACATCTCGAACAAATGCGATGTGTATTCCCCGTACTTTTGCCGGGAGGGATAGACAGAAGTAAACGACAACCACGGCATCTAGAAAATGGCAAGAAATATGAACAGAAATCTGAAAAAAAAAATTTAAATCAGCTCGTTTCTTCAAATCTACAAAATCACTCCTCATCGTTCGCACATAACCCGAATAAAAAAAGCAAACAATATGGCGACTATTCAAAGTACCTCAATTATGCCTTCCTCTAAACACAACATGGGATTGAAAAAGTCTTCTCCTTCTCACCAAGGCTTGACCCCCCCAGATAGCCCGGCAAAGGCGGCGGCTACGTCTCAAGCTATTGTGAGGGATCTGAAGCATCTCTTTGGTATATTTCTTGAAAAGGTGCTCGACCCCACCAGCCAAGAGCCCCCAAACACTCCTGTCTGCCATGACCAGTCCCTTCCCGAACTCGACAAGGTTCGACAGGCGTTGGACTATGTCTCAGCTGAACTGTCTGTGGCAAGTAAGCCTGCTCAGTCTTCTTCTGCAGGAGAGGAACTCGAGAACGTTCCTGACCAGGATGGGTTTGATCTCAAGCGTCCCATTTGTACCACGTCAGAGGACTTCCAATCATTTGAGAAATGGTTGCCACCTCAATTCAAATCGGTCAAAGAAACGTATGTCCTCAGCTAACCCATCTGGCCTAATCAAATACCTTCCTTCCATTGTTTTTACCCTTCAGAAAACATCTGACACGGCTATAGCTGGAATAAGGATACTTGTAAATACAAGATTGAGGAATCGATCGAGACAGGCGATGCTCGGGACGAGTATGCGAAATATGTGTTCATAGTCCGCGAGCGCGTGGGTACGTGATGTCTTTATCGAATAATCAAGGCCACACTAACAATACTAGACCGAAATACCGAAGAAGTGACTCCGTATATAGACATTCAATCTAAAGGGTTGCGCGACATTCTGCGCCGTGTACTACATGGTCTCAAGGCCACCAGCTTGATGGAAAACAAGCCATCGGTATATGAGATAGGAGGTTTGAGTCATGAAAGGCTGCTAACATGAGTTCAGATTGAACAAAACATCCTTTTCCATTTTCTACCAGAGCTTGGAAAATATGCTGAAAAGACTAGCAACTCGGGTTGTGGAGTTTCACACCAGCACCTCCTCTTGCTCATCGATCACATCAAGCAAGCGTATTCAGCCATCTCACAGCGCCTGGATTCAATGCTGCACCACGGCCACATTACTTACGACCTTCTCTGGGCGCTTTTTAAACCGGGGTCTCAAGTTTTCGCAACATGCTTCGGCACAAAAGAGCCACGATGCGTTATATTCGACGCGGGGGAAGAGGTGACAAAGAATAACGAGACGTGGTTCAATCTCGAGTGTCGATTCCTTGATTATGATGGAGTCAAATTTGGCGAAGTGGGTATATTTCTACGTGTGGCAAAGTTCCGCGGGTCAAAGCCAGTCGAGGGCCTTGAAGCCTTCCCTCTCTGCTACCATCCGAGGCACGAGCAGGTCCGGAACGATTTGATCGAAAGAGGCCGAAACTTTCGGGACTTGGCCGGCTCGCATATACGGCACTGTAAAGGTAGTGCGTTCTTCATGAATAAGGGTAAGCCTATCCAACTCAAGATCGATAGTCGAGTCGGAGTGGACGCCGCATTTTTCCATGAAATGCAGCCAAACTACTCCCGGCAGTCTCTCCGCGACATAGGAGAGAAAGAAAAAGACGGTATTGCTGTCATTGACCTAGACGCAATTTTCATGGGGGACCGTGAGCGAGAAAAGGAAAAAATGCGAGGAGACGGAGTGGATGCACAAAAGCTGAGCGAGATCGATTTGTTGATCGCCTGTCCAACGGTCTGTTGTTTCAGCTTCAAGGAGAAAATGTTCTGTATGTGACATGGTTGATAAAAATATGGAGACCCAGCTAATGTGATTCCAGTGGAGTGCGCAGTGAATGCTCTTAGAGACGTGAACTGGTCACCCGAATCGTTTGACTGCCTGCAAATTCCGCCAGAGAACAAGACACTGCTCTTATCAATGGCAAAAACCCGCTTGGGTATGATACCGACAATACCCTTTGACGATGTAGTTGATGGAAAAGGCCAAGGACTCATCATGCTTTTGGAGTATGTCAGCGAGCTGTTTATGTCCTATTTGAGGTTTCCGTCCTAATCCACGCTAGTGGCCCACCCGGCGTCGGGAAGACGTTCACGGTTGAAGCAACCTCGGAATATTTCAAGCTGCCTCTCTATTCGGTACGAACCAGCCGTGGAGCTGACTGTCCACTCGCTGACTTTCCCAGATATCTGCAGGCGAGCTCGTTGTTGACCACGGAGACTCCAATGCGCTTGAGCAACAACTTGAAACGGTATTCAAGATCGCTAAACACTTTAGAGCCGTGCTCCTCTTGGATGAAGCAGATGCGTTTATGGAGCAACGTACATCTTACCATGATACTCATAACCGCCTAGTCACCGTTTTCCTCCGAAAGCTTGAATATTATCAGGGAATCCTTTTCTTGACTTCGAATCGGGGTATCCAGTTTGATGACGCAATCATTAGTCGGATCCATTTGACCATCAAGTATAAAGATTTGAGCAAGGAATTTCGCAGGGGCCTCTGGTCAACTTTTCTGGCCAAGGCACGTACAGTCCAGGGGCCTGCCATGACCGAGGAGCACGATCTCCGAAAATTGGAGTCGTTAAAGCTCAATGGACGAGAGGTGGGATCCAAAGCGCCACGGGCTTCTTGCTTTCTGAACTGACGTGGAGTAGATCAAAAACATCGCAGCGATTGCACAAGCTCTTGCCGAAGCGAATGCAAGCCAAGTGAATTACAAGTACCTGGAGTTAGCCGCTGAAACAAATCAGAAGTTTTCGATGGAATTTGGAAGACAGGGGCCTTCCCAAGGAATGTACCTCTAGCTGTATAAAGACTGCAGCCTTCGACAGGTCATTCTGCTCTGCGTCAGTGGTCTCGACCCTATATAAGTAATTTCGGTTAGTACACGATAGTCTTAGGTATTGGAATTGAATTAGTCTGCTCTTGTATTGTGATTATTTAAAAAATGGTACACCATTTTAGAAGCCCCTTTAGTTTGAAAGAAACACAAAGATAGGAAAATAACTCAGATTTGGCGGTGACGAAGTTTGTGAGTAAATATCGCACCCCGAAATGAAGAAGCGAGAAGAGAATTGGGTATCAAAAAGCAGAACCGCTAATTTACAAGGCAGAGGACAGGTTTTGCTTCTCACAAAATCTTTAGACGTTTTCTATTTCCTGCGTCCACTTCAATACACAAGTTCATTAGACTAACTTTGAAACTGATTCTATTGAGTTCTTCAATTTCTGAATGTCAAAGTGTTCCATCGGATTGGATAGAAAATTGAGTGGGAAATGTCACGAAACTGTCGATAGCATGCTCATTCGAAGAACAATCATTTTCGGTTCGACAACCAGGGCGAGCAATAGATGGAGAAGAAGGTAAGACAGATGATCAAATTTGCTCCTGTTTGCTGAGTCTTCATCCTGAATCAATCACATTGAATTTGCCATAACGATCTAGACTGGGCTGAGCCAGCATCAGGGAGATTTGAAACAACTTCTTACTATGATCTGCGACACCTTTCAATGTCGGCAGGTGGCACGAGGAGCAGAAAATGGAACAGTTAGTTGACTCAGCGCCATGTCGAAGCAGATCAATTCAGGCTCCTCCCCTCGGCTCACCTTCTAATTCACCCTCACTATCCTCCTCTAAAGCACCAAATTGGATGCCAATTATCGGAGCATCGCAGTAGAAGAAGAGTGGAAAGCACCCTACCCAGCAATCAAAAACCATGGCGGACCCGAGAATCGTGGCTTTTGGCAAAAGCAGCATTTTAAACCACTTTTTTTTCTCTTCCTTGGGTTTCTTTTCAAAAGAAACATCTGTTATTCATGATAAAAAATACTTTGCCTTGACGCAATTTTACTACTAGCCTACAATATTTCAAACCACTCACTCATAATGGCTACAAGCTCCGGTGAGCAGTCTAAGGCTTACAGCGTGGCCAAGAAGTCACCACCACAGAAAAGAGATCGGCGCAAGATTTCCCTAGAAAAGAAGTCGCACGAGTATAGCCAATTATGCGGCGCAGATGTATGCCTAGGTATTCGGATACGAGAGTCAGGGAAGGTATTTATTTTCTCCGCGGATACATCAGGATTTTGGTCCTTTCTTGCTCCTCATTTGGTAGGCCTCGAGCAACTTTGATCACATCAGTACATATACTTATTTTTATAGGGTGCCTATTATCCGACACCAATTCAGAGAAACGAAAAGACCCTTTAGATACTAAAGAATCCTGGTGGGACCAATACATACGTTTATGTACTTCCTGTGGCATTAAGCATGAATAGTATGAATAACTTAAAGATGCCTGCAACAGCTGAAATTCGTAGTTTGTGTATACACAGCGGCTGTTCAGCTATCTACCTTCGCAGGACCGCACAATATGGGCGCACCCACTGATGCCCCCCACTGTTCCGTTTCAGTCTGGTCTGGTCTACTCAGACTCACTAGCATTCAAAAACAGACTAACCCCAGTCCCGATGACATGAAACGCCTTGTGTGGTTTACACATTATAACGCCGCCGCTTAGATAATGCCACGAGCAATCAAAAGCCGAAAGAATGCGCGAACCGTGTTGTGGACTGTCTTAGCTGCTCTTTGTGCTTACCAACCTAAGCCATCCGTTGCTGGCTAAAACACTTCCTTTTTGGCAAAATCTCGACAAGAGGTTCTGCAATACTGCCGAAACGTAGAAAGCTTCCCCCCCCCCTGGTGCTCCTCGTAAAACAATAAGTCTTGGGGAAAGGGAATGATTATGAGGGAGAGGAATAAAACAAGAACGAAGAAGCGAACAATGGTTTTGTTTTTGCCTCGCGGTTGGAATAACAGTGTCTACGTCACAGCCACGCGGTGCCTCGCAAGGCTGCGATGGTGTGGGCAGCCTTGTGGACCCCATTTCTCGCCTTCAGTGTTCACGTCAGGCAGCGAATACATAGCTTTTTAGCTCCTCGCGGCTTTCTACTCCTAGCGAATATGCGAGTCCAGGTAGAAAATACAGCAAATGAGCCTGCCAGCCAGGCCGCAGACCCGTTTACATCAGAGATTAGAAGCTACATTGAACATCTCGTCGAGCGCTTCCACGTGCCGAGCATCTCCATTGGTATTATCCAGAACGGGCAGGCTCACCTTGCAGTACGTTTACACTCATTTTCGAATTTCAGTCTTCCCTGTTAAAAGTGCCTGCAGTCATTTGGTGATGCGCACCTGGGCCAGAACAGAGCCACGCCCGACTCGCTCTACTACATTGCCTCACTCACAAAGTCCCAAACAGCCACCACACTTCTCTCTGTTCTCGAGGACCTCGACACCGGCAAGCGCAAAAAGGCCTGCCCTTCCTTCCCTGACAGCATAACGCTGAAGACGAAGCTGCAGGCGCTCATCCCTGAGGACTTTGCGCTCGCAGATGAGTACGCCACAGCGCACGCTACCCTCGAAGATGCGCTGGGCCACCGCCTCGGCGTGGGCGCCAACGACTCCGTCTACGGCGGGGAGGGGTACGCAGTACGCGATGCTGTGAGAGCGCTGCGACATCTGCCGATGGTGGCGGAGTTGCGGGAGAAGCAGGAATATCTCAACATGGGCTACATGGTCATCCAGCATGTCATTGAGACGTTGACAGGGAAGCCGATTGAGGAAGCGCATCGCGAATATATATGGGGTCCGTTAGGGATGGACTCGACATATCCGTCGCTCCAAGAGGCCAAGGATTCGGGAAAGCAGCTATGCGCTGGATACATCTATGATCCATTGGCGAAAAAGGTCGAGAAGACGGCGCATGTGAATGACTATCCGCTCATCGGCGGCGGAGGTATAATTTCCTCAATCCGCGACATGACAGCCTACTTGCACGGCATCATGCACGGCACGCTGCCGCTCGGAAAGGACTACCAGGAGAAGCTCCTCACGCCGTTGTCTCTGGATGACCCCGACACGCCCAAGGAGCACTGGTCCAACGGCCTGTACTGCCTCGGTTGGTCGCAGAAGACATACCGCGGACGGCGCGTCGTCTCGCACACGGGCGGCATCAACGGCTTCAATTCGGAGCTGCTCTACTTGCCGGATGCGAAATGGGCTATGGCTGTTCTCTCCAACAGCAGCCAGGGATTTTCCGCCTGGCAGCCGCTGAAGCTGCGCCTTCTGGACGACGTGCTGCGCGTGCCGCCTGCCGAACGGCAGCCCAGTCCCGAGGACGAGCTCAGCGACAAGCTGGAGCGCAGCGGCGAGCGTCTCGCTACCGCGCGCGAGACCATCTACCCGCAGAATCCCAACCTGCAGCTCCCTATGCCGCTACCGCTGTCCTGTTACACAGGAACTTACACCAGCCCCGGCCACAAGACGCTGAAGCTCACCTTGGCGAGCCCGCGGGCGACGACGCCGGTGCGGAGTGGGGTGACGGAGGTGCTACGGACCGAGTTTACTGCGCTCGGGGATTTTGTTTGCGAGATGGAGCACGTGTCCGGAGATTTCTTCCTGGGGTGGGAGGATTTCACGGTTCCGGCGGCGGCGGCGAGGGTGGCACGGCGCGTGCAATTTGTGCTGGGTGCGGAGGGGAGCGTGGTAAGGATGGGAATCAATTTTGCGCCAGCGACGGAGACAGGCGATGATTTGAAGATGACTTGGTTTGACAAGGCGTGGGTTTAGATTAGAGTCATCTTTTCAACGCTGCCTGGGCGCCATGTCACAGCAGCAGGGGAACGTGTTAGGTCGCGCTTTAACTACGCTAACACCGGAGAGCGCAAACGACACAGAAGGCTAGGCGTCTCAAGAGAAGCATCTTTACTCCATATCTCTCCCAGTTCAATCATCCTGGGTCTAGACAGCATACTCCCCAGTCTGTCCATACCCCCGGTCTGCTTATACTTCACGGTCTGAAAGCTCTCGTTGGCCGAAGTCGGGGTAGTCATGGCTATTTTCATAATCAACTAGACTTGCAAACTTCATGCGGCTTCTCCTCATTACCTATCATTTTTTTGTAAAGCTTGACGATTTGGTCTTACGAGCCCGACACGATCTGCCTACTATCCGCAAAGAAGGCTACGGCAGTGACCCAGCTAGTGTGGCAAACTACCTCAAAATGCTACTAGCAATATTAATTAGCCTCCTGGCCAGCTTGTGTCGGCCCGCGCAAAGTTGAGGCAGAATGCACTAATATAGGCCCTCAAGCCAGTGCTCTCAAAGTGCCATCCTCGTAGACATTTCCAGTCTGATGATAAATGAAGACACTTTTACCAGCCTCGCATTTACGAGATCTCGGACCTGTCAACAAACCCTTTGTCCGAGGGCTTTTTTTCTCCGTATAGTCGTATCCGATGCTTGTGCACCAAGCAACTCGATCTGAGGAGGGGGATAGACAGATGAAGCATAGCAAAGGAGGAAAACCTGGCCCGGATCGAGGGTTACGTCTGCATCTGCATCTGCATCTCGATGGCTGAGGCTAAAAATGGACTGTGGGTCTAGTGGACCCCAGAAAGGTCCAAGAATGCTTCCACTATGATGTGGCCGAGGCTGCATATAATTGCTGTTTCTCGCCCCACCCTCTACCGAGGGTTGGTGCTCGTCCCGCACATAATAATTTCCCGCACATAATAATTTTATCCAATCCCATCAACTTTGAAGTTATCCAGAACCCATACAGCATGCCTGAATCCTACAAAACTATCGAGAATCGAACCCCTGAGGCCTGCGAAGCCTACCATCAGCGTAGCAAGCCAAAAATCGCAGCGCTTGCACGGGATTTTGATGTTCCGTATCAACGTCTGAGATACCGTGTATATGGACAGTCAGTCAGCATCTGATGATGTACGTCACCACTAGAGCTCCCATCTTCCTACCAACCTAAAAGGCTTCTCTTAAAAGGAGGAGGCTCAGTACTTTGGATAAAAAACATAAAACATGGCATTCAAGTTAGTTGTTTTAGGCTGCTAACTGTATGGTTCTATCAAGGTCTCAGTCAATCATCCATGTTGTCACAGTGGGCTCTCATCACTGAGGGTTGGTTTTATTAGTTGCTGAATAAACCCTTTTCGTGTCCCTAAGACCCCTACATCGGTTTCGGGCAACGTCGGCGACTGCGCACGCGATGCACCTCAATGGCGTGGCGCTGGAACCCCATTTGATGCAGCAAGGTTACTTCACACCAGTTACACTTCAATGGCATTTCGTCCAGGTGCATAGCATCAAAGTGACGTGTTACACAGCCAGCATCATGAAACATCTGAAAGCGTACGCTCTCCGGGGCACCTTTCCTAGCAAAGCATTGAAAGCAGGCTGCCGGTCGCTTAGCTTTGACAAGGTATTCCCTGGTCGCACGTGTCGGTTTAGGGGGCTCAGAATCAGATTCTTCACCTGTATCATGATTACTTTGTGGTTGGTTTACAGCTTGCGGTCGAGCTATCGATTCAACGTGCGGAGCCAATTCAGGAATTTTCTTTCTGGGCCGGCCTCGCAGCGGGCCTCCTTCAAGCACATCGCAATACTGCACTACAGAATCAGTACCTGTATCGCGCCGGTGCCATTCATCCTCCAATGAGTTGGAAATAGGATAGGAAAGAAGACTCTGCACGAGATGCAACTGAAGGGGATGCATAGTGTCCTCCAAGGCTGAACTGTCGTCGCTCTCTTCTTTGGCCGCAGTACCAGACAGCTGCGCCTCGATGTCCAAAAACGCTTGCTCCTCATCAAACTTCTCGCGGATCTGATGTCGTAAACTCCGATGTAGTCTTTTTCTCGTGTTTCTCACTTCCTTCTCCCGTTGCTGGAGCCGCAGAAGCAGGCCAGGTTGTTGGGTCTCTTCGTATTGCACGCGGACCTTGCTGAGGTTGCGCCGTGCCTCTTCCAATTCGGGATGGTCTTCAACTTGTGCCCGTTGTTGATCGGTCAAGTAGCGTGGGCGTCGCGTGTCTCGCCAACGGCTTTGCCGTGTGACCGCTCGCATAAGTTCCACATCTGGATCGAGCCCACAGATAACCCGGATCATGTCGGTGTCGAGTTGCAGAGGGTGATAGTGGTTGAGAAAGGTACGTGGGCTGGCGTGTTTCATAATCAACATATGCTGCTCCTTGCTAACCCACCCTGCGCACAAGGTCAGTCACCAAGCTAATTAAATGAATGCACTTGGCACAAAAGGGGACTCACCACTCTCATTAAGCACTTTGCCGCTTCCATAGCGGAACTGGTGGGCGTGGAATGCCCCTTTCCACCCACGGATCTCGCCAAATGTGACCAGCAACGAGGACATCATAGACTTCGGCATTTGCGTGGTCCGTCGAATAGTTGGAACCCCCTTGACCAACTCCGTTTTGCAAAACACATACCAATGGGACTTTTCTGGGTCCAATGGCACGAGAAGCTGTTCACATCCTTTGCTGATAAAGAGTTTCCGTAGCCGAGCCTTCGAAGTCAGCCCCTGATTTCGAAAGGCTTTCGCGTGAAACAGAATGCCAAAAAGCAACGTATGCGGGCAAATCACTAGAGAAGGGCCGTAAACGATTTCGGGAAGTGCAAAGGTAGTTCTATTGATTTGTTAGCCGCGTGGCCCAATTCCGAAATGCTGGAGTTCGGAGAAACATCCCCAGAGGACTTTTATGCATCAAAAAGCAACCGAGGAATTGAGAAAGGGGCACAGGAATTGCGTAGCCATACAATTTGGTAATTCCGAGGAATTTCTTAGTCCCTTCGGGAGTAAGCTCAATCAAAGGGATGGGTGGGCCACCACGCGGGTCCTTCTGGAGAGAAATGATCAGGTCCTTGAACTGAAGACTCAACAAGGCACTTCTCCGGTGCACGGTGAATATGCCGAGCGAGTTGAACAGACAAACTTGGATACGCTGGAAGCCAAGATGAAACTTCTTCTCCTGTGTCGATAGAATGGTTTCATTGAAGGGGCCGATATCTTCAATATAAACTGGCGTCTTTCTTCCGGGCTGCGTGTCTAAACCAAACTCCTTGACCAAATATTTCATTCCCTGGGAACAAAAACGGTAAGCCAAGGCATTCACGTAGAATTGGGAGATTTTGAGGTATACTGACTCTTCGTATCTCGGAGCCATCGTCATCGTTGATTATAGTTTTGGTGAGTCTCTGATAATACAAACGAAGATTTTTCCAGTCTGTTTCAAGTGTACTAGCCTTGTTGATGCCCGGGATATGTCGGCCGTCCTCGCCCCGGTCAAGCTGGAGACACCAGCGTAGGAACCGATACAGATCATTGTTCGATGCTTGGCATAGAGCCTTCTCGACCTCGCGCCATTTTGGCTCGTTTGGTTTATTGCGCACTTGGCTGGTACAGTACCTTTGCCTTCATCAGGAGTGCATGAAGTGTTATGAATCTCAACGGCTCACTCACCTTTTCCACCGGCTCTCAATCCGCTCTCGCCGTTCAATGGTACCCGGCGCTTTGTCAAAATCCTCCGGGATGTCAGAGAGATCAACCCCGCCTTCATCCAGTGGATCCTGGTAGATATCGTCGGTGTCGTAGAAGGTCTCTGGCTCATTGACAACGTTCTCATCCGCTCGCAGACGTTTTCGAGAGCTTGGGAAGGTCTCTGTCTCATTGACAACGTTCTCATCCGCTCGCAGACGTTTTCGAGAGCTTGGGAAGGCCTCCAGTTCAGAAAGATCAATCTCGTACGTGGCATCACCGTGCTCCGAGTCGCTGGTAGTAGCCGTACTTGAGTCTTCCTCGTATAAGTCACTTTTCAGCTTTTTATTCCGCTGGGATCGAGAGCGCTTCATGGATGGACTTGGCAGAAGTGGAGGAACTACCAGGGTGAGGGCAGGAGAACAATACTCAAAGACCGCGGTATGATGAGGCGGTTGCTCGTACCACGGGTGACTTGGATGATGACGGGCTTTGGGGACGATGCAGCAGGAGCTGTGTGAGCAGACACGATCAAGGAAGGAAGCACGAGGAACCGAGGAGGGCAGGCCTTAGCTATTAGGGGCGGGCAGAGAAACACTCTGACTCGATGGATCGGGACAAAGGGAGAGTGAGGAAGTTATCGGAGAAAGGACACATGGCGGGCAGGCACTGCCGTGGCAGGGTGCAGCAGTGAGGCCATTTTCGGCGCCCTCAGTGAGCCTGGCCATTGCAGGCCCTTTCGCTGAGATGTTCCGAAGCGACTCAGGAACGGAGTTTGCTACAGGGGGTGTGGAGAAAGGATATGCGGAGTCTTACTGGTGCGTGGTGGTAGAGGGCAAGAGGCCGTGTCGGGACGGGTTACCAGATGACGGCCGAAAAAGGCGTCACTCGAGGCCGAGAATGGCTGCCATTTGGTAAGTCCAAGTTGTTTAGCAGTATATCACGGTATAAACGACGATATTTTGGCAATAGATTCTGATATATAGAATAATTTTCCGGCAATACTATCAGATATATAGCGATATAAAAGAACTGTATTTACAGTTACTGAAACTCGACAAAATCTTGAAATATTTATTTACGATCTTCCAGAGTATATTGAAGATCAATCTGATACAGAATCAATCTATAAAGACTGTATTAATATTCAAAAGAATAAATCTGATAGCGAAGATAAAAAATTTATTGATCCACTAGTAGATTTATCAGTAGATAATAGTACTGTTTTTGATCTATCTGTAATTTTGTTGAATATAGATTTATAAAAATCTGATATTGAATCTAATTATACTATAATTATATCCAGTATACGTTACAAAATTTATACCAATATCTGTAAAAAATATATTATATTTTCTGAATATTCAACAATCTCTCAAAATAGTATTATATATATTATCTATTTTGGAAAGAATCTATTTGGAAACAATAAAACTCCAGCTGATATATATTCAGTTTTGATATCTAATATAAACAAAATATATATTTAATATATATTCAATATATCGATATTCTAATATATAAATAAATCAGATTCAATTCTCTGTATAAAAAATTAATTTTCCGAAATCTATCTATATAAAATAGTTTTCAATTTTGCTAAAAAATACTAATTCCCGAATATAGTATTGTTTATATTGTTGCCAAAATATTCAATACTACGAATATATATATTCAGATATCTATATTTTTTTTTCTGAATATAATTCTGTGGATTCCAAAATCTTTGTAGAAATATATAAAAAAAAAATAGTATCTGTTTATAGAAAAATCAGCCAGTAGTTTCAAAAAAAAATCAAAATATATTATATAGTATTTATATATATATAGAATAATAGTTTAAAATACAGATATTTTTCTGGAATACAGATTTGTAAAAATCAGAAATTTCAGTTATAGAAAACTGAATTCAATTTTTGGAAAATCGGTTGTTCTGATTGAATATCAGATTCTGATTGGTATTTTGTACAAAATATCTATTTTTATTACAATATCAGTTTAGAATATATAAAAATAATTATTATACAGAATAGTATTCGACTATTTCGATATAAAAATAAAAATTA
>Ga0209673_1001149_pt1 | contig 28932 bp, 28 predicted proteins | sample AraplaCol_mMS_r2_2_FD_184274 | JGI IMG/M metagenome (GOLD analysis project Ga0209673, IMG submission 184274) | Arabidopsis root microbial communities from North Carolina, USA - plate scrape MF_Col_mMS_r2 (SPAdes) (version 3) | ecosystem: Host-associated > Plants > Roots > Endosphere | place... | reverse complement strand
TCCACTAACGGTTCATCCACTTGAAGAGTTGCGAGCATCAAAACAAATGGTATGTTGGTTAAGAATGAGAAATTTACAAATTTGTGGATTCTATTATTGAGAATATACCTTTGTTTTTTTTTTTTTTAGTTTTGTTTTTGTTTGTTAATGCCAATGGTCGCTAGGTTACGCTGCAATACAAAGCAGTGATCTATGAACCTAGAGGTATCATTTCGGAGCATCAACCCAAGGAGGAAAGATCATAGGAAGATTCTCCGGGGATTGATCAGGCCAGTTAGCTCGAATGGTTTTCAATACTTCGTCAAAGACAATACGGTAGCCAGCAGAGGTGAGGTGTAGACCTAGTGACACGGCGATTAGCACAACCTATTATGAGATCCGTGGCTTGTTGCCGATAGAGACAGAAGTTGAACATACCATCCGTGAAAAGACTGCTGAATTCTTCAGTATTTGGCAGATCGCGAGATCCAGGTAATGGCTGGCCCTCCTTCCAGTCCGCGGTGGCCATAAAGGCAGACCAGGCATCGGCCACAGGGATATTCAGCGATGCCGCAACTTCACGGGCTGCTGTCGCATATGCTTTAGCACCGCTAGCAGTGCGGCTTGGATGTGGTGTATCCTTATCATTATCGAACTTCTCAAGTTGATACTCGTTGACTGGGGGGATGGTAATCATGATAATGCGAGGATTCTGGGCTCGTGTGACAGGATGCTCGATAATTTTTTTCAGATTCTCCTTGTACACCTCCAAAGGGACATGTTGATCATGACCAGGAACACATGCGTCATTCGCACCAAAGAAAATGGTCTATGAGAAGTCAGCTTCATCCACTTGTCTGAGATGTAGAGAGGGATAAGGCCCGGGATAGTTTACCATGAATCGAACATTAGCGGCTTGAGGTGACGGAAAGAATCGATGGAAGATTTTGATTGCATGAGCCGTAGTATATCCTCTAAAGTCAACTTGTCAGAGTCTGATTTATTTTAATATCGTCAATTGATATTCGGTCACTAGCAACATACGAAAACCCACGGTTGACAACATCCAACTTGCGAGCATAAACTAGGAGAAACCAGTCAGATTGAGTTAAGTCTAGGAGGCTCGGTCAGAATAGAAGTATTCACATACCCTCTTGTAGCTGAGCACCGTATCCAAATCCGATTTCCTGGTTATAAGACATCTGGGTGATGGAGTCGCCGAACAGAATAAATTGGTCGTATGGCTTAGCCACATCCTCGTGGGCGGATGGATCCTGAATGCTAGTCATTGTGATACGCGAGTCAATGTAGAAATGAAAAAGGAGAATAAATTGAGTGCAAGATTCTTAAAATTGAGAAGTTGGACCAGCCCTGAAGATATGACATTTAAGGTGGGGAGTTGGTCCGTGGATAAAAGGGAATAATAACAGTGGAGCCTCCAAGTTCTTTGCGATGGCAAGCTTATCTTCTCTCGGCAAACCACAGTTCAGAGGATTCTCCACCAATCTGATCTCAGAGTACAACAACTAGATGAATTAATTGATCAGTTCCTCTCTGCTCTCAATAGAGGACACTATATAGTCAATATAATATTACTATAGGCTAATAGTACTATCAAGTACTCCTGGTGCTAGATTGTGTACATAAGACCTCGGGGGATGCTTATAGTCCGGAACCTCTTCTAGAGCCTTGAATAAATAGGTATCGTCTCTCAGTCAGTTATGGAGAGTCGGTTATGGAGAACCAGACTGATTACTAGTAGGCTGGAAGGATCTCAAATATAATGTTCAGTCCATCTAGATGAAAATGAGCATGCATCGTACTATTGACAAAGCTCCTCGTAAGCAGATATATCCCCGCAGACGCCACCCCGGGAGACCGTGAGTCAAGGATCAGAAATCAGAAAACCAGGAGAAAGGTATGAGACAATATCTCGCTGCCTTCCTCTTAAAAACCAAATGAGAATCATTCTCTTGAGTCATTCTCACTGACCATTCACAGGTATGTGGCTTTGTTAACATCCAGTCATGGTCAGGCGTCACGAAGAGCGATGCCGCACTGCCCTCGCTGGGCGTATATCTCACGGACTCGAAACTGAATCATCTGCACTGAGCAGATGGTGCTCGGGGAATAGTATGATCTGCAACCTGACGAATCAAATCCCAAGATTCGGCCGTTGAAGGTCGGAAACCCTCTCCGTACACACGATCAACACTGCACTGGATATTGAAGCGACTAATGATCGGCGGGAATCGCGGGGAAAGAATGAAGGCCAGAGGCAAATGTAGTTGGAGATCTTGCGTGTTATCTTATTAAAGTGGAGACCCAGATACCACTGCTGTTTGACAATGTAGATTTATTCGAAGTTTGTCAAGTGGATTGAATTGGATTGGAGGAGCAAATCATCAAGGGGGAAAAGTTGTCCAAGTGTTGCTTTTTTTGCACCTGACATGCGCTTTTCCTCATCATCCGCCATTCTCTCCCCTCTCTCGCTCTTCTCTTCTCTTTTCTCCTTTCTCCACTTGGTTGAGCTCGCCATGGCGGGGTCTTCTTCTCTTTATTTCATTCTATCCTTATATTGTCATTCTCATCTTTGTTCCATTATTTCTTTTCTTTCATCGTCACTCCGTGGTTCGGTCTAAGATCAATACATAAAAGAGCTGTTGGCGCCTTGCGTCAATGTGGGCCTCCCCACGGGACAATCCCCGAATGCCCAAGGCACCTTTACCTTCAACTGACGTGATTTTCCCAGGACTACAAGCCCTCCCCTGAGACGAAAGAGACTGAAGGCTTTACTTGGGGTTTGTCGTCATGCCTCGCTCTATTCCTCAGTTCCGGTCCTCATCTCGCGGAGAAGGGGACTTCACTGATCCTGAAAATCCTCCGACGACTCGAACAGCTCCCCCGTCCCCCTCCGCATACCGCCGAGCGCAAAGCTACCTCTCTGAGCCACATACCGGCTACCAGTCTCTCGAGGCACAGCTAGATGCCACCGAAACTACAAGCTTATTAGGGTCCGGAGCTCACAGACGCGCTCCACGCAGATCATACACTAGCACCTCCGGCATTTCGGATCCGAAATCTCTAAGACATTTACTCGCGACGGGCAGTCTGCGCCGTACAAGGAATCATAGCAGGGCAAATTCTCAAAACCAACGACTTAGCCGCCGACCGAGTATCACCGAAGATGACCTGCACGGCCGGCAAGCCAGTATACCTCCTTCCACCAAAGACGCTCTGACCGCTTCTTCTTTTCTCGATGAACGAACCTGGTACGACCAATTTACCTCGACGGATTGGGTGCACGATAGTATCGCCGATGGGGCCCGTCTGCGTCAGCTCCGGCAACGCAAGGATATACGCGGCCGGTTATTGGCATGGGTTGATGGTGCACAAGGATGGGTTCTCGTGGCTATCATCGGGTGTATCACAGCCGCTATAGCCTACTTCGTTGATGTCACTGAGGAATCATTGTTCGACATGAAATGGGGCTATTGCGCCAATAATTTGTTCACCGGTCGTGGTGAATGTGATCCGGATCATTGGCGAACATGGTCACAGATATTCGGATCCTCCGCTAAACTCCAAAGGACGGTCGAATTTGTCATGTTTGTTGCTTGGAGTATAGCCCTCGCCGCTGTAGCCTGTGCACTTACTTTGTTGACCAAGACTGTTGTACCGTCTTCAATTCACCTGAGCACTCTTGATGAAAATCTCGGTGCGGATTCTCGAAACACCAATAGCAGACATGATCCTGGCAGCGCAGGAACGGGGTCCCCTTCATCAGACTTAAGCCCCCATGGGTCGTTCCCCAACAAACCGTCGCGACCAGCTATGATCTACTACTCGGCTGCTGGAAGTGGTGTTGCTGAGGTGAAAGTCATTAATAGCGGTTTTGTGCTTCATGGTTATCTGGGCTTAAAAACCTTGGTAATCAAGACGATTGCTCTCGTTTTCAGCGTTTCATCTGGTCTGAGCCTGGGAAAAGAAGGCCCATATGTTCATATCGCTACTTGCGTTGGTAACATAGCATGTCGTCTATTCGCAAAGTACAACCAAAATGATGGGAAAAGGCGAGAGGTTCTAAGTGCCAGTGCTGCCAGTGGTGTCGCAGTCGCTTTTGGCGCTCCAATTGGCGGTGTTCTCTTCAGCCTAGAGGAGGTTAGCTACTATTTTCCTCCGAAGACTCTGTTCAGAACATTCTTCTGCTGTATCGCAGCTACCCTATCCCTGAAGTTCCTGAATCCATATGGCACTGGGAAGGTTGTCCTCTTTGAAGTTCGATATCTGTCCGACTGGGAATTTTTTGAGATCTTCATCTTCATTTTATTGGGTGTCATGGGAGGTGCCCTTGGAGCGCTGTTTATTAAAGCATCCAGCCTATGGGCTCGGTCTTTCCGTCGCATTCCTATCATCAAAAAATCACCCATGTTTGAGGTTTTTCTAGTTGCACTTGTAACTGGTTTGATCAGTTTCTGGAATCGCTACACCATGCTGCCCGTTACTGAACTTCTATTCGAGCTTACAAGCCCTTGCAAGAGCGAGTCGAAAACAGGCACCGGCCTATGTCCACACGAGGACAATATTCTGGAAATCATTCAGTATCTTCTTGTTGCATTCGTGATTAAGAGTTTTTTGACCGTGGTCACGTTTGGCATCAAGGTGCCTGCTGGTATCTATGTCCCTTCTATGGTCGTCGGAGGTCTGATGGGTCGCATTGTTGGCCATGTGGTTCAATACTGGGCGGCGAAGAACCCAACCATGTTCCTTTTCAACTCCTGTGATATCAGCGGTATGGAATCATGTGTTACTCCGGGTGTTTATGCATTAGTCGCTGCCGGATCTACAATGTGCGGCGTTACGCGTCTCTCGGTGACTCTCGCTGTCATTCTTTTTGAACTTACCGGAAGCCTGGATCATGTTCTTCCTTTCTCCGTGGCAATCCTCTGTGCTAAGTGGACAGCCGATGCCATCGAGCCCCGCAGTATCTACGTAAGATATCACATTGCACTTCTGTTTTGTCTATTGCAAACGCTAACAATTTTCTAGGATTTCCTCACTGATATGAATGCCTATCCCTTCTTGGATAGCAAGTTACAGCCGATATCCGATGCCGAGCTAGGTGATATCGTTCGTCCATCTCGCAAGAAGCGCATCATCGATATTTCGGGCTCTCCCTTCGTTCCGGCTTCAGAGCTCCGTTCGAAGCTCGAGGACCTGTTGATGGCTGGTGAGCTCGACAGCGGGCTTCCCATCTTGCGTGACGGTGTCCTCACTGGGTTGATCCCGGCACCAGACTTGGAATTTGCTCTAGATAGTCTTGGCGAGGATGAAGATCATACGATCTGCCTGATGTCGATGGACTCTTCTATCGCGATATACGATAGTGAGAATGAAGATCTCCTGCAGGACGACTTCACACGCTATATTGATCCGGTAAGTCAGGATGTTTAGTTTGTTCCGGTGGTTAGCTTGGTTTCGATGCTAATACAACTATAACTAGTCACCCATCGCTCTTGATGCTCACTCTCCTATCGACCTAGTTTACCAATGCTTTGCTAAGCTTGGTCTCCGCTACCTTTGTGTTCTCCAAAACGGACAATACGTTGGTCTCGTGCATAAGAAGTCTTTCGTCAAATACATGAAAGACAACGAATAAGCCCGCTCACCATGAATCTGGCATTCTTGCTCCATCGCACTCTGCCGCACTCTTCCTGGCGTTGATTGTTGATCGTTGATCGTTGCATCGTGCTTTGTATATGGTTTTGTTTTCTCGATTTGTCCATATTGCATAGCATTACATATTCCCCCCAGTTGCATTTTACTCACAATCTTTCATCTCGCGAGACTGTTGTGAATTATATAGAACTCTTGGCTGCACATATCATTATGCATGTGTTGCACTGTTTCCGGGCTGGATAGCCAGAATGAATTTTCAACTTCGTGGCGCAAAACATTCAATCCAATAGTCTAGTTATCTGGTGTAGTCATATACGTCGTCCATTTTCTCTATCCATATGGTACGCAGTACAGCCTACCTTAGTAAGTACTGTACTACTTCAACTTCTCAAACCCAACCATCTGAACCTCAACCTCGCCCTCTCGTGTCCACTCCCCAGAAACTTCTTCCCCAACCCACTCCGTCACCTCGTCAGAGCTAGCACTCCTCCACCCCTTCTCAACCGTAAACTGATCTTCCGGAAAGAACGTATCACACTCAAACGGTTCCTCAACAACCTTTCCATCCTCACCAACCGGTTTCTTAACCACATTGGTCATAACAATACGAATTGGCCTCTTCTTCAATCCCACAGAATCACCCCTCAACGACGCACCATAAATCTCCGCACCCCCAATAACAAAGACCTTTCCCAGTTTTCCCTCAGCCCCATAAGTACTATCCAACTGTTCCAATGCATCATCCAAGCTCGGCGTAACAATCGCATCAGTAGCAGGTTCAGCCTCAGGCTCAGACGCCGTGGTCTTAGTCGTAGTTGCAGACTCGGAGGCTGCTTCAGCCTTCGCCTTAGCGGTAGCAGCCATTTTCGCCTTTCGTGCCTCAAGTTCCTGTAAAACACCCTCACGCACGGAACCAGTTTGATCGCGCGTAATCACAACGCTAATTCGCTTGCCTAATGGGCGGAGATGTTTCGGTACAGAATCATATGTCTTTCTTCCCATGATAATTGCATTTGTTGTTCCCTTTACTGGGGGTCTGGACGTTACGCGCGCGAAGAAGCTCATATCTGCTTTTATGCGGGGCCAGGGGAGAGTGCCTTTTAATCCGATGCCTAGACGGGTGTTGGTTTCATTTTGGGCGTGGGTCACGCTGGACGCGACGCGGATTGGGGTTGTTGCGACGATTAAGGTGAGTGGGAGAGATGGGGGGATTGGAGTTGTTGTTGATGGTGGCATTTTGGAGAGTGGCTTTGGGCCGTTCTTGTGGGGTCCCTTGATTTATTTTTCGAGTTGAAGGAAGACTGTTTTTTTTTTGCGGAGGGAGTTGGGGATGGAGAAGATTCAATGGGACGTGGGGTCACGCGTTCCGATAACCCTATCAAGCCATATCTATGGGACATTGATTTCTGACAGCTTCAGGTCTAACCTTGACTGATATTGGGGAAGCTTGTCATTTCCAACAAGTACCATTGAACTGTTTTAATTGATTTAATGTAATTATGGGGTATTCCTGCAGTTTTGCAGTTAGGCAGGGGCCCCGAGTATGTTGGAAAATGAGAATTCATTATCAGCTTTGACTGGGGGAGAGCTCAATGCACCGGAACTTCTGAAGATCCCAGTACGAAGACGAGCCCATCATGATCTAGCTCGTTGCAGATCATGGATACAAATTAGGAAAGTGTCATGAAAGATTCGAGGGTAAATTTTGAATTCCAGGGCTGATATTGTATGAAATCTCAAAGAAAAGGTGAATTATATACTGAAAGAAAGGAAAGTGTCCCATAAATTATACACTAAGGACCCCAAATGGCCCAAGTAAGACCCCCAACCCAAGTAATAACAAAAACAGCAGTCAAGATGCCTGCACCAGCCCGGTCACCATCAGTGATAGTCCTAGTCTTGGGGTCTTCATCCTTGCCTGCATTGGGATCTGCCTTGGATTCACCCCCATTGTCACTATTGTACGGTCCTTGGTTCTTGAAAGGGACCATCACAGCATTCAAAACACCCAGAACTGCCATTTCCTGCTCAAGACCCGTAGTCTTATCCCATTCAGACTTCATTGTCCACCGAATTCCACAATGTTTTCCATCATCTCCGCCTGAGCATTGCTGGCCAGCAGCAACTGCGGAAGCTTTGAATTTTGCCATGGTACTATCGGTCACGTTCTTGGGAACAATATCGGACATGAAGCCAAGCCAAGAGGCATAATATGCTTTGAAAGTCTTCTGGTTGCGATCACATTTTTCGATGGGCTCGCAAGTAATGTCGGACAGAATTTCGCCGTTCCCGCTCTTTGGGAAGAATTGGTTGGAAGTCGCGATCAGTCCACTGATACCTTTAAGATATTTGTATTCTTTCCCATCCGTCTACATAATTTGTTAGTTCGTTGCATCTGTTGACGAGACTGGAAAGCTCTCAACTCACGTAGTTATACATATACCCAGCGCCAGCGATGTAGGTGGCATAGTTATAAGTCCACTGATAATCACCGTGATCCTTGCAATCCCTGTCCGCACTTGTAGTATCGGCAATGTTCCAATTAGATCCTCTCAGCAATGGTGTTGTCAGACTCCAATCCCAGATCGTTTCGGCCCAATTGGCAAAGGTCTCATTTTTGGTGTATAAAGCCAGACGAGCTGCAAGCTGGAATAAACCACCATTCGAAATGGCGTTTTTAATGCCATATCCATTTTGATATGGCCAGATTTGCCATCGTAGACCTCCATCGCAAGTCGTATTATCCCAACGAGCCACTTGTGCGTCAAAAACACCTTGAGCTAGTGTGACCCACGAGGGCTCATCTTTTCGTTCAGGGAAATTTAATTCCGCGGCGGTTATGGCCGCCAAACCCCAGAACATTTGATCGTCGTTTCCAAGATATGAAGAGGAATTACTTGGGAAAAAGTTGTCGTCGGAGCCCTTCTGCCAGTACATGCCATCCTGAATGATCTCGTTGAACTGATCATCCTCTGTCAAGTGCCAGTACTGAATGAGCGTCATGAACATAGATCCACCTTCCCACCAGGTACCGTCGAATTTTCCGGGAATATCCTTCGAGTCACGATCATTGTAGAAATTCACCATGGACGTAGCGACGGTCTTTGCCGCGCTTTTGAGAGAATCTATGTTTCAGGAAGAGGTGAGCATTTGGCCCCGAGGAGCATTGCGATCGTCCTCGGGTGATTGACATACCTTCATTCTCCGGATCGACATCGATCGCAAAAGCACCTCGTAAGGCGAGGATACCGCCCAACAGGGCAATCGGCCCTTTAAACAACCTCATGAGTACAGAATCAAAAGTCTTCGAGCCCCCATGAATCACAGGGGGTTTTGAAGAAGTCAAACTCGAATGATCAGGTAAAAAACACACTAAAGCACGAGAGGGGGCCATAAGGGTCCTGGGCCCTGGGCGCCGAGCTGAACCCCGTCCGTCCCCATCCGGTCGCCTCCTGTAGTTGGCAGCCAAGTAACTCCAGCCAAGACTGTCCAAGATGAAGGACCCGCTTGTTCCAGTTCATGCTCACTGCCCTTGTGATTGCTTTTACATACTGCTTTGTTCTATAAGGCGTATTCGTTTGTGGCTGCTGACTAGATTGATATTGCGACTTTCAACATTCCCGGTTTGATACGCCTAAATTAGATCAAAGAGTCACGAGTCCCCCACAAAGATGAAACCCGTTCTGAACTCAGGTGATGAATCAAAGAGGGTATTCAAGGTACAGGCGGTATATGATCCCATATTCGAGACATTCCATTTTCAAGTTGATGCATGAGATCCGGTTTTCGCCACGCATTTGCCAGCGGAGCACCTTAGGGCGGCATGTCCTAGTTGAAGGCTTACGATATTGTAGAAACTTCAAGTATTGGGGTGACACCAGAATGCATTCGATTAATCTCTTTTCAACTTCGCAAACAACTCCCAAAAACAAAAAAAAGAAAGGTGGAAATCAAACTGCTGCCTGATCGAATCAACATGAAAAGTGGAGGACTGGTGGAAACAAAAATAAATCCCTGGCGCGCCAAGTGCCAAGAAATAGTCTAAGCGCCAAGCTGCGCGGTTCCAGTTGGCAAATGAATCGGGCAGTGGCAGTGCTGCATTTTAACCAGTAAATATTCGACAAATCAGATGTGCCTTCTACACGATTGCCGAGACTATTGGAGTTTAGCGTTTTGTTTTCTTGGACCATATTTCAGGATCTCTTCTTTGTCATTTGCAAACGGATTGTGGAGTGACAGTCTTTACCCCGTACTAACTAACTTTGTGCATAGTATGTACAGCAGTACATAGTTACTACATACCACGTAACTAGTTCTCGGACATGAATCTTGAAGAAAATGATCTCACTCTCGAAGACGGATGAATGCATAGCAGTACTCCGTACGCCTAATCCTTGTCTTCCGGTTTCCGTTACTCAATTCACGCTGGCGCCCTTAAGCAATCGTCCGCAACATCGTAACCCTCGACATAGATTTTGAGTTGATCATAACCACCTCCATATATGGCGTTCAAAAACAGCTCTCCGGAGTCAGAAACCTCCCATTCAATGTCATTTAAACCACTACTTCCACGCGACTTGGAATGAGACCAGTCGCCTGCATCCATAGATTCGAACGACTGGAAGAGTGGCACCCTCGTCTGTGAAAATGGCCAAGGCGGTGTCGTTGTCAAGGGCCAGAGAAGCGAAGATGCCAATGACCAAGAATTTATGATCTTCGTCCTTAGAGCGCCGCTCGCTTACGAGCACGAAATAATGGCTCAATGAAGTTTCGTTCAACCTCTATCAGTCGCTTGAGGAGATCTGGTGGGTAATAGTGTATTTCGTTAGGAATTCTTCGTTCACAGAGAGTGAATGTGTAGACATGTTTGTGGCCTTTTCCATTCGAGATTCAGTCATAATGGTTGATTCAAAATGCTAAACAGATCTCTGGTCAATCGTTTTGGACGACGTGAGGATAGATGAACAAGACAAAACAGCCCTAAAATTTGATGATAATGACGATGGAAATGTCCAAGGTTACTAAGAATGGAAGTAGTGAGGCCTCAGTCCGCGGGCAATCAACACTGGCAGCTACAAACAGCTGACTATCATTTTATCAAATAGTAAGTCAACTTATAAATCATGGACAGAGTTGAACAGTATTCTGGATCTCAGGAAGTTACTGATTAAAAAAAATCATCCTGGCCGAAAACTCGCAGAGCTTCTCGCTGTTCCTCCAGAATTAGAACCATGCATGGCAACCTCCAAACGTACGTCGAAACTAGCTATGTACTCTTGCCTGGCTTTCCACTCAAGTCAATTATCCAAATATTCCGACTGTCTAGACCTAGACCCCGCATCGGAGCTCATGTCGAGGTTTCTTGGTCGTGTCTAGGGTTGGTATGTCCCGCGGCAGGAGTCGCGCCAACCAGGGGCGAACATCCACGAAGTGCGCTACTGTTCCAATTCACCAAAGTCCAGTTTTTTTTTTTTTTTTTTGACGTTTGTCAAGACAAAGACAACTCAATACTTTCAGATAATTAGACTCACTAATTGAAAAATACAAAACAAATCCTCGTCATGATGGATGAAGTCGTCAATGCCGGGCCAAGCGGGGAGGAATTCAGGGCTGCTACCGTTCATATCAGATCGCCCTTCCCAAGATCCGACGCGAAACAACATTCCTGAACTTCGAGGGCCAGACTCTCGCGTCAGAGTATAAAATTACAGCGCGTCCCTCTTCGCGGGCTATTCATACGAACGCAACGACAACCATGAAGCCGACAACCACCTCGACCACGCAATAAACGTGGAGACAATCGCTATCCAACTTCGATCTCTCTCTTAGTAAACACCATCTCGTAGCAACTACACGTCTTTCTCTCTTTTGATTCTATCTCTGATATTCGAAGTCGAATCTTTCTATTCGCGATCGCTCTTTTCACTCAATAACACATTCGCACTGCTTATCATTCGCTCATTTCGTGATGCGCCACAGCTTCTGGACATTACTTCTAGCCGTGGGCGCTGACCCCGTGCTTGCATCTCATAATCACCATAGACATCTTCATGGGAAGCTTAAACCACATCTTGAAGTGGCACCAAGAGACATCAATCACAACCCGGCAGGCCCAAAAATCGAGACCCGCACCTTGACGACCACTGTCTTCGAAGATTGTATTCCAACCAACACCAGATATGTCACCACAACCGTCTTCGAGGACTATCCCGAGCCAACATCAACTTCCAAGTCAATCGCTTTTCAAGAACTACCTCAATCGACCATCCCTGACCCATCCCCGATTGAAAATGTTCTAGAACCAGCCACTGCCACAATCAAGGAGTTTACTACATCCAAGACTGCGGCCTCTCAAGAATTGCCGATATCAGCTTTGCCTGCCCCATCAGCTGTTGAAAATCTCCCAGCGCCAGTCACAACCACCACACAGGCGACCACACCAAAGCCTGCTGTGGCCGAGGAGCCACTGCATTCCCAGCAGCCAACTACATCGGAGACCTCAACATACCCTGCGCCCCCACGCCCCCAATATGGCCATATTGAGCATTCATCGTCTCAAACGGAAACCCAGGAGCAGACAACCACGATCCACATGACAAAGACCATCACGGATGCGGAAACAATAACTCCTACTATACATATCACTGAGGAACCCTTTTCTGCCGACAATTCGAAGCCATCACCGTCTGAAACATCAATTGAAGAACGCCCCAATCCGAAACCTTCACAGACAGAAGCAACTCAGGACAATAGCATCCTGCCAACCCTACCATCACTCCCCAGCATACTCCCCGGAAACCCAACAGAGATAATCCCTCATCTCCCTGTCCCCGGTCTCGACGAGGTTCTTCAACCAGAGAAGCCTCCTGTCCCATCAAACCTCGAATGGACAGACATTCCCGCCGATAACAACTTCGCAACCGAGAAATTCGGCGGTCATAGCAAGCCAGCCGGCACCGGAATCAATTATCACGGTAACGTGGGCGTACCCTGGGGTAGCAATATCATCGCTGTCAGTCCAACAGAAGCCCACCGATACAAGTACGTGGCACAATTCAGCGGTGCTAACACCGAGCCGTGGACTGTGATTGTCTGGAACAAGATCGGACCTGATGGCAAGATGGACGGATGGTATGGTCATTCTGCTCTTACATTTGTGCTCGCACCCGGTGAAACGAAGTATGTTGCCTTCGATGAGGATTCCGTTGGAGCGTGGGGTGCTGCGCCCGGAACCCATGGTCTTCCAACTGATAACTGGGGCGGATACACCTCTACCTGGGGCGAGTTTAGTTTTGGTGATGTTGAGAATAACGGATGGTCTGGTTGGGACGTTTCTGCCATCCAGGCTCAGATTGCCAAACAGAAAGTGCAGGGCATGCAGATCTGTATGGCCAATGGAAAGGGCTGTTCGACTATTACGCCCGATGCGAAGAAAGTGATTGATGCATACACTGAGTCGAAGAAGCATCATGATGGAATTGGAGGTGCTGCGGCCCCGGGGCCTGTCCGATTGGTTGTTAAACTGGACTATAAAGAGTAATGTCTAATTCTTTGGAAAACTGCATAGTATACGGTGTTTGATCTGAACATTCTTTTACACTTTTACTTTGGATTAGCTCACACAATACACGAATAGCATGTTCTTTTTTGACTCTCCTACTTCTACCTATGAAAAGGGCTAGTATCTAGGTATATGCTAGCCCTTTACATAGCTGGGACATTGATGCTGCTAATCTTCCACACTTTGCCATTTTCACTGGAGCTCAGACCAGAGTAGGTGGCGCCTTGCGCGGTAGCGATAGTATCACCGAAGGTAGTATCGGCCGAAGCCAAGGTGATAGTGGTATCAATATATTGTTGAGCCTCGATAGTTCCTGTGCAGCCGTTATTACATTCAGTGCCGGTTCCATATCTAGGACCTGTCAGTCAAATATTCTTTATTATAGCAATAACTCGTCTTACCCAGTCATGTAGGGGCCCGAGGCAAGGGAATAGGTAGAAAGAGAGGCACCAGTTTCAGCATTGGTGACAATCCTAAATGAATTAGCCCTTCATAGTTCTCACCATCGGCAAACGAAACAACATACTGCTTCCAGGTTTCGCCATCACTCTCGAGGTTATACTCGATGCGAACCTTGTCAGTGCCACTGACGGGGCTTCCCTCTCCATCGAGTTGGCCAAACGATCCGAAAACGCTGGCACGTACGCACCATTGGCCAGATGTAGCTCCACACCAGGAGTTATCGGGCCAGCTCTCTAGAGTAGTCTGGATGAGATCACCGGTACCGTTTGACATTCCAGGCCACAGGAATAACATGCCGTTTTGGGTAGCTGGAGCAGCACCGGGGATAATGGTGGTCACGGCATTGACAATGGTTGATTTAGTCGGGCCCAGAGAAACACTGCCTCCCCAAGTATCGCGCTTAGTTATCGAACTTGAAGAGAATAGACCGGCACTGGCCAGACTGGCGCCAGCAAGAACAGAAAGAAGGAGCCGCATGGTGATTGGATGGGCAGATAGAAAGGAATATCTTCAAATTCTGTATATCATTACTGAAAAAGTGAACCAGTAGCCTCTATTTATACTCAAATCTACCTTCAGGGGAACTCAAGACGGGATTTCTACGGCGCGTTTACAATTGAAACAATCAATTTACCCACCAAACCCAAGTTGTTATACTGTCTCAAGCTCGGAGAAAATGTGGTTGAAGACGTCCCACTAGTGAAACGGCGAGCTTTTCTCGGAGAACCCCCCCCCCGTTTCTGAGTTTATGATTGGCGCATTAATGAAAATATGATACTTCGGCGGGAAGCCTGTATCATTTCGGTACGAGGCCCGTTTAGTTAAAATCAAGCCTTGACCGGATAAAGCTGAAGACCCAGCCCCTAAGCCTAGTTCAATTGGAGCCCGAGCAGATGGACTGACAGGTTTAGTGGGGAATTCACGGATTCTTCAGGGCTGCTTGTACTTAGTCCGTTTCAGCTTTTACTCCGGTTGCCTTATTACTGCTATGGTGTTATTTTCTTTTCGGGATGTATAAGAAGTGCACAGTGGATATTCAAGCTCTCTCCACAATCATAAAATGAGACATTCTTCAAGAAATGATAATTTTTACTCGCAGATATGAGCAACTATACCATTTCCCAACTGATTTATTCCAGATACTCCCCCTTCGTCTCTCGATGAATAACATCAAACAAAGGCTTTGCACTAAACCAACCCGCCTTATGCGTTCCGACTGTTTTATAAGTAAAGGCTGCATCTGCATCATCAATCTTGACCGTCTGTCCTCCCCGTCCATTCGCCGCTGCATCGGCAAGAAGCTGTGCATAGCAGCATTTATCTAAACTCACGAACCAAAACACCGTTTCCTCAACCGATTGTCCGACGGTCAACAGACCATGATTTTGCAATAATGCAGCCTTCTTGCTGCCCAGTTCCCGGGCAATATTATGACCTTCTTCTTCTGCGAGAACAACGCCGTTGAATTGCTTATACACGACATGATCCTGGAAAGGGGAAGAGTTAGCCACACACTGACTTCGTACACTGCCAGTATTCAACTGATGTCTTACATTATAGAAAGCGCAAGAGTCTTGCGAAATAATGTCGAGTGGTCGACCGAGTGAGCAGTACGCCCGTCCATGGAGACTGTGACTATGCGCCGCACAGACAACATCCGGTCGCGCAGCGTGAATAGCAGAATGAATCATGAAAGCTGCAGCATTAAGCATACGGTTTTCTCCACCGTCAATGACTTTTCCAGCATGGTCAACTTGAATCAAGTCCGATGCCTTCATCAGAGAAAAAGCTGTGCCGAAGGGATTCACCCAGAAGGTGGTGGGATCGACGGGGTCACGCAGGGTAATGTGACCAGCAACACCTATATTTCATCCATAGATACGGTGAGCACTTGGGGAGGCTGATCATTACCGTGGGAAGAAGACAATCTAAGGGTTCACGAAGAAGCTGAATGAAAGCCTTACCCTCGTCATAACCATATTTACCAAAAATGCGAAAAGCCGCAGCCAAACGACCCTTTAGATATTCTCGTTCCTCCAATTTCGTCTCGAATTTAGGCATCTCGGGCATTTGCATTTTAATCTTGGCATTTTCAGCCCCGGCAGCCTGTGAGGACTGTGGAGCTTGCACGGTGAAAGAGCTAGTAGTCTCTGTTGCAGTTGGGGGGGCCATAATGGGAATGATACCAATATACCGATATTCAAAATAGGGTGAGAAAGGGAGGAATGAATTGTTTCAACTTCCACAAAATGATATTCTTATGAGATCAACAAGCGGGGTCAATTAGTTCGATGCTGATTATCGCGCCACGCAGATTGGATCGTTTGGACAAGCCGAGGTCTTGCGGAGGAGTATCCGCTCTGATTTGCTTCTCCGCAAACAGTCAAAGTTTGGATGATAAATGGTCCGAGGTTAAGAATGGTAGAGTAAATTTGGTTTAGGTAATTCATTTTCATTCGCTATATGCATTGAGAATCCTCCGGTTCGTCGCTGATAGATAGAAAGGAAATGCAGAGAGAAAAGTGAAAAAAAGACAGGAATAATGGTAGTCTCATAACAATCTGCTAAACGAGGCTAAAGTTGCGTAATAAATGGGAATGGGAGAAATTGAATGGAATGGGCCAGTAACATAGTAGCCCAGAGCTGACTCAATGATCTCGAAAGATCATGATATTCAGTTCATGTTGAGAACAAGGTATGGCCAATGTCCTCGCATGACTTGGTCAATGGAAGCATCCATAAGTTCGCGGTCACCGGGACTAAGAGGCTCATTTAGACCCAACGAGCCAGAAGGAGCACCTACCAGTGGCTTCAAATCAGCCTCACATAATGTCCCTGCTGCTGGGAGAGCACCGGTCTGGAAATATTTTCTAATCGCTTTGGATACACAAAGTGAAGGGGCAGCGATCGTGGTGTGCTATCGAACAATGAGTAAACATTAAATATAAGAGAAGCGAGGAATACTCACACCTTCTGAGTTCTGCTCGAGAACTGCAGACCCAGGGAACTGCTTGGACATATGGTGTGCACTAGCAGGATTAGCGTATGACCAGACTACCAAAGTACTCTCCACTATCGAGATATAGTCAGTTAGCACTAGGCTGAACATACCTATGCAAAGGCGTGACTGGATCCAGCTTATTGGAGACAAATAGTATAGGATGCGCCGTTTTTCCACCCCAGGGCCCTGTATTTCATCTGTGAGAAACAATCAAAACAGCAGCTAGAAGTACACACCAGTGAACTTGTACTTGGCCTTAGCTTGCCACCCTACACAAGCCATTTGCAGTTGAGCCCAATAATCGCCAAGAGTAGCACTATCGGACTTCAACTCATCCCAAACCATTCGAAAGCTATCCTGATCATGGTGAGTCAAGTACTCAGCATCAGAGCACAGAATAGCCGCACTCGCATAGAGACTATTATCAGACCCTTGACTACACTCCGGAGACCAAGGCCCAGCAATCTTACACGCCTTCGATGGACAAGATTCGAAATGTTTGCTATGCTTGAACCGAGCCATGGGACTTGGATCCCCATTTTCAAGCGATCCCATCAGAGTCGCAAACGTGTGAAACGCAAGTAAAGGTTGATACATCGCAACGCGAAGTATAGCTTTCAAGTCAGTCCAGGTTACGATTTCAGGCCCGGATGTTCGAGATGCCATGACTGGGATCGAGGTATTGAGTACTTGGTTCTCAAGAGCCCAGTATGCCTCCTTAATGACCTTGGGCCCTCCCTCGGTATAAAAGGGGCAGTTCTCCGGACCAGCAAGATCACAATATTGACCGAATCGGTCGAAGATCGCATCTGCGTCAACAATCACGTTCGGCCCTTCCCCTTTGTAATATTTATCCATATCCACGACGCCATCTAGAAGGACTCGAGAAATTCGATTCGGGAATAATGCGGCAAAGGTCGTGCCAAGGACTGTTCCGTATGATCGTCCCCAGTATAAAAGTGGCTCTTTATCAACACGCCATTGTGTGCGTCTGAGAATAGAGCGCGCCTCATCCACGCCGTGACATCTGTCGTGTGCAATCTGTGCTTGCTGGCCTTGTTTCTCGCGCCACTCCCCATGTCGCTCGATTATTGTGACAATATCCTGGGCCACGAGGCGAGTATTCAGATAAGAGAGCATAGAATCTTCGCCCTCGACGGCGCCAGAAGTCATATCATATACCGAACATCCTTGATTCAAGGCTTGAGTCCGCTGCCAATTTCTCTGCAAGGCATCAGGACAACTTCCCAGCATGCCTTCTGCCTCTAATTGCAGTTCCCAGTCTCTTTGGGAAGTTGGATCTGGAAAACACATTACTGCGGGTGTAGTCGAACCGACACCACGCGGATCGAACCCGACAATATCAAAATATTTATCGTCCTCATTTAGAGGGTCTTTGGTCGGATCATTTTCTCCATCGACAATCGTCTGCAGATTATGACCGGACAACAAGGCTGATAATGTTCCGGGGCCACCGGGACCACCTGTTTACATGAGTGATAAGCTTACCACTTGGAGGGCAATAACTCACCTGGATTAATTAAAACAGCGCCTCCATACCGAGGATCTGAAACAGGTACCTTAGCCGGAATACGAACCATCGCAAGAGCAAATGTCCGATCATTTGCTTCGGTCCGATTGTAGTCCATAGGGACTTTTAAGCGCGCACACTGGAACCCATCGCCGCAATCCTGATACTCCAGCGTACGGGATGGAGTAATCTCATCCCAGCTAAAGGGCTCTTTGGAGATATTGGACGAAGTCTCTAGCATTGGCCTCGATGGTCCCGTAGACGTCCATGTTGTCCATGCGAGGAAGGCCGTAGCGCTGAAAAGGATGATCGCTGCCCAGGGCTTCCTCCTTGAGATCGGCTGTTGCGGCAGCGGGCGTGGACCCAGGGATTTCCAATCGTCCATGGCTCAGATGAGTGCGATAAGACGATGGACGACCCCTCCAAGCAGATGAAGTTGACTGAATACCTCTTGTCCACTTAATTAGAGAACGAACGCGTCTAAGGTCGGACAGCCTCGCGGGGTAAGATAGGTAGATCAGTCGAGCAAACGATCAAATATCAGGACCACACCCCTTCGGTCCTCCGTAGAGAGTAGATAAAGTAAAACAGAGAGAGGGGGAGAGATAAATGAACATCAGATAAGAGTGCCCAAACTGGGTGGACAGCGCTGAACCATGGCAATGTCGATCAAATAATCCACGGTGGGGGAGTGGCTGGGAGCGAAGCCTATCGGACTATGTTGGATCTCTTACAGCTGTAAAGGGTTGATGGATCATGATACATCCAGCTAATTCCAGCGAGTTGAATTAGTGAAAGTGCAAGAAATCATGCAGGCTCAAGTTGCAAGGTTTTGCGCTGAGAAATCGGTGGGTTCTGATGGGCTGTTTTCGAGTCAGCCAAGAGGGCATCCTGCAGCAGATGGTCACACTGGATTCTTTCTGGTTGGCTTGTTGAACATCCACCTTCGATGAATTTGGGTCCGAGAGTGCCCACGAACGTGATCGACGTGGGAGTTCGGGGTGTACTTGATCTCGATCGAATCCACTCTGATCATTGAATATAGTAATATGTAAGTACTGTGAGTATTAATGCGAAACCATCGCCAAATATGGGGAAATTATGACTATCAGCCTTCCACAGTGGCCAAGGACGGGTGACATAGAAGATTTAATTTTAATGAAAAATTAGTAGAAATAATATAAGCACTCCACGGGTAATAATTCATGAAAGATAATTTGATCCCCCCTTGAGCCCCGATAATACCTATTATCGTATGCAAAAGTAATAGCCTATGATGAGCGAGTCTATCAACTCCGCTCTAATAAATGATGACCGCATACCACAGCCCATGAGATGAATGAAAATAGAGAAGAAAGAAAAAAAAAAGAAAGAGAGCCTCCACCATAGATGCAACGCCGAATATCAGACTAGACCTCACCGACTCTCACCGACTCTCAACTATTCGCCCGTGGTCGTTCACGAGATCTCGATAAAGACCTCGGCCAATGCCTCCTCTCAACACTAATCAAAAACTCCAGAAAATCATAAAAAATTACTGAAATCCCTCCAATCTCGACCCGCCAACCCTTTGAACCGAGTATCAATTCGTTCCCAGAAATGCAATGGTCGATTATCCATCCGATTAGTATGCGGCGCATACTGCGCCATATACATCGCAAACGACATAACCGATTGACCCAGCATCTGAGAGGCCTTTTCGCATCTTTCCAAGGCAGCCAGACGAGAGTCAGATCTCAAAGTTGTTCCGCGAGAAAGATACAAGAAACCGCCCAAGATGGTCGGGACAAAATACGGCGTCGAGCTTCCCAGTTTGGGAAGAAGCGAGCACTGAGATAATTCTCGCCCATTTGAACCTTGTGATTCTCTGCGCTGTAGAATTTGGGATTATTTGAGAAGTGCGCTTCTAGGTCCTCGATAATACACTTGCATTCATGCATCCTTCGGGCTGTGTAGATGGGTGGATTGGATTTTGGATAGGGGTGGGCGGGACCTCTTCCCTCTCGATATGATGGTCCAGTGGGCTTGGAGAGTAAAGGATGGGTGGGTGTTCGTGGCGGAGCGAGAGGCGAGCTACTCTGGTCTGTCTTCTCGTCTGAATTGGAGATCTCATTACTCGTATCTCCCTCGTCACTGGATTCATCTATGTCATCCGATAGATCCTCTTGTGTATCGGAGGTCTGGGGGACGGGATCCGGACGTTTGACGGTAAGAGTGCGCTCCTCGATGTGTTGCATAGGAGCTGGCGGTCCACTAGGTCGCCTGGACTGCTGCAGGACCTGACCCTGAGCCTGTTGACCTGGTGTCAGAGGCGGTGTTGGATTCAAAGGTGGTGGACCAGATTGCGAGTTTGACCGGCCGTTCACCTGGATCTCGCCATGTTGGGGTTGATTGGCCGTGCCCCGGTTGACTTTGACATCTCCCCATATTATCTTGTAAAGAACTCATGAATTGATCGATAGCATTTGTCTGTGCGGAACCTTTGATGGTCAATCCGCCATTGAAATTCTTTGTCGGGCTCACAAGACCAGATACTCCATTGGGAGTCGTGGATGGTTTTGAGGGTGTCTGTGTCTGGGTAGCCACTGCCACGCTTCGCGGGGCGTGGTCGGTAGAGTCCTGGCATAATCATTGAGACTTCAGAGAGGCCCTGCCAGCCTCAAGCTGACATTGTGTCTCTTCAAGAAGTCTGTTCTCTGCTTCGAGTTCTGCTTGTAACTCGATCAATTGACGCCTTAAATATTCTACTGCATCTGCCGCATCTGCTCATTCAGGCGGCTGTCCAAGTCGGACATGACGAAACTCTTGTACGCCCTACTGGCGAGATTGTATGATGCTTAGTGTTCAGTTGGCCCAGGAATTGGCCAGGTCTACCTCATTGTTTGTCAAGTCGGCTTCTTTTTATTTTGTTGTCAAACAAACGCTAGAGGTCGATCGCCAAGACCTTTTTGGCGCGGACTTTGCGAGTTCCGACCCACTTTAGATGCATCAAAGAACAACTGAGCAAATTGAATGGCTGAAGGTTTGACAATTTATTTGGTCTACTCAATACGATGCATGCATACTAGATAATAAATATTTGATTGCTCATTTGGTCGCTATTTCATTCATTCCACTAGAGCCAAAATTATTTGTATTGAAAGGACAATTGTGCTTCTGCATTTACCAGCGGCCGCTCTCCTCCATGCGGCGGTGGATGCTCTGCTCAGCGTGGTGCTTGGCCTTCTCACGGTCGAGGAAGTCCAGGCCCTTGGACTCGAACTCGCGGTCGATGAAAGCACCAGCAAGACCGGCAGCGATCTCCTTGGCTCTGGCGTGGTTGTCAACCTGGCCTGTGATGGGTCAATTATTGATATCCAAAGGAGAGACTTGTAGTATAAGAGAGAGGGAGGTAAGGAGGATGGAAGGCAAGTGTAATATAATAGGTTTGGAATTCGACAATAGCTAGGCAATTGGCATACCGTTCTTGGCCTCGTGGTCCTCGTAGGCCTTCATGGCCTCGAAGGCGGCGGCACCACCGATCAGCTCGTGGGAGAACTTGGCCTTGTGCTCCTCGGGGGCCTGAGAGTACTGCTGGTAGTCCTCGTAGTGACGGGATTCGTCAGACTCGTCTAGTGCAAACCGTCAGTTAATGCACAATGCATGATAGACGAGGGGAGTGCATGGAGTGGACTGCGGAGGACAGTATGCATGAGGGGCTTGAGCAATGCTCAAGCTTAGCTTTAAGACTTACCGTGGAACCAACCCATGATGAAAGAAGTGAATGTGAGGTATGTAGAAGTGTACTTGAAAGGGAGAGAGATGATAGAAAAGAGGAAGAGAAGGAAGAGGAAGAAGAGAAAGGGAGGGGGGGTAATACTTATAACCCCTCCAAAGACCACCCAGGCACCCATTGACTTCATGCCGCCCCTCTCACCTCACCCTGAAACCTCTACAGTACAGTACATAGTACAGAAATTGGATACCCTGGTGGACACATCCGAGAAGCCCCTCATGTAGCGTGGACCAACGACGCCAATTTGCTGTGCTACTTGGACTCCGTCATCTCATTGACTGGGGGCTATCAGAGTAGCCCATTTCCGTGGCGCAACTCGGCGCAATTCAGAGACGAGGTCGAATTGGGAGAGATGTGGCGGTGGATCCGAAACAATCATTGGAACATGTTAAGGATCGTGAGCAACGATTGGCGATGAGGAGGAGAAGAGGGGCAGTGATGTGCGTGCAAAGAGGGCCAAGCTTCAAAGCCAAGCAGGACAGGGCAGAGAAGATCCACTTGGGCTGACGAAGCGATAGGCTGGTCAATTGTCTCCAGACTGGGCTATTTGTGTATTAATTGGGGGAACAAATTATGGAACTCATTGGAGGACGAGGACAAGTCGGAGGGGAAAAGATGATTCCATTCCGGCGGTGACACGTGGATTGTGCCACTTTACCCTTACTACGGAGTATGTAGTTATTATATACTAAGTAGTTGCCTCAATTATAAATATCTAGAAGTATTGAGTATATATACAGCTGATCTTGATGGTAAATGATAAATATTATGATTATATACATTATAATATAGTACTATGTATACAATTAAGTTGTACACTGGTATATCCGAAGCAGCCCAAGTGGCACATGCACACCTTTCCAGTATCATCCACTCTCTCCACTTTCTGACCGTCTTTGTCCCCTCAACTCCTCATAAGGTGAAGTTCACCTCCTCGTACTATTTCCCAGGAGATCCAGCCAGACACAAAAATTTGCGATCCGGCGTCGAATCCAACGCATTCTTCACCAAATTCCACACATTCAAATCATACGCTTCACCAATATGTCCGACCGGATCGAACGGACAAGTATCCTGGATCCACCAATTCGACACCCCGTCCTCATGTACAAACGACGTCTTAGGTGGAGTAACCAACTCATCCAATTTAGACGCAATAATCGTAACCGAATTCCCATCCTGAACAATCGGCTCCCCATCATTCAACCTCGTAATCGCCGCACCATCAGGTCCAAGATCATCACAAGCTCCACACCCAACCGTCTGTAAAACATCACTAACAGCCTCCCGACTCGAATTTCCAAGCAAATACGCCAATTTATAAATATTCGCGAAAGTAGTCGCGTGCGTCGGCGGCGCAATAGCAACAATTTTGTCGATTTTGTCGGAAACTCCTTCGAACTTGGGAACGTAGAGACTTTGAAAAGCACCCTCGGAATGTCCAACAAGGTCAACCTTAGTCTTCCCCGTCTTCTCACTGACTTCCTTGATGTAGTCTGCGATTTCACTCGCGGATTCCTTGATGGGCTTTAGGCCGCCGACGAACGGGAAACCCTCGTACGCGCCGTAGGTTTGAGCATAGGTACAGTATCCCTCATGTTGGAGCCAGTATTGGAGGAAATTCAGGTCTTCGTAGTATGTTGCGCCGAGACCGTGGAGTAGAACGACGGGATTTCCGTCACTTTTGCAGGAGAAGTCGTTTATTCCTGTTGCCCAAACGGTAGACACACACGCGATTGTGGAGACGAGTGTTTGACGGAGAGAAGGCATGTTGAGCATATGTTTTTTACTCCGTATGGAGCGAAGGTGTCCTTGACTGATACTAGACTGAAGACTCAACGGTGCCAGCTTGGGAGATAAAATAATGCTCCGTCAGACAGTCAGGCTTTTATGAGCTCCGAGCTTGGGTTCAGCTGGGAGAGAGAGAAAAGAGGTAAGACTCCGTGTTTCTCTTCATTTCCCAGATCGGAACACGACAGACCCATCTGTTCCTGAAACTATCGATTGTCATGACGATCCCCGAATGTAACTGGTTAATTTTGGGTGATTGCGGGTCTTTGCTCATCTCCTTTCAGCGTGGCAGTTTCGTGGTGAGTGGAGACTTGTCCAATCGGATCTCGTCGATTTCGTCTGGTTTGGAGCTGATCACGCCGAGGCATCGTCGATGTTATTGTGGTGGATCGAGAGGGTCGATTGCCTCAATAAGTGACCTGTATAAATTAAGAGCTAAGGAGATATTACTCCGTAACTAACTACTAAGTACAGTACATGCGTAGTAGCGTAGAAAGGAAGAAAGAAGGAGATTTTTTTTACAGGATCAACTTTTATCACGCTAGCTAGACGCACTGAGGGATATCGCTTATACAAAATCAAAAGGCGCAGACTGCCAATATCAACATGAATCGAATCTGTCCATACGAACTATATGAATCATCATTCGTCGGTATTGAGAGGCGAGTTTTCTCGAACAGAAATCTCAGCCATCCCACTACCCCAAAGTCCTAGCGAGTGTCGTCGCTCCACGAGCTGGAGTACCTCTATCATAAACTGTCGTTCAGGGCCATTATCAGGGAAAGCTTCCCAAGCAACTCTAGTCGGGAAAGCAAGACGATTGATCATGTTTCCAGGCGCGGTGAGAATATACCATTCGAGAGTTCGGCAAATTCCACATCCAAAGCCATATTGCTGTAACGGAGTGACGCGATCTTCTGGGCGGGTATCGATGGAAGAGAGGATGAGCCGGAAGGCGTAGTAGACAGCCATCGTTTGAGCAAGGAGAAGATTCGGGTAGGAGAGTTTGGTCGGGGTGAAGGTGGCGCCAGTTCGTGGATTACGCTGTTTGAATACAGGGAAGTCTTGTTCGGGAGTTTGTTCAACTTCCTCAGGGACTCCGTCCGGGTAATTCAATGCCCATTCTTGGTACCACTGCTCAAATCGAGCCGTGAGATCAGTGACTCCATTCCATAGCGATGCCTGTTTGACCGCAATCTCCTGCGCTCCCATATGAGAAGTTCTTTGTTCTTCCTGGAAGGAGTCTGATTGCGCTAGAAGACCGGGGATTTCAGCGGCCAAATCCAAAAGATGATGGAGGATGTCTTTTGTAGTCGTTCCAGCCGACCATGGAATCGTCTTCCACTCCTCGCGGGCCAAAAATGAAGGTTGTCGAGCAGCCAGTGCCCCGCCAATCCAGTAGGGTCGTAGTTCTGTGAATAACAAATGCTCGACTCCATACATGTGGTTTTCTGGCCCTCGGTGTTCAATCAGGCGCACCGCACCGCGAACATGAGCCGGAACACCGCGTTGAGTAGTGCGTTCTACGCTCTCAAACGCAAGTAGAAGCGTTACCGTGACGAGGGTTGATTCAGCCTTGCATCGCTCTGGATCATTCAGAGCATCTTGTAATCCACGAAGAACACGCGGATATAGTCGAAAGCCAGAGGCCTCAATCTGCTTATTCTGCACAGATCGACCAAAGAATGCGACGGATACAGCCTCGAATGCATCCGAGATTAATGGCGAAAACATTCTAATTCCCGCCGCAGCTCGTAATGCGCCTGCTCTTCCAGACTTGATATCCACTTGAGGACTGAAGGCATCGACAAATCGCTCCACAAATACATCAACAGCTGGACGCTGCGCGCTCATGATGGAGACTGTGCCCGACGAGTCTGACCCACTGCCAATCGACATGCGCTCCTCAAATTCATCATCCTCGTCATCATTGATCTCAATTGGATCGTTGAAGTTTTGTTCTGGTGTGCCATTGCGAATTGTCTTTCGAATGGGAATCAAGGAGGAGGGGGAACTCTGTCGCTGATTTTCATACGATTCGTATGCTGTCGAAAGAGAGAACGGTTAGCATGTGCCACTGACATCGTCTCCACCAATCTCCTCTCTCCTTGCGTAACTCACCATCTAGGCCCTCCCATGGCCCGACGGGGGTCAAATCTCTCTTTAATCCACCCTTTGTTGTTCGAATATCACGGACCAAGTCATCAACGACACTAAGCGGGGCCGAACGAATAGACTCAAATAAGCTCGCCAACTGGTCCAGCCGCTGGAGATTTTGGAATTGGGACCCTGCAATTCATTAGCGGGGGCTCGTTTCACCAGCGCCATCGGAGTCTAAGCATCCACCGAGCTGGGAAATCCGGGGACGGGGACTTGGGATCGGGGTCGGACTCGGAGCCTTGTACGTACCGTCCTGTCTGTCATTTATTCGATTGCGGAGATCTTTAATCTCATCGCGTAGGTTGCGGATCTCCTCGGCTTGGCTAATCGGACGAGCCTCTTCGTCTGGTACACTCTCGTAGACACATTTGGAGGGATATCCATGTGCGCAGCATGCATGGCAGGGTTTAACACGGTCACACTGAACAGAGTGTCGTTAGCTTCACAAGCCTTCACAAAGACGAATAATACAATACAATCAATGTACAATCAATAGGCCCTGGTTGTTGTTGTTTTTTTTGCAGACAAAGACAGTGGGACGTTGGTACGGAACAACGGTCCTTCCCGTTTCGACCAGGGGCGATCTGAGATCCGAGCACGAAGGAGTTTATTGGATCTTACCTTGACTTTGCGGAGCCGACAGACCTTACAAGATCGCGACTGGCGGTTCGAGGCCTTCCTGACTCGCGAGTCGTTGGCAACTTGTCGCGTATCACCGACCATCAGGAAACGGCGGATGGAGAGGAGAGGAGGAAGGAAACATCGCGGACCAACAGCGCGGCGGGAATTTCGAGGACCAGATTGCCGACGTGGGCGTCCGAGATCTCCAGCTGAGTCTGGTGGATCAAAGACCCCTCTATGGAGTGAGCAACACCGGAGCTTGGTTGATTATGGCAGCTGATAGGTCGTTGAGTCGTGGATCCATCTCCGCCCGTTGTAACCGGGACCATCCTGACGCGGTGGTGATTGGCATGACCCTCAAATGATGAGAGGCTGCAGGTCTGTCAGTCGCTTGAAGGAGTAATGAGGGGCCGGAGCGTTGGGACAGGACAAAAGGACCAAAAGTGAGGAGTCTTTTCCATATAGTCCAGTAGGAGGGTCAAGGGTTGTCGTATGATGGGCCACTTGCTCGGTCATTGGTGGAGTTGATTTGTGTGGGAGTTGCACAAAAAAGGAGGGGGGGGGGTTGAGAGGACCAAAAGGAATATACATTGTCTTCTGCATAGTAATACATTGATATTCAATACTATGTAGAATAGTGCAGATAGATATTTAAAGTACTGTACTGTGCAGGATGTAGTTGAAGTCAAAGTGTCCGTACTTTATTCTCTGGCATTAAAAGTGCATGCGGATGTCGGATGTCTCCACCTGCACGAGTCAAAACATTACCAGGTGGAACTCGCAAATTTTATTGCACAAGGCTATCGGACATGAATATTACATAGAGAAAGAAGATGAATTGATTTTAATGTGGGAGTTTGTTTATACTACTGTAGTGTTGATCAGAATAGAAGTGCGAGAAGATAAGCAGGACATGGTTAATCATTCGTCGTGAAAAAGGGGATACTACCCCCTTAGTAAGAGCAGACTCTGAGACTAGCAGATATTCTTCTTTTAGAATATCCATACTCCAGGAGGAAGCAACAACTGTCCATTTTGAACCGATCTCTAGTCGTAATAGTATTCCACAGTCTAGTAGAACAATGTTGTACAGTTGTGTGATTGCCGATTGATTTCCGATAATATGGATCTCAAGACCCGGTAGAAATCCATTTTAGTCGGTTCAAAGCAGCAGTGTTGGGCTTTGTTCGTGATAGACCGAGGACTCTTTCGTTAAATTCCCCCAGAAAGAATAAGAGGGCTCTATCCGTAAGTACGGATAGAGCCGCAAAAAATCCTTGTGCTCGACCACTCGAGGTGAGCGAGAAATCCGGGATCCGTTGATATGCTGTAGCTTGAGCCAATTCCAGAATTACACGGTCGCTACTAGCGATAGGTATCATTGGGAGATTGTGTATGTCTATATATAACAGAAGGAGAACCCCCCATAGTCACTTTAGTACAGAGAGATCGCAGTCTCTGTATAGGGAGCTCTCTTTTTGTTGTGCACCTGTGGCCAAAGCTGTCACTCTAGCGATATCATCGGTGGCGGGTCCTAGATCTTCCACACCTACTGTCTTTTGATCATCCATTCAGGACCTTTGTTTGCAAGGCAGACAAGGTTCTATATACTATGTATACAAGGTAGTATATCTAGAAAGGATTTGACTTTCGACTCTACCCTAGAGGCGTGAATGAATACTAAGTATTGGGGATTGTTTTTCACTGCTCCAGAACTAACACACTCCATGAAGAATCTTACCACACCAAAAAGGCATTGTGCCTGAATGTCCCCAGATGTCTCAGTCTCGGTCATTTGTCAAAACAAGGTTGTTTAGCCTAAAAGGGGGTGCCAGGCTATTGGATAAGAGAAGCTATGAGATACCTGGGGGAAAGATGGGTACTACCGAGGAATATTCGTTAACACTCCAAGTTTCTTAATACCTTGGAAGGTAGTCAAGACGTCTAGAATTCAGAGCAGACATGGAGGAACACCGAGTAGAATGGCATCACCACTGCTCTGGCCGGAGTAACTGCGAGGCCTGTGGCTTGGAGGCATGGTACCAAGACACCTGATCGAGACTCCTTGCAAGGTTTATCTTGGCTCTTTGACAGCCTGAGATACCGAGGTATTAAGAATCATACGACCATGGATCATCCATCCTATGAGACGAGCAGGGAATGGAGAAATACAGTGGTCTTCAAAGACCATTTAATTGAATCAGGTTTAAGTATGAGCAGCAAGTACTGTAGTCCAGAGGATGCGATATGCAGTTTTGACATCATGACACGGAATCGGGGTTCGGTTTCCTCTGCTGGACCCCGTATTATCTCGGGCCAACCGGTTGAATAAAAAGACGGGCAAAATGAAGTCAGCAACGCACGAAGAAACT